>Ga0154006_1000483_pt1 | contig 13259 bp, 11 predicted proteins | sample TSFL090MetaG_FD_104747 | JGI IMG/M metagenome (GOLD analysis project Ga0154006, IMG submission 104747) | Attine ant fungus gardens microbial communities from Florida, USA - TSFL090 MetaG | ecosystem: Host-associated > Fungi > Mycelium > Unclassified | place: USA: Florida, Wakulla State Forest...
AGAAAACCCTCAAGGCAAGAAAGCGGCAATGAAAAAAGACGTTTCAGGTCATACGCCGATGATGATGCAATACCTGCGCATCAAGGCGGACTACCCGCACACGCTGGTGTTCTACCGCATGGGCGACTTCTACGAACTGTTCTTCGACGACGCCGAAAAAGCCTCGCGCCTGATGGGTGTCACGCTGACCCAGCGCGGCAGCTCCAATGGCACGCCGATCAAGATGGCGGGTGTGCCCTTCCATTCGGTGGAGCAATACCTGGCGCGCCTGATCAAGCTGGGCGAGTCGGTGGCGATCTGCGAACAGATCGGTGACCCCGCCACCAGCAAGGGACCGGTCGAACGCAAGGTGGTGCGGGTGGTGACGCCGGGCACGCTGACCGACTCCGATCTGCTTCCGGAAAAATCCGAACGCTGCCTGCTGGCGCTGCACATCATGCCTGGCCGCCAGCGCAAGCAATCGGTGGTCGGCCTGTCATGGCTGTCGATGGCCAGCGGCGCCTTGAAGATGATGGAATTCACGGCCGAGGGCGCGCTGATGGAGGCCCGCCTGAAGCAGGAACTGGAGCGCATCGCACCAGCCGAGATCCTGCTGGCCGACGGCCAGTTGGACACTTGCGAAGCCATGCTGTCGCAGCACCCGGTGACCGTACCCGACTGGCATTTCGACCAGCCCGGCAGTGAAAAAACCTTGCTTGAGCAATTGTCCGTGGCCACGCTGGATGGCTTCGGCGCCCAGGGGCTGAGCGCGGCCATCTGCGCGGCCGGCGCGGTGTTGCGCTATGCGCTGTCGACCCAGGGGCGCGGCTTGCAGCACGTGCGCGCGCTCACGGTGGAATCCGAAAACGAATTCATCGGCCTGGATGCCGCCACCCGGCGCAACCTGGAGCTGACAGAAACCATCCGCGCGCAGGATGCCAATGCGCTGTCGCCCACCCTCTTCTCGACGCTGGACCATTGCCGCACGGCCATGGGCTCGCGCCTCTTGCGTCACTGGCTGCATCACGCCCCGCGCGAGCAACAGGTGGCGCGCGACCGGCATGCGGCCATCAATGCCCTGATGCGTACCGATGCCTGCTCGGGCCTGTCGGCCACATTGGCGGCGGTGCCCGACATCGAGCGCATCACCACGCGCATCGCCCTGCTCTCGGCGCGTCCGCGTGACCTGGCCGGCCTGCGCGCCGGCTTGCAGCAACTGGATTCGCTGCGCGCCTATGTCGCCATGTGCGGACGTGACGCCGATGCACCGCTGCTGGACGCGCTGCACCAGGCACTGGCCACGCCGACGGACTGCCTCGATCTACTGGAACGCGCCATCGTCATGGAGCCGGCCGCCATGGTGCGCGACGGTGGCGTCATCGCACGCGGCTTCGATGCCGAACTCGACGAGTTGCGCGGCCTGTCGGAAAACGCCGGGCAATTCCTGCTCGACCTCGAAACCCGTGAACGCGCGCGCACCGGCATCGCCAACCTGCGCGTGGAATACAACAAGGTGCATGGCTTCTACATCGAAGTCACCAACGGCCAGAGCGACAAGGTGCCGGACGACTACCGCCGCCGCCAGACGCTGAAGAATGCCGAGCGCTACATCATCCCCGAACTGAAGGCCTTCGAGGACAAGGCGCTGTCGGCGCAGGAGCGTTCGCTGGCGCGCGAGAAGTTCCTCTACGAGCAATTGCTGGGCGACCTGGCGCCGCACATCGTGACCCTGCAAGCCATCGCCCACGCGCTGGCGCAACTCGACGCCCTGGTGGCGCTGGCCGACCATGCCGCGCGCAACAACTGGTGCGCGCCGCAACTGGTAGCCGAGCCTTGCATCCGCATCGAGCAAGGTCGCCATCCGGTGGTGGAAAACCAGATCGAGCGCTTCATCGCCAATGATTGCCAACTGGCCAGCGAGCGCCGACTGCTGCTGATCACCGGCCCCAACATGGGCGGTAAATCGACCTTCATGCGCCAGGTGGCGCTGATCACGCTGCTGGCCTATATAGGCAGCTTCGTGCCGGCAACCTCGGCCGTGATCGGACCGGTCGACCGCATCTTCACCCGCATCGGCGCGGCCGACGACCTGGCCGGCGGGCGCTCGACCTTCATGGTGGAAATGACCGAATCGGCGGCCATCCTCAACAATGCCAGCGAACATTCGCTGGTGCTGATGGATGAGGTCGGCCGCGGCACCTCGACCTTCGACGGCCTGGCGCTAGCCTGGGCCATCGCGCGCCACCTGATCGACGTCACCCGCAGCTTCACGCTGTTTGCGACCCACTACTTCGAACTGACGCAATTGCCCGATCTGCACCCGACCGCGGCCAATGTGCATCTGTCGGCGGTGGAGCACAAGGACAGTATCGTCTTTTTGCACGCCGTGCAGGATGGCCCGGCTTCGCAGAGCTACGGCTTGCAGGTGGCGCAACTGGCCGGCGTGCCGGCACCGGTGATCCGCGCCGCGCGCAAGCATCTGAGTACGTTGGAAAGCCAGTCGGTGCAGGCCACGCCGCAGTTCGACCTGTTCAGCACCACGGCCCATGCCACCGCCGCGACAGAGGAAGACGAAGCTGATGACGCATCCACGCCGGTAGTCGATGTCTACGCCCAGGCGGTCCTGCAATCGCTGGAGACCATCGACCCCGATGCGCTGACGCCGCGCCAGGCGCTGGAAACGCTGTACCATCTGAAGCGATTGAGCCGCCAGGACTGATACCGGCGCGCCCGCCCTCAACGTCTCGCGAGGAATGTGCATGAAGCACCTGCTGCCCGCCCTCCTGATCGCCTGCCTGGCCCTGCCGGCCGGTGGCGTCGCGCGGGCCGCGCCGCAGGATTTCGCCTTCGCCGTCATCAATGCGACTGCCCTGGGCACGCCCAGCGAGCCGGCCTTGCGCCGCGCCATCGGCGAAACCGATGCCGACAACCTGGCCTTCGTCGTTGTCAATGGCGTGAAGGCGGCTGGCGAGCCTTGCGACGACAGCTTCTACAACGCGCGTCATGTGCTGCTCTCGCAGGCCCAGAACGGCATGTTCATGTCGCTGGCCGGCAGCGACTGGCTGGCCTGCCGCGATGCCGAACAGCGCCTGGATGGCATCGAACGCCTGACCCGCATGCGAGAGATCTTCCATGCCGGCGAATTCTCGCTGGGCGCCACCCGGCTGTCGCTGCTGCGGCAATCGCTCACGCCGAAATTCCGCAGCTATGCCGAAAACACCCGCTGGGAAGTCGGACACATCCTGTTCGCCACGCTCAACCTGCCGGCGGCCAACAACCATTTCCTGCTCGACGGCGGGCGCAACGGCGAATTCGAAGACCGCCTGATCGCCGACCGTCACTGGCTGCAACACCTGTTCGCCTTCGCCGCGCTCAAGAAAAGCGCGGCCATCGTGTTCTTCACCGACGGCAATCCGTTCACGCCGCCGCCCCGGCATTCCTTCTTCCGCACCCAGCGCGACGGCTTTGCCGAGATTCGGCGCACGTTTTCGGAACTGGCCGGACGCTTCAACGGCCGCGTGCTGGTGGTGCATGGCCAACCCACCAACAGCACCCCGCCGCACATCCTGTGGACCGGCCGGCTCGGCACGGTCGGCGTCGGCGCGCGCTGGCTCAAGCTGGTGGCCGATGATCACCTGCCGCAACTGTTCGCCGTGGCCGATGCCGATGGCGCGCGGCGTTGAGGCCACGCCAGACGTCACATCGGCGTGAAGTCATGCAGTTTCTCCACCAGGAAATCGATCAGTACGCGATGCCGGGCCGCCCGGCGGCTGATCCGTCACCCGGATCACGAGATCGGCTGGCTCCTCGAAAGGATCGACCAGGCGATAGGTCACGCGCAACTGGACCTCCACCTCGGGATACCGGCCCAGAAATTCAATCATCAGCGGCTGCAATACCATGCGCCCGAAGGCGCGCGGCGCGCTCAGGCAGACCTTGCCCTGCGGCGCGGCGACGAAACGGTTGCCCAATTCCATGACCTCCTGGCTTGCCGCCAGCAGGTTCAAGGCATGCGCATAGGCTTCCCGCCCCGCTTCCGTGAGCCGCAGCTTGCGCGTGGAGCGCACCATCAACTGGACGCCCAGCGCATTTTCCAGCCACGTGATCTGGCGGCTGACCGAGGAAGGTGTCTGTCCCAGCATGCGGGCCACGTCCGAAAAACTGCCGGCCTGCGCGACCTTGGCAAAGATGGCCATGTCCGGCTATTCGGTACCCGGCTTCCTCTTTCTCCGCTTCGCGCTGACCGCGCTCATGCTGCTGCCGGCGCTCTTGCGTTCACCTGCCGACACACGACGCGCCACCCTGAAAACGGGTACGGTGCTCGGCGCCATCCTGTTCGGCATCTTCCTGTGCGAAACCTTCGGCGTGGCGTACACCTGCGCGGGACATGCAGCCTTGCTCATTTCCTTGAGCGTCGTCTTCACACCGCTGGTCGAATGGGCCCTGCTGCGACGCCGGCCCACGCGTGGCGAAGCGATATCGGCGGCGCGATGACCTTGCCGGCACGCGCGCCAACCGCATCCGCGCCATGAAAAAACGCCCGCGGCAAAGCCAGCGGGCGTTCTTGTGTGAGCCAAGCGCCGATCAGTTCAGCGGATGACTGCGGAAGTGATCGCCATCCTCGCCTTCGTCTTCTTCGTGATGGTGATGGCCGTGCGGGCCATGCACGTGACCGTGTGCGACCTCTTCGGCCGAAGCGGCGCGCACGTCGGCGACTTCCAGCTCGAAGCGCAGCGCCATGCCTGCCAGCGGGTGGTTGCCGTCGAGCACGGCCTTGTCGTCGGCCACTTCGGTGACGGTGAAGATGACCGATTCCTGGCTGTCATCCTCGGGCGAGCCCTCGAACTGCATGCCCACTTCGATGGGCTGCGGCAGGCGCGACAGCGGTTCGATCTTGACCTTCTCGGCGTCATACTCGCCGAAGGCGTCTTCCGGCTCGATCTGGAGCTTGGTGGTGTAACCCTTTTCCTGGCCGTCCAGCGCTTCCTCGATCTTGGGCAGGGTGTTCTGGTAGCCGCCGTGCAAATAGACCATCGGCTCGCTGCTTTCCTCGATGAGGTTGTTCTGGGCGTCCGAGAGCTTGTACTTCACGGATACGACGGTGTCTTTCGCGATCTTCATCAGTGGTGTCCTTTGCGGTCTGGAGAACTTGCAGGCACCGGCTTGCCGGGCTTTGCGGCGCGGACCGGTTGCGCGCGCCAGGTTCGTCATCAACCCGCGATTATACCCGCACATCCCGCCCCGCACCGGCAAAGAGCCACTGTCGCCCGCGCGCGCCTATAATGTCGCCATGAAAAAACTGCCCCTGCTCGGCGGCCTCACGCCCGCCCGATTCCTGCGTGATTTCTGGCACAAGAAACCCCTGCTGATCCGTCAGGCCATTCCCGACTTCAGCGCGCCGATCACGCGCGACGAGCTGTTCGGCCTGGCCCGGCGCGACGACGTCGAATCGCGCCTGATCACCCACGGCGCAAGCGGCTGGAACATGCGGCACGGCCCGATGGACAAGCTGCCGGCCCTCAAACAGAAGGCCTGGACCCTGCTGGTGCAAGGCGTGAACCTGCATGATGCGCGGGCCGATGCGCTGCTGCGTCAGTTCCGCTTCGTTCCCGATGCCCGCCTGGACGACCTGATGATCAGCTACGCCAGCGACGGCGGCGGCGTCGGTCCGCATTTCGATTCCTATGATGTGTTCCTGCTGCAAGCCCACGGCCAGCGCCGCTGGCGCGTGAGCGCCCAGGACGACCTGCGGCTGCAGGAAGATGTGCCGCTGAAGATCCTGAGCCATTTCGAGGTCGACGAGGAATTCGTGCTGGAGCCGGGCGACATGCTCTACCTGCCGCCGCACTATGCCCACGACGGCGTGGCCATCGGCGAGTGCATGACCTATTCCATCGGTTTCCGCGCGCCGGCCTACCAGGAACTGGGCGAATCCTTCCTCGACTTCATGCTCGATACCATCGACCTGCCCGGCCGTTATGCCGACCCGGATCTCAAGCCGGCAACCCGACCGGCCGAATTACCGGCCGGGATGGTGGCGCGCATGCGCGACGAACTGAACAAGATCCGCTTCACCGACGACGACATCACCATCTTCCTCGGCCAGCATCTGTCCGAGCCCAAACCCAGCGTCTTTTTCGATCCGCCGGCCCAGCCGCTGTCGTTTGCTCGCTTTTTCCAGGCGGCCCGCAAGCGCGGACTGCGCTTGCATCGCAAGACCCAGGTGCTGTATCGCGGCGCCAATGTGTTCATCAACGGCGAGTCGTTCCACGTCGGCCGCGCGGACAAGACGATCCTGGCGCGCCTGGCGGATATGCGTGCTGTCGACGGAGAAGCGTTGTCCGGCGCCTCCGAAGACCTGTTGGAAGCACTGCACCAATGGCATGAAACGGGATGGCTCGAATTAATTTGATATGTACCGAAACTTATCTGGTCAGCTTCTTCTGATTTTTTCTAGATTCGGCGGAAACCGGCGTGGAGAAAGGGATTCCGGCAGATCGATTTTGATCGTAACAGCTTACAAATTCTTACGAAAAAGAATTCTCACGGTGTGATTTCAGCAAAAAATCGCTATAATACCGGGCTGGAAAGTTTTCGTTGTCCGGGTGATTTCGGCAGCCAGAATAAGCAAGAACCGAAATGCGAACCGTATGGTCTTAACGACACGGTAACGAACGGCGAGAGCCTCCTGTTAGAGCGATAATTACCGGTAATTATTCATCGCACAATTTTTAAATATTGAAGGAATATTCATGAAAAAGACTCTGTTGATCGCTTCGTTGTTGGCCGTTGCCCTGGCTGCTTGCGGCAAGAAGGAAGAAGCTCCCGCACCGGCTCCCGCTGCTGAAGCGCCTGCCGCAGCTCCGGCTGCCGCTGAAGCACCTGCAGCAGCTCCGGCTGCCGACGCTGCTGCTCCGGCTGCTGACGCTGCCAAGCCGGCTGATGCCGCTCCGGCCGCTGACGCTGCTCCGGCCGCCGATGCCAAGCCTGCTGAAGGCGCGAAGTAATCTTTTAGATTGCTTTCGATAAAACCGGTCCTTCGAGGCCGGTTTTTTTTCGCCTGGACATTCCCGCCCGACACCCTTTTCTTGTCCGCACCGCACAATACGCCGCTCCGCTGCCTCGAAACATGCTGACAAATCACTGACTTACTCGCATTTCATGGCAAGGCGGCGCGCGCCGGAAGACGGATCAGACGTCGAACCAGGAAAACCCTTCTTCCTGGCAGGCAATGTGCAGCGCGCCGAAGGTATCGCCCAGCACGCCTTCGAGCGCCGCCAGCGCCAGTGCCGGGGTGTTGTTCTGTTGGCTGAGATGCGCCCCCACCACGCGCCGCAGGCGGCTGCGATCAAGCGCTTGCAGGATCAGGGCGCTGGTGTCATTGGCAAGATGGCCGTAGTCGCCGCCGATGCGGCGCTTCAGGAAGGCCGGATACGGCGATTTATCCAGCATCGCGCGGTCATGGTTGCATTCCAGCATCAGGGCGTCGCAGGCGCCCAGCGCGTTGATCAGATGCGCGGTGGATTGTCCGGCATCGGTCAACACGCCCAGCCGTTGCGCACCGTCGCTGGCGACATACTGGACCGGCTCGCGGGCGTCGTGCGGCACGGTGTAGGGGGTGAGTTCAAGATCGCCGATGGCGATGCGCTGGCCATCGGCGCAAAAGCGCACATTCACGTCGCGGGCGTCGGCCTCGACCGCCTGCCAGGTGCCGTAACTGAGCCAGACCGGAATGCGGTAACGGCGCGCGAACTTGAAGACGCCGCCGACGTGGTCGGAATGCTCGTGGGTGACCACGATGGCCGAGACGTCGGAGGGATCGAGACCGAGGCGCAACATGCGCCTTTCGGTCTCGCGCAAGGCAAAGCCGCAGTCCAGCATCACGGTCGTCCCCGCATTGGGGCGATCGGCGCCGGCTGCGGCCGAGATCAGCAGCGCGTTGCCTTCGCTGCCGCTGCCGAGGCTGGCGAACTTCATGGGCGGCCCCGGCGGTACATCAGACTGCTTTCCCGCTTACTTCAACTGGTCGTTGAGCAGGCCCAGGATCTTGTCGGCGGTGTCGGACACCTCGGGCTGGCCCTGGTCGTTCTGCACCGTGACGTTGCTCACGAAGGTGCTGCTGCCCTTGACCACGATACGGTACTTGGCCGTGGTCTTTTCCTTCTTGGAGCTGGAGAAGATGCGCGAGAAGAAGCCCTTTTCCTGCTTGTCCTTGGCATCCTGGTCCTGATCGACGTAACGCACGTAGTAGATGCCCTGGCTGCGATCGCGGTCTTCCACGGTGAAGCCGACACGGTCCAGCGCCAGGCCCACGCGACGCCATGCGCGGTCGAAGCTTTCCTCGACCTGCACGCTGGAGCCGGAAGCGCTCTTGAGCAGCTTGGCGCGCGCCTGGATCGACAGCGCATTGGCCACGGCCGCCTTGGCCTTGGTTTCCTCGGCGCCCAGGCGCACCATCAGGCGCGACAGGAATTCGGCCTCCAGGCCCGGATCGGTCGGACGCGCGGTCCACACCGAGGTTTCCTTGGCCGACCCGGTCAGCACTTCCTCGGCGCCGCGGTGGCTGATAAAAATCTCGGTGGTGCCGTCGGCACCGCGCTCCAGGCGGGTACGGAACTTGTCGCGTTCACCGGTCGAATACAGCGAGTCGAACACCTTGCCCAGCGTGCTGCGGATGAAATCCTGCGGGATCTTGGCGCGGTTTTCGGCCCAATCGGTTTCCATCACGCCGGTGTCGGGCGACTCGACATTGATCAGGAAGCCGTTGTCCTGCCAGAAATCCTTGATCTGTTCCCACAACTGCTCGGGGGTCTGCTTGACCACCAGCCAGCGCTGCGAGCCATCGCGTTCCACGCGGATATCGCTGCCCTTGCTGTCGGGGGCGACATTGGTGGCGGTCGTCTCGGGCGTGGCGGCGCGGGCCTGCTGTTCCAGGCTGTAGCCGGACGCGGTGGCCACGCCCTTGCTGGCCTCGGGGATCTGGTAGCGGTTTTCGCGCTGCAACTGGGTCAGGTCCGGCGGCACTTCCAGACGGGGGCCGCGCGCCTTTTCCGCGCTCTTGTAATCGATACGGTCGCCTTCGAGCATGTTGCCGATGGACGAGCAGCCAGCCAGTCCCGCCAGAGCCAGTGCGACGATGATGCTGCGTTGAGTGATGTTGTTGTACGCGAAGCGGACTACAGGACGGGCATTCTTGCGATTAGTCATATCGTTACGAGAAAAGACGACGGGAAAAAGCGGGATCGTGGTTCAGGGGATGCCGGCAGCAGCCAAGCCCGTTATTTTAATACACCGGACTCGTGCAAGGCCGCGCGCACGGTGTCATGCAAGCCCGCGCCCAGCGGCGCCAGCGGCAGGCGCATGCCGGATTCGATGAGCCCCATTTCCTGCATGGCCCACTTCAGCGGCACCGGGTTCGGTTCGACGAACAGCTTGTTGTGCAGCGGCAGCAGCTTGTTGTTCAGCTCGATGGCGCGCGCGATATCGCCCTTCAGGGCGGCGGCGCACAGCTCGCGCATCTCGCGCGGCGCGACGTTGGCGGTGACCGAGATGTTGCCCGCGCCGCCGTACAGCATCAGCGCGATGGCGGTCGGATCATCGCCCGAATAGACGGCCAAGGACTTCGGCGCCAGGCGGATCAGGTCGGTGCCGCGCGCGATGTTGCCGGTGGCATCCTTGACACCGACGATGCCGTCCACGCCAGCCAGGCGCAGGATGGTGTCATTGCTCATGTCGGCCACGGTGCGGCCGGGCACGTTGTACAGGATCACAGGCAGGTCGACCGACTCGGCGATCTTCTTGAAGTGCAGGTACATCCCTTCCTGTGTCGGACGATTGTAGTACGGCACCACCTGCAACGAGGCGTCGGCGCCGACCTTCTTGGCGAACTCGGTCAGCTCGATGGCTTCCGCCGTGGAATTGCCGCCGGTACCGGCGATGATGGGAATGCGCTTGCTGGTGTGTTCCACCGCGACCTTGATCAGTTCGCAGTGCTCTTCCATCGACACGGTGGGAGATTCGCCGGTGGTGCCGACGATCACGATGCTGTCGGTGCCCTGCTCGATATGCCAGTCGATCAGCTTGCGCAGGCGCGGGAAGTCCAGGCTGCCGTCCGGATGCATGGGGGTGACGATGGCGACGATGCTACCCTTGATCATGTGCTTGCTCTTGAAGTAAGTCGGAAGAAAAGACGATTGTAGCGGATAGAGAACTCCTGAGGTCAATTCGGGCAGGCCGAAGAGGCCGCCGCATGTAAAAAAATCCGGCCGTATCGGCATGGTTCGGGTTTTGCCCCCTGGCTCGCCCGTCATCTTGCACCGGATCAACTTGTCCGCGCCACCGGCCCACCCGGCTGGCCCGGCTCAATATCCCAATCCCATCGCCTCGCGCACGTCGCGCATGGTTTCCTGCGCCAGCTTGCGCGCCTTTTCGCAGCCGTCAGCGACGATCGCGCGCACCAGCGAGGGGTCGTCCAGATAAGGCTGGGCGCGTTCCAGCATGGGCTGCTGCTCGACCAGGATGGCGTCGATCACCGGCTGCTTGCATTCCAGGCAACCGATGCCGGCCGAGCGGCAGCCCTTGTCGGCCCATTGCTTGACCTCCGGTGTCGAATACACCTGATGCAGTTGCCACACCGGACATTTGTCCGGATCGCCGGCGTCGCTGCGGCGCACGCGCTGCGGGTCGGTCGGCATGGTGCGGATCTTCCTGGTGACCGATGCCGCATCCTCACGCAAGCCGATGGCGTTACCGTAGCTCTTGGACATCTTGGCGCCGTCCAGCCCCGGCAGGCGCGAGGCTTCCGTCAGCAGGGCCTGCGGCTCGGTCAGGATCAGCTTGCGGCTGCCTTCCAGATAGCCGAACAGGCGCTCGCGGTCGATCATGGACAGATTCTGGGCGTCGTCGAGCATGGCCTTGGCCTGCTCCAGCGCTTCTTCATCGCCCTTTTCCTGGTACAGGGTACGCAGCTCGAGATACAGCTTCGAGCGCTTCGAGCCGAGCTTGCGGGTGGCCGCCTGGGCCTTTTCCTCGAAGCCTTTTTCCTTGCCGTACAGATGATTGAAGCGGCGCGCGATCTCTCGCATCATTTCGATATGCGGCACCTGGTCTTCACCCACCGGCACTTGCGTGGCGCGGTAGATCAGCACGTCGGCCGCTTGCAGCAGCGGATAGCCGAGAAAGCCATAGGTCGCCAGGTCGCGGTCGGAAAGTTTTTCCTGCTGGTCCTTGTAGGTCGGCACGCGTTCCAGCCAACCCAATGGCGTGGCCATCGACAGCAGCAGGTGCAGTTCGGCATGCTCGGGCACGCGCGACTGGATGAACAGGGTCGACTGGGCGGGATCGACACCGGCGGCGAGCCAGTCGATCACCATTTCCCAGGTGCTGGCCTCGATCACCGACGGGTCGTCGTAATGGGTGGTCAGGGCATGCCAGTCGGCCACGAAGAACAGGCAAGGCAATTCGGATTGCAGCTTGACCCAGTTTTTCAGGGCGCCATGGTAGTGGCCCAGGTGGAGCGCCCCCGTGGGGCGCATGCCGGAAACGACGCAATCAGGATACATGGCGGATGGCTAGCGCGCGTGGCGCATCAGAAACTGGCACGGAAAACGACATTGAGCAAACCGCCGAACGGCAGCGGCGTGAGCAGGGCAAGCACCCAGGTGGTGGCGAACATCAGCGGGAACATCCACCAGCTGTACAGCACCTTGGCGATCACCAGCCCCATCACGATGAAAAAGCCGTAGGGCTCGATCCGCGAGAACTGGTAGGCCAGACGATTGGGCAACATGCTGGTCAGCACGCGGCCGCCATCGAGCGGCGGAATCGGAAACAGGTTGAAGGCCATCATCACCAGGTTGGTCAGGATGCCGGCGCGCATCATCAGCAGCAAAAAGCGCGAATCGACATCCAGACGCACCAGCAGGTACAGGCCAAAGGTCCAGATCAGCGCCATGACGAAGTTGGCCATGGGGCCGGCCAGCGCCACCCAGGCCATGTCGCGCTTGGGACGGCGCAAATGGCCGAAATTGATCGGCACCGGCTTGGCATAGCCGAACAGGAAAGAACCGCCGGTGACCAGATACAGTCCGATGGGAATCAGGATGGTGCCGACCGGGTCGATGTGCTTGAACGGATCGAGCGTCATGCGCCCCATGGCGTAAGCGGTGTTATCACCGAAGAAACGCGCGGCATAGGCGTGCGCCGCCTCATGCAGGGTAATGGCGAAAAGGACCGGCAGCGCGTACACCGCAACGGTCTGGATGAGATCATTCATGGCGCTGGATTCTATCAGAGTTGCCCAACCGGCCACCTGTCGCGGCCGGCAAGACAGCAGCCTACAGGCCGAACGGGCTGGCGTCGCCCCGGCCCTGGCGTACCAGTACGGGGGTCTCTTCATCGGTGAGGTCGATGACGGTGGTCGGCTCCAGGCTGCATGCGCCGCTGTCGATGACCAGTTCGATCTGCTTTTCCAGGTGGCGGCGGATTTCCTCGGCATCGGTCAGCGGCAAGGCTTCGCCCGGCAGGATCAGGGTCGTGCCCAAGAGCGGCTGGCCGAGTTCTTCCAGCAGCATGTGGGCGATGCGGTTCTCGGGCACGCGCAGGCCGATGGTCTTGCGCGAGGGGTGCGAGAGGCGGCGCGGCACTTCCTTGGTCGCCTCCAGGAGGAAAGTGTAGGCACCCGGCGTGGCGGCCTTGAGCAGGCGGTACTGGCGATTGTCCACGCGCGCGTACTGGGCGATCTCGGAGAGGTCGCGGCACAGCAGCGTCAGGTGGTGCTTGTCATCCACGCCACGGATGCGGCGCACGCGCTCGACGGCGTCCTTGTTGTCGAGCTGGCACACCAGCGCGTAGCAGGAATCGGTAGGCAGCGCCACCAGGCCGCCCTTATGGATGATCTGGGCGGCCTGCTTGACCAGCCGCAACTGCGGGTTATCGGGATGGATCTCGAAAAACTGGCTCATGACGAATGTCCTGTTGGCAATACTTTCGGCCACATTGACCGAATCAATTCGAATCTTGTCACTTTCCGGTGACGTTCCGCACCGGTCCAGGAATGCAAAACGGCGGTGTCGCCACCGCCGTCCCCGGAATTGTCCGGCTGCCCTGCCTCAGCGCTGGCCGCGCAAGGCCGCGATACGCTGCGCCATGGGCGGGTGGGTCGAAAACAGCTCCATGAAGCCGGGCTTGTCGCTGATGCCCATGGCCGCCATCGACTGCGGCAGGCCGTTGGGCTGCATGCCGCCCAGGCGCGCCAGCGCGTGGATCATCGGCTGCGGGCT
>Ga0154006_1000485_pt1 | contig 13247 bp, 13 predicted proteins | sample TSFL090MetaG_FD_104747 | JGI IMG/M metagenome (GOLD analysis project Ga0154006, IMG submission 104747) | Attine ant fungus gardens microbial communities from Florida, USA - TSFL090 MetaG | ecosystem: Host-associated > Fungi > Mycelium > Unclassified | place: USA: Florida, Wakulla State Forest...
GCCTGCATATAGGGCTCGTCGATCTGCACGATGTCGGCGCCGGCGGCAAACAGATCGCGAATCTCGGCGTTGACGGCCTCGGCATAGTCCATCGCCATCTCGGCTTCGCTGGCGCAGAAATCGTTCTGCGCCAGCTGCGACATGGTGAAAGGCCCGGGCACCGTGATCTTGATCTGGCGGTCCGTATTGGCGCGCAGAAAGGCCACGTCGCGTGCTTCCACCGCATGGCGGCGGCGAATGCGGCCGGTCACGCGGGGCACCGGGTTGGGGTGGCCGCTGCGATCCAGCGCCGTGCCGTGGTTGTCCATATCCACGCCATCCAGCGCGGTGGCAAAACGGTTGGAATAGCTCTCGCGGCGCATCTCGCCGTCGGTAATGATGTCCAGCCCGGCGCGCTCCTGGTCGCGGATGGCCAGGCCGGTAAGGAAACGCAGCGCGCACAAATCCCAGATGGTCTGGGAAAAGGCAGTGAAGCCGGACAGCACGGCATAAAGGAAGACGGACCAGAGCATCATGCGCTTGCGTCCGACATAATCGGCCAGAATGCCGCCGACGAGCCCACCCACGCCCCAGCCCAACAAGGTGATGCCGATCACCAGGCCCGCATAGATAGGGGTCGAGGCAGCCTGTTCGGGGGTGAGCACCGAATGCAGCATCGGCGCGAGATGACCACCAGCACCAGGGCCTCGTAGCCGTCGAAGATCCAGCCCAGGAAGCTGGCCTTGAGCACGCGCCAGTGCATGGCGGTGAGGCCGTCGCTCCAGCGGCCTGGTTTGCCGAGCGCGGTGTTTTCTTGGGCAGTCCGTCCATGGTTGTTCCTGTGTCTCCTCCGTGCGGCGCGACTCAAGTGCGCCCCCGTAAACCGGGCCTGGATGGTACGAAAAACCTTCGATGAACTGAAGTGGTATTAATTAATTGATATATGAATATGACTCATGAATTTCACGCAGCTGAAAACAAAAGGCCCGGTTCTCAGACCGGACCTTCTCGTCCTCGCAGATACAGGCCGACCTACTTTATCTCGATATGCGCCTCCCGGATAATGCGCGCGAAGTCGTCGACGTCCTTGCGGAAGAACTTGCTGAACTGATCGTGGTCCCGGTATTCGATGCGCGCCCCGGTGCTATCGAGCGTCGCGACCAGCTTCGGGTCGGCCATGACCTTGCCGACCGCATCGGACAATTTCTTCACCACCGGCGCGGGCGTCCCCGCGGGTGCGAAAAGCCCGATCCACGAACTCATCACGAAGTCGGGATGCCCTTGTTCGGCCAGCGTGGGCAACTGGGGAAACGGCGCCAGGCGCTTGGAGCCCGTCACGAAGATCGCGCGGACCTGACCGGCCTTGACCGCCCCGGCTACGGACGGCATAGCCACCAATGAAGCCGGCACCGATCCCCCCATCGTATCGGCAAAGGCCATCGAGTCGCCGCGATAGGGAATGACGCGCATATCGATGCCAAGTTCGCGCTTCAGGCGCTCGCCCGCAATGTGCGTGATGGAGCCTTGCCCCGACACGCCATAGCTATAGCCTTTATCACCCTGCTTGACCAACTGGATGAAGCCATTGAGGTCTTGGGCCGGCGACTTGTTATTGACGATCAAGACCAGATCGTTGGCGATCGCCTGCGCCACGGGAACGAAATCCTTCAAAGGGTCATAAGGCAATTTCTGGAAATTCTGCGGTATCGACATGGCCCCCGACGTGGCAACCATCAGGGTATAGCCGTCCGGCGGCGACGACTTCAGCATCTGGGCCGCCAGGACACCCGCGGCGCCCTGACGGTTTTCAACAATGAACGACTGGCCGAGCAGCTTGGTCAATCCCTCGGAGACGAGGCGGGCATGGACGTCGGCCGCGCCGCCGGGCGCATAGCCCACCAGGACCCGCACCGTGCGAGAGGGATAGTCGTCTTTCGCAAGCACTGGGGCCGCCGCGCTCAAACCCAGCGCAAGCACCAGCAGATTTCTCAGAAATGCCATCATTTTTTAGTCTCCTCATGATTTAACCCAAAAGGGAAAGCCCGGCGCCGTAACGGTCGTCTCGACGGCTTCTCAAATCTCGAAAAGCGGCAGGCCCTTGCGAGGCCAGTCGATTTCCACGAGCCGGCCGGCGTAGGATTGCGTGACATAGGCCTTGCACAGGTCCGGGCCGCCAAAGCATAGATTGGTGATGTGAGTATCGCCCTCGACCGGGACAAATTCGGCTGTGCCGTCCGGCCTCACCGTCGTAATGCCGCCCCGATCCAATGTGCCAATATCGACCGTGCCGTCCGCTTCAACCGCGAGGGAGTCGAATCGTAGATAGACCGAGCTTGCATACACAAGGCGGCTGCCGTGCGGCGATGTCGGGGAAGCCACCGCCGGCGATTTCAGCTGGCCGGGCGCCGCGAGATCCCAGGCCCACAGGCGCGCGGTCTCGGTTTCCGCGACGTAGAGCGTGGCGCCATCCGGCGACAGGCCAATGCCGTTGGGCTTGTGGATGGGGAACACCTTTTCCTCGATGGACGAGCCATCGAGCTTTGCATAGCAAACGCTGCCCCGATCCCAGTCCCGGTGGCGGGTCTTGCCGGGATCCGTGAACCAGATGCCCCCCGCGCCGTCGATGACCAGATCGTTGGGGCCGCCGATGTTGCGGCCGTCGACCTTGTCGTACAAGACCTCAACCTTGCCCGTCTCGATGTTGACGCGTTCGATCCGTCCCGTGCGGTAGTCGTCCGGCGTGCCTGAGGTCACCCAGCGGCCATCCGGGCGCTGGCGGAACGAGAAGCCGCCGTTGTTGGCCACGTAGCAATGGCCGTCGGGCCCCATCGCCGCGCCGTTCGGCCCGCCGCCGAGCTCCGCCACGATGTGCTTTTTTCCATCGGGAAAAATGCGCGTAAGCGTCTTGCGACGGATTTCGACGACCAGCAAGCTGCCGTCCCCCACCCATACGGGGCCTTCCGGGAACCACAGGTCTTCAGCGATGACGCGCATGTTTGTTCCTTTGTGCATTTGAACTACCTCTTTTTCCAGCCGCCGATCAACGTGGCGCCGGCGGCGGGACCTGCAGTGCGCGCACCATCTGCGCGCGCCGCGTCGCCTCGGCCAGCATGAACGCCCACTCGTTGCCGCCAGTCATGAACCTTACGCCCAGCGTCAACATGGATTGCATGACCTCGGGGTTGTTGGTCAGCCCGCCGCATCCCGCATAGCGGCCATGACGCCGACATGCTTCGACCACCCGCGCCATGGACTCGGTAATTCGCGGATGCTCGTACTGGCCGGGGATGCCCAGTGCGTCGCAAAGGTCGGTCGTTCCCACGTGCAGGATATTGACGCCCGGAACGGCCGCGATCTCCTCGGCGCTCTCGATAGCCTCGGGCGACTCCAGCATCACCACGACCGCGGTGGCATCATCGAGCAGCTCGCGCGTCGTGGCGGCCGGGTATTTGCGATAGCCCAACTGCGGCCAGCTACTGGCCACGGAGCGCTGACCATGCGGCGCGAACCGCGCGGCGCGCACCACTCGCCAGGCATCGTCCGCCGACTCCACATGCGGCACGACAACGCCCATGGCGCCGGCATCCAGGATGCGATTGATGTAGTGCGCGTCATGCGAGGGAACACGCACAATCGGCGTGATCCCGATCGCCTGCGCCAGCAGGCAGATTTGCGCGGCGGCAGATTCCGGAATCACGGAGTGCTCCAGATCCACATTGATCGCGTCATATCCGGCCGACTGCGCGGCGATCGCAATGTCGACGTTCTGCACCTGTTTGACGATCATCGACAAGCCCAGGTCGCCCTCCCGCAGACGGTTCAACAGTTTGTTTTCCAGGGGCGCCACAGCGCCATCCACGGCGGTTTTCGTCATTGTTTGCTCCTGTCGTTTCGCACGATCATGTCTTGCGCGGCCAAGGCTTCGCCACGGACGAACGATTCAAGATTCTTCAGCACGTGGTTCGCCACCGGCGCGACGTTATCGAAGACCCCGCCACCGGCATGCGGCGTGACAACCACCTGGTCGAGCTGCAGCAGCGGATTCGAGGGGTCCGGCGGCTCGGGATCGAAGGCATCAAGACCCGCCCCCATCAAATGGCCGCGCTGCAATGCCTCGTTCAGCGCTTCCTCGTCGACCAGCTCGCCGCGCGCCGTATTGATGAGGATCGCCCCCTTTTTCATGCGCTTGATGGCCGCGCCGTCGATCAGATGGCGGGTACTGTCGTTGTATGGGGCATGCAGGCTCACGATGTCGCTGCTTGCGAGCAACTCGGCCAGATCGACATAGCGCGCGCCCAGTGCGCGCTCTACATCCGGCGCGGCCCGATTCTGATCAAAATAGAGAATCGCAGCCGGCTCGAACCCGGCCAGCCGGCGAGCCAGCTTGCGCCCGATATTGCCGAAGCCCACCAGCCCTATCGTCTTGCCATGCAGCTGGAAGCAGGTTTCGCGCATTTCGGACTTCGGCCACTTGCCGGCCCGCATTTCGCGATTGACGTAATACAAGCGCCGGTAGACCGCGAGCATCAACGCGATGGCCAGTTCGGCCACCGGCCCGGCATTGGAGCCGGCGGTGATCGCCACCGGGATGCCCAATTCCTGCGCGGCGGCGATGTCGATACGGTCGACGCCGATGCCCCACTTATGGACCAGTCTGACCTGCCTGGCGGCCTCGAGCATGCCGCGGGTGAGCTGCGCCCATCCCGGCACCAGAAAATCCGCGGAGCGGCACAGCTCCAGTTGATGCGCGTCGTCGTAGTTGCTTGCAAAGCGGATCTCGAACGGCGCCCGGAAGACGGAGCGGATGACCTTTTGCACCGCGGGCGCAAGAACATCCATGAATACGACGGAGTAGGTCTCGGCGCTGCTCATTTGTCCCCCTGCAATTCGATGGTCATCATCAGGGTGGACAGCGACTTCCCGTGCGCGTCCTGGGCAAGCGAGCGGGTCACACCGCCGCCGAGCGCGCCCCGGATGACAAAATTCAGGGCTTGCAGCTTGGGCAGTTCATATCGGGTCACCGGGCCGGTGGCGAAATGCGCGAAGGCCTTCATGACCACATCCTCGGTCAATTGCACGCGCAATATCTTCCAGGCCGCCTCATCGAAGGCGATGACCGAGATGTTGGAGGTATTGCCCTTGTCGCCGGCCCGTCCGTGGGCCAAATCGTTGACGCGAATCATGTACGAAACTCCCGTATCTGGACGCGCGGATCCACCAGGCCGCGAGGAATGAGGACCGACTGCACGGCAAGCACTTCCTTGACCATGGGGTCGGAACCGCCCGCCCCGCCCGCGGGGCCGTTGACATGCAGGGCCCGGGTCTCGAAGCCGACGGCTTCCGCGGATTTGCGGTCTGTAGTGCGCGCCGCGATGCGCAACCTGACCTCGTAGGGATCGGCCTCGTAGACGCGTTTCGAGTGCAGACTATTGATGCCGATAAGATCCACCCGGACTTCGCTGTACTTATGCCCGGTATCCGCGAGGCGCCGCTGCACAAGGCTGGCGGCAAGCTCTGCCCTGGCAACCGCGTCGATCCCCGCGTACGAAATCTGGCCTTCGCCGATGAACCCGTCCGTATAGCCTATCGTCACCTTGTAGGTGTCGGTACGCGGACGAGCCCTCGCTCCCGATATCTGGACGAGATCGGGTCCCATCTGACGCATTTCGAGATCAGTGATGTCCAGCACGCAATCGGGCGTGATGTAGGCAGCGGGATCGTGAACCTCGTAGATCAGCTGCTCCTTGCAGGTGGCAAGGTCGACCCTTCCGCCGGCGTCCGCGAGCTTACTGAGCGTGAACTGACCATCTTTCCGCATATCCGCATACGGAAAACCCAGGCGGGCCAGATTCGGCACTTCTTTTCGGCCGGGCGCGGCAAAGCAACCGCCGCTGACCTGCGCGCAGCACTCAAGCAAATGTCCCGCGGCCGTCCCCGCCCCGATCCTGTTCCAATCGTCGTAGGACCATCCATAGTGGTACATGGCCGCGGCCAGGTACAAGGACGGATCGGCAACCCGGCCCGTCACCACCAACTGGGCTTCCGTTTGCAGGGCGCGGACAATCACGTCGGCCCCCAGATAGGCATTGCCCGACACCATGCGGGGCAGCAATTCCTCCAGGGGATGCCCGGACTCCATCAAGCTCAGCCCCGGCTGCCCACGGAGCAGGTCGGTAATATCGTCGCCCAGCACCGCGGCGGTATGCAGCGGCCCCACTCCTTCCTTGGCGGCGAAATCATGCACCAGCTCAACGGCCGCAATAGGATTGGCGGCCCCCATATTGGTAATGATCTTCACCTTGTTCTTCAAGGCGACCGGCAGCACCTGGCTCATCCGGTCCATCAGCCTCGGCGTATAACCCAGCTTGGGGTTCTTGAGCCGTGTCTGATTTTCCCGAGCGACGGTGCGTTCGGCCAGACACTCGAAAGCCAGATAGTCGAGCTGCCCGCGTTCAGCCAGCTCTACAGCCGGGGCGATGCGATCGTCCGCGAAGCTCGCGCCGGCGCCGATGCGCACAAAATCCCGAGGCGCCGCGCTCATGCCACCCCCTTCAGGGCATCGCCCTTGAGCATCAGTCGATAGAGATAACGGAACTCTTCAGGGTCGAAATCGGCGTTGGCCTGGTGCATCACGCTGCGGTTGTCCCACAGCACGAAATCGCCCGGCACCCAGCGGTGGCGATACTCGTAGCGCGGCTGAATGGCATGCTCGTACAAGGACTTGATCAACGCGAAGCCCTCTTCTTCGGGCAGCCCCTCCACCCCTTCCATCCGGCCGGTATTCAGGTACAGGGCGCGCCGGCCGCTAGCCGGGTGGACGATGACCAGCGGTTGACTCGACGAGCCGGCCAAGACGCGTTCCTCGGGCGACAAGGCCGCCATCGGACGGGGACTGCGGCTGCTTTCGTAAACATGCAGGGACCGCAGGGAATCGATCCGCGACTTCACCGCATCGGGCAGCTCATCGTAGGCAGTACGCACATCGACAAACTGCGTGTCTCCGCCGGACGACGGCAGCTCGATGGCATGCAGCATGGTGCCGATGGGAGGCTCACGGAAATTCGAGTGATCCGTGTGATAGTTTTCCCCGCGGACATGCAGCTTGCCGTCGCGCCGGGGCAGATCCCTGCTTGAAATCGTGCCGACCAGCGGATGGTCCGGCAGCGAGAATTTGCTCAACTGCTGAGGCAGGATGTCCCCAAAAACCTGCGCCGCGCGCTGGAACCCAACCGGGTCCAGTTTTTGATCGCGCATGACCAGAACCGCATGCTCCGACCACAGGTCCCGCAAGGTCTGCGCGACCTCGTCAGGCAACTCGCTACCCAGGTCCACGCCGCGCACTTCGATACCCAGACCGTGTCCGGTCAAGGCTTGTGTCTGTATCTGCGCACGCCCGATATTGCCCATGTCTGCTCCTCCAAAACGATCAAGTTCGGAGCAAATTCTGGGTTAAAAGAGTATTTGAAGATAATCAATTAATAGGGTGAAATCATCACATTAAGTGATGACCTCAAGGAACGCCGGAACGCCATGAATCTTCGCCATATCGAAGTCTTCCACGCCATCATGCAGTCCGGCTCCGTGACCGGCGCCTCGCACTTGCTCAACGTGACGCAACCCGCCATCAGCAATGTGCTGCGCCATGCGGAACAGCAACTGGGTCTCAAGCTTTTTGAACGCATCGCAGGGCGCCTGCAACCGACGCCGGAGGCCTACGATCTCTTCCCAGATGTCCAGGAAATATTCGGTCGCATCGGCACGCTGAACCGGCTAGTGGAGGAAATCCAGGGCGGCAGAACCGGGCGTCTGGCCATTGCGGCCTCCCCCACCTTGGTCAACGCCTATATCCCCAAGGCCGTTGCCGGCTTGCAAACCCGCGGCCTGAAGTCGCAAGTAACCATACACTCGCTCCCCACGCCGATCGCCATCGAACGGGTATCGCGGCGCGAAGTCGACCTCGGTCTGGTCTATGGCCCTGTCGGCGATCCCGGCGTCATCGTGGAAGAACTCACCAAATCCGATTTGGTGTGCGCCGTGCATCGGCATTCACCCAAGGCAAAACGCAAGGTGCTCGGCCCGGAAGACCTGGCGGACGTCGCCGTGGTCACGACAGGCAAAACCACGCGCATCGGCATTGCCGTCAAAGAGGCCTGCCAGGCTCGCAATATGATGCCGCCCGACATCTCCGTCGAAGTCAATTCGTCCTGGGCCGCCTGCCTCATGGTGGCGGAGAATGTGGGCGTCGGCCTGGTCGATCTGGCCACGGCAAACCGGTATGCGCTGCCGGACGTCGTCTACCGCCCCTTCAAGCCGGCGGTCGTCCTGCAGCTCTGCCTTATTTTTCCCAAAGACCGCCCTCGCTCGCGCGCCGCGATACGCTTCGTGGCGGCGCTACGGGCCGTGCTGAAAGGACAGAAACTTACTTGAGAATGGGCGCGGAGCCACCGTCAAAGGGAATGTGGTCGCCGTCGCGCGACTGTTTGCCCAGTTTCCCGTCTTCGCCCATCGCGTCCTGCCACGCGATCATGGCATTGGCCACGGCATCCTTCTCGCCGCTGAACGCCAGCACGGTTTCGCCGCACGAGGGACAGACGCCGCCGAATGCCGCGTGGATGCCCGGCATTCGGCGGGTATCGATAATGCCAAAGTCGGTGAAGGCCGTTTTGCATGCACCGCACACCAGCTTCTCGGGGCGCAGCGCCTCGATTTTCGCCCTGGCTTGAGCGATCCGACTTTCTGGTGTTCCCCGCTGTTTCGCCTGGCCCATGACTTTCTCCTACTTTTCCTGTTTCAACCCAATTGCCCGGTCCAAGCGCAACAAACCCTTAAAAACTGCCCAGTGCCGACCCTAGCGCGATAACCACGGCCAGCGCCGCCAGCGCGCCGACGATGCTGACCATCACCATGTCGCGATAGCTTTGCCTGTGTGTCGTGCCGCAAACCGCCAGAAGGGTTACCACGGCCCCGTTGTGCGGCAGGCTGTCGAGCGTGCCCGACGACATCACCGCCACGCGGTGCAAGAGCCCGGGATCAATATGATACTGCTCGGCCAGCTGCAAATAGGTACTGCCCAGCGCATCGAGCGCAATCGTCAGGCCGCCCGAGGCCGACCCCGTCAGCGCCGCCAGCAGGTTGGTGGCCGCCGCCAGCGGCACCAACGGTGCCGCCGCCCACGCCAAGCACGCTCTCACGCAGCTTGCCCAGCCGCGCGCGGTTCATCGCGATGAGCACCATGATGGCAATCGCCAGCGCCACCGACACGCCCCACACCGCGCTCACGGCGGACAGGGTGGTGCGGCAAACGGCGTCGTGCCGAAGAACGGCATGGGTATCGCGTTTTGTATTGCCGGCGTGTCCGGCCGCTCCACCGGGTTGACCTGCACCAGCAGTATGTCTGTCGAATCCGTCTCGCGTATCAGCGGCGTGATCGTCGGGTTGCCGGCATAGCCGCCGTCCCAATACGCTTCGCCATCGATGGCGACCGCCTTGAACAGCGTGGGCAGGCAGGCCGACGCCAAGAGCACTTCGGGCTTGAGATCACTATTGCGAAACACGCGGCCCTGCCCCGTGCGCACCTGCGTCGCCGTGATGAAGAGCTTGATGTGCGAAGCGCGCACCGCATCGAAGTCGATGCTCTCGGCCAGGACGTTGCGCAGCGGATTGAACGAGGTGGGCTTGAGGTCGCAGGGCGAGACCAGCCGCGCCACCATGTCCATGGCCAGGAAGAGCGGCGAATGATCGAGCGTCCATCGTCCGGCGAGCTTGTCGAAGGGGCTGCGCTGGAAGGGGCTGAACACGGCGGCGTCGGAGACGCGCCGCCAGAAGCGTTCGAGCGCCGTGCGTGCGCCCGTGGGCCGTCGTGCGCGAAACCGCTGACCATGACGGCCGCGTTCATCGCGCCCGCCGAAGTGCCGGATACGCCCTCGATTTGCAGGCGGGGCTCTTCGAGCAGCCGGTCGAGCACGCCCCACGTAAACGCCCCATGCGCGCCGCCGCCCTGCAGGGCGAGGTCGACGGGCAAAGGCAAGTCTGGACCAGATTTTCGGCGGACTGCGGATGAGCGGGGCATCGCGTCTCCGAATGAGCGGGACACGAACGAGTGTTATACGACGGAGCGGGAAATTGCCAAGAAAAGTGAAACCTGACGGTCATCGGGAATTGCAGATTTCCCCGATGGGCTATTGTGAAAAACCACTACCGGCACACAGGCAAAAGTCGGAATGGAATTTTTATACTATCGAAGTCCATCTCAGCAGCGAAGTCCACCATGAGAACCATATATAAAAACGCCACGATCCTCGATTGCGTCACTCCCAATCCCATTGCGTCCGGCGCCGTCGTGGTGGAAGACGGGAAAATCTCCCAGGTATCTCCCAGCAATACGGTAACGCCCGCCGAGCAGGACGTCGTCGTCGACCTCAACGGCTCCTACCTCCTGCCTGGCCTGTGGGACGTGCACATTCACCCCGACTACTATTCCAGCGCTCCCCCGAACGTCGCCGACCAGACGACCTTGTTCGGCCACCGCATGCAGGCCGCGCTGTTCGACGCCGGCATCATGGGCATGCGCTGCTGCGGCACGCACAACTACCTGGACGTGGCCTGGCGCAATGCCTACGACTCGGGCCAGTACGTCGGGCCGCGCCTGTTTGCCAGCGGCCACTTCCTGACCACCACCGGCGGCCACTTCCTGGGCTCGGGCCACACCATGGAATGCGACGGCCCCTATGGCTTCGTCAAGGCGGTGCGCGAGCAGATCAAGAACGGCGTCGACTTCATCAAGCTCAACCTTTCGGGCGGCATCATCGGTCCCAAGTGGGACCTGCACACCCAATCGTTCTACCTCGACGAAGAACTGAAGGCGGCCTTCGAGATCTGCAAGATGCGCGGCTTCAAGATCATCGCGCACGCCACGCATCCCGGCGTCGTCAAAGAGGCCATCAAGCTGGGCGCGCACAGCATCGAGCATGGCTACATCATGGACGACGAATGCATCGAGCTGCTGGTCAAGCACGACACCTGGCTGGTGCCGACGCTGGCCATCAGCCACTTGACGCCCAAGCAGGCCACCAACAAGTGGGAGTCCGACTTCTCCCTGGGCAAGGGCTGGTCTCATGCATTGTGCTGCCGCGCCGAAGCCGCGGCGCCCACGCATGCCGACTGGTTCCAGCGAGCCGTCAAGGCCGGGGTGAAAATGGCGCTGGGTTCCGACATCCGTCCGCTGAAGGATGCCGCGCTGCTCGAAATGGGCCTGTGGACCCGCAGCGGCGCTTCGACCTGGCAGACCTTGCAGGCCGCGACCAAGCACGGCGCCGAGATCTGCGGCGTCGGTCACGAAATGGGCACCATCGAAGCCGGCAAGATCGCCGACATGATCGTGGTGAAGGCAGACCCGCTGAAAGACATCAACAACCTGCGCCAGCTCGAACTCGTGATCAAGAACGGCAAGATCATCAGCGACAAGCGCAAGGCCCGTTAACCCGGGCCGCCGGCGGCCATTGCGGCCCCGGCGCTCAGGCAGGCTGCCCAGACCTCAGAACGGACACTTCTGATCGAAGTTCGGGCTGCGCTTTTGCAGGAAAGCGTCGATGCCTTCGGTGCCCTCGGGCCCGGCGAACCCGATGAATTCAAGCGCCAGGGAGGCATCGAAAATAGGTAGCGCCTGCTTGAACCAATGATTCATCATCATCTTCGTCCAACGCTGGGCGGCGGGAGCGCCCTGGGCGAGGCGCTTGGCGATTTCGAGCGCGCGCGACTCGACCTGCTCATCCGGCAAGGCGAGTGAAACCAGGTTCATGCGCTCGGCTTCTTCTCCCGTAAAGGTTTCCGCGGTCAGGAGATAGTATTTTGCCTTGGCCATGCCGCACAGAAGAGGCCAGCAGATAGCGGCGTGGTCGCCCGCCGCCGCGCCGATCTTCAAATGGCCGTCCGAAAACTTGGCGTCGTTCGCGACAATCGACACATCGGCCAGCAGCAAGGTTGCCAATCCGGCGCCCACCCCCCATCCGCGCGCGGCGGTGACGATGGGCTTCCGGCAATCCAGCATATTGACCACGAGGTCGCGCGATTCTTTCATGGCCTGCATACGCAGCGCATAATCGTCGCAGACCTTGCGCTCGTGGTTCAGGTCGCCACCGGCCGAAAACGTCTTGCCGTCCCCCGTGAAAAGCACGACGTTGACATCGTCGTCCATGTCGACGTCGCGCCAGATTTCGGACACCTCGCGATGCATCCGGGCATCCATCGCTCCCATTTTCAAAGGAGAACGCATCGTTATCTTCAATACCCCGCTGGCGGGGCGCTCGAAGACAAGTCGCTCATAGCGCGCGTAACGATCAGTCATGACATCAATTCCTCAGAGCAAAAAACTATCGGGTTCCACAACAAGCGCCTCAACCGGGCTTTCCAATACCGAGCCCCACTCCCTGCTCAGCCCGGCTTCTTGACCAAGGGACAGACACTTTCGGACAAGGGACGGTATACCTGGTCTCCGGGGATAGTGGAAACCACCTTCATCAGGTCCCATTCGCCCTTGGATTCGGAAGGTTTCTTGGCCTCCACCAGCAGCATGTCATACACCATGCGTCCGTCGGCCCTGATCTTGCCGTTAGGGGCAAAGAAATCATGGATCTCCATGTCACGCATCTTCTGCGCCACGGCGCCGGCGTCTGCACTGCCGGCCGCGGCCACCGCCTTCAGATAGTGCATGACTGAAGAGTAGGCGCCGGCCTGCACCATCGAAGGCATGGCCTTTTGCCTCTCGTAGAAGCGCTTGGACCAGGCCCGCGCCTCGTCATTGCGATCCCAATAGAACCCCACCGTAAATTGCAGGCCCTGGGCCACCTGCAAACCCATGCCTTTGACGTCGTTGAGAAATACCAGCAAAGTCGCAAGCTTCTGCCCGCCCTGGGTAATGCCGAATTCAGCCGCTTGCCGCACAGCGTTCTGCGTGTCGGTGCCCGCATTGGCCAGACCGATGATCTTGGCCTTGGAACTCTGCGCCTGCAGCAGGAAAGAGGAGAAATCGGGCGTGGACAAGGGCGCGCGGACGGATCCGACGATCTTGCCGCCGTTGGCCTCGACGAACCCGCGGGCAATCGCCAGCCCGAGCCCTGAGCCGCGCGTCGCGGCGTGGCGGTCGCCGGCGCGGTAGAACGGCTCGAACACGCGCTCGAGTTCCCCTGGAGGGATCCCGGGGCCGTCGTCCTCCACTTCGATGAACAGCGTGCCATCGGTTGGCCGTGCCAACCGGATACGTGCGCTTCCGC
>Ga0154006_1000488_pt1 | contig 13164 bp, 11 predicted proteins | sample TSFL090MetaG_FD_104747 | JGI IMG/M metagenome (GOLD analysis project Ga0154006, IMG submission 104747) | Attine ant fungus gardens microbial communities from Florida, USA - TSFL090 MetaG | ecosystem: Host-associated > Fungi > Mycelium > Unclassified | place: USA: Florida, Wakulla State Forest...
GCTTCTTTTCCAGCAACAGCCCGATCCAGCGGAAAGCGCTCTTTTCTGGTCCACGCTGCGCGTATTGCTGACGGTCTCTGGATAGTGACCGAATCGTCGTAGCACGCCACGTTCATATAGAGGGGAGCCGTGACTGGTGCGCACCGCCCTCGACGCCGGCGGTCCCTGCCCATCACGTTCACGAAGGACGGTTCACGCCAACTCAGGTACGCCCGCCCGGCATCTCGGTGGAGCTTTCACGCCACATCAAGGCTCGCACCGCGGAGTGCGGCAATGGCGTTCTCGCCTGTCGTTGGGGCATTGACCTGGCCTGCGTCAATCGGCGAGACGGTACAGCCTTCAGCTGTCGCATCGCTTAGAGTCGATCGCAGCGACGTATCCCATAACGAAGTAGACCTGCATGCCGATCATTGTGGTCAGCGTTCGACGGTGGGCAAGATCGGCTACGGTTGCTCGATCACTCCTCGAACTTGCGTGGAGACATTTGATGAGTCGACTTGGAACCGTTCGGGACTAGGACGAACGTTCGTGAATGACGCTCGTTTCAGACAGCAGGCCCCACGAAGGGCTATCGAATAGTGAAGCTAGCGATAGTTCGACGACCGGGCCGCGAGATTTTATTAATCTGCCGACATGCCGTGCGAATAGGATCACGCGTACTTGAAAAAAAGATCAACGCAAAGGAGCAGGTCCGCGGGGAGTTTCGGCTCAGTCTCTTGTATCGGTGGACTGCAACAGAACTACCAGGAAATCCGTCGTGCGACTGATGAACCGCCTGGCGGAATTTTATTCCCACAAGTGCGTTTACCACGACCTGTTACGACCACTTAAATTCGGATTTGCGTTGTTGGCGGAAAACAGATAGTGCTTTCCATTCCTTATCGATTGTCCGGTAACTCGCGTTGACGACGTTACTGTGCGAACAAAAAATTAACGGCAACAGACGAAAGGTGAAATCGTGATGAAGATCTATTTCTCTCTGAAAGAAGTGGCAGATGCACTCTCGCTATCGGAGACGACGGTTCAGAAGCTTGTTCGAGAAAAAACCTTCCCTGAGCCGCGACTACTGTCTGGGCGGAGGGTGGGATGGCTCACGCATGAGGTTCAGAAGTGGGCTGACTCTCGTCTGGTTGCAGGCCTGCTGCCACCAGACAATACGTGTGCGAAAAAGCGGCAAGCCCACGAAGACAAACGCGAGCGCTCCGAGATCTAACTTCGCGGTGTCACGACTGATATGGGTTGCGTGGCCTGGGAAGCTATGCCAACGTCGAGTTCTCCGTGAGAAAACGACGGCCGCTGTCAGACTCGAAATCTGCTGACTGACTCCTTCTCTTGCGCCTGTTCCGCAAGAGAGTGAGCGGCTGCAGACGCCTCTTCGATCATTGCAGCATTTCTATGGCGATGTTCACTTGCTCACCTGCGGCCTGCTGAACACGGTTTGACTCTGATCGCGTAGAAGCGTGTGCCGCAGCACGGCGTTCACACGTCGGACTCGGTTGCCGGTCTGTTTGGTGTACGACGCAGCGACGATGGGTTCGAGCAGCGTGCCCCAGTACGTCTGGCGACTTCGTATCGGCCAGATCGTTCGAGTCAAGCCGACTCCGAAGGAGTGGACGCTGACGACGGGAAGGTAGTTCGCGTCATCGCTCTTCCGAGGATGGCGCTGCGAAGGAAGCGCGATAACGCGGAAATTCCCGTCGCACTTGTGAAGTATGCGCTCCCGCGCGCTGCTTCGCTAGACGATCAAGAAATGCATCGATGTGATGGGCCGGCAGCCCGTCGGAATCGCTGACTGTGCGTGTCGCCTTTATTTGACCTCTCCTGGCCAGCGCGATAGCCAGCCTGAGAAATCATACGTTTATGCCGACACAGCGACCATGAAAAGTCATACCCACGGCCACGCACATGCACGGCGCGGCATAATCGGGGAGTTGGCATAATCCCTGCGAAAACTCGATCCGCCCGTTCTGCGTCGGGCGTCGCGGGTGGCTGTTCTTGGACGCCGTCGACGACTACGACGCGCTGCTTCCCTGGAAAATCCCTGCGGACCTTCGCTAGCCCAACGCCGCGTATACACATGCTGCACGCCGCACATCCTCTTCTGAGGGGCGTCGGTCGTGGATCGCATACGGATGAATCCATCCGCACGGCTTGACTGGTAAGACAGTTGCTGGGCCGGACCCGGTAACTCCAGGCTCCCGCATACCTTCAAAATTTTCGTGAACCGGAAGGTCACAGCATGGGTCGAACGCTGGTTGCCGCCTCAATCTTCCTACGGCCATTACTTCCTCTGCGCGTGAACGATCGCGTCACCGCCATTCGAATCCATCGCCGGTGATGCACCGTTCGCCAAGCTAGTCGCGATCACCCCATCGGCGCAGTGCATGAGGCCGTATATCAACCGGGCTCGCGGCGACGCCCGCTGCCAGACAATCCCGAAGCGGCGCGGCTCCGCACGAACCGGCAAGGCGAGATGCGCGACCGACAGCGCGGACGTCATCGGCGAGACGATATCCGGCACGAGCGATACCCCCAGTCCGCGATCAACCATCATCGCAATGGCCATCAGCGAGTTCAGCTCGAACAGCTCATGCGGCACGATGCGTGCTGCATGCAAATAGCGGTCCGCCTGCTTGCCCCCGCCGAGCGTGCGGTCGTAGCGGATGAACGGTTCGTGCCGCAACAGTTCGTGCGGATCTTCGTGCGCGAGCCGCGCCGGTGCGAGCACGACGAGCGGCTCCTCGCGCAGCAGATGCCAGTCATACGCCTTCGGCAGCGCGAACGCGGGATGCAGGCAGATCGCGACATCGAGATCGCCGCGCTGCAGCGTGTCGTACAGCTCCATCGACGTGCCCGCCCGAATCAACAGTTTCGCGCGCGGGAACGCGCGTGCGAAATTGGCGAGCACATCGGGCAGCAGGCTCAGGAGCGCCGTCGTGATGGTGCCGATCCGCAACTCCCCCGTCGCCTCGCCTTCCAGCGCGTGCGCCTTCAACTCTGCGAGGTCGGCGACGAGGCCGCGTGCCCGCTCGATCACGCGATACCCCGCCTCCGTCGGCATCACCGTGCGCCCCGATCGGGTCAGGAGCGTGACACCCAGTTCGCGTTCAAGCACCGACATTTGCTGTGCGATGGCAGCGGGCGTCACGCCGACGCGCCGAGCGGCCTCCGCCATCGAGCCTGTATCGACGACGAGCAGGAGGTTGGACAGGAATACGGTCTCCATAAGTTAAATTTTCTTTCGTTTTAAGATAGGAGCAGATAGTTTATCTAAAACTTCGGCGAACGTACACTGACCGGCAGACATAAAGCAAGGGAGGCGCATGAGAAGCAAGCTCTTCGTTCCGGCCTCGCGCCCGGAACTCTTCGCAAAGGCGCTCGCCAGCGACGCCGACGCCCTGTCGTTCGATCTCGAAGACGCCGTCGCACCCGAGCGCAAGCCGCAGGCGCGCACCGATCTGCGCGCGCTGCTCGCCGCCGACAACGCCCGCGCGAGCCGAAAAACGCTGATCGTGCGGGTCAATGCGCTCTCGACCCCGTATTTCGCAGCCGACATCGACGCTGTCGCGCGCAACGGCGTGTCGCTCGTCAACCTGCCGAAGCCAGAGAACCCCGACGACGTCCGCGCCGCCGCCGCCGCGCTCGAAGCCGCCGAACGCTCGAACGGCGTCACCGCGCCGATCGGCCTGCTGCTCAACGTCGAGTCGCCGCGCGCATTGCGCCACGCGGCAGAACTGGCGCTCGCGCATCCGCGCGTTGCGGGCCTTCAACTCGGCCTCGGCGATCTGTTCGAGCCGCTTTCGATCGCGCGTCGCGAAACGGCTGCGATCCAGCAGGCGATGTTCGCGCTGCGGGTCGCGGCTGGCGAGGCCGGCGTGTTCGCCTACGACACCGCATTCGCCAACATCAAGGACATCGAGGGCTTTCGCGCCGAAGCGCAGATGGCGCGCGCCTTCGGATTCATCGGCAAGAGCTGCATTCATCCGAGCCAGATCGCGCTCGCGAACGAAGTCTTCCGTCCATCCGATGACGACATCGCGCATGCCGTGCGTGTGGTGCAAGCGGCGCGCGACGCGGACGCACAAGGCATCGGCGCATATGTGGTCGATGGAACGATGATCGATCCGCCGTTTGTTGAACGGGCGCGGGCGCTCGTCGCGGACGCGGCGCGGCTGGGCCTGCTCTCGGAAGAACAGCGCGCCTGCGCGGGCATTTGAGAAAGGAGAAGTCAGATGGGACAACAGGCAGTACGTGGCGGACCGCTTTCGGGCGTCCGTGTGCTCGATCTGAGTGCCTATATCGCCGGGCCCTACGGCTGTACGCTGCTCGCGGATCAAGGCGCGGAAGTCGTCAAGATCGAACCGCCCACTGGCGACAATCTGCGCAAATATCCGTCGACGCTCGAAGCCGAGAGCCGCGCGTTTCTAGGCGTAAATCGCGGCAAGCGTGGTCTCGTACTCGATCTCAAGCAACAAGAGGCGCTCGACGTGCTGCTGTCGCTTGTGAGAGAGGCCGACGTGCTTGTTCACAACTTCCGCCCGAGCGTACCGGCGCGTCTCGGAATCGCGTACGAGCAGTTGCGCCAGGTAAATCCGCGTCTCATCTATTGCGCCGTGACGGGCTACGGCGAAGCTGGTCCGAACAAGGACAAGGCCGGTTACGACCAGGTACTGCAAACGATGACCGGCATGTGCATGCTGCAAGGCCCTGCTGGCGGCCCGCCAGAGATACTTTACGGGTCGGTGGTCGATTACTACGCGGCGGCGCTGGTTGCATCGAGTGTCTCATCGGCGCTGTTTGCGCGCGAGAAAAGCGGTGAAGGTCAGTACGTCGGCGTCTCGCTGTTGCGCAGCGCGCTCACAATGCAATCCGCGCGCATGATCTGGGCCGACAGCGAACCGCAGGACGTGGGCCGCGACATGCGCTCGGGCGGCATCACCGGCATTCATCCAACGCGCGAAGGCTATCTGTACCTCTCCGCCAATACGCCGCACTTCTGGAAATCGCTGTGCGAGCTGACCGGCCTCGATCTGCTCGCGACCGACGAACGCTATGACACCGTGCGCAAACGCGCGATTCATCGCGATGAAATCGTGCCGAAGCTTCACACAGCGCTCGCACGGCGTTCGGCGCTCGAATGGGAAGCGCTTTTCGGCGATGCCGTCCCGTGCGCCGCCGCGCGCAGCATCGAGGACATGTTCGACGATCCTCAAGTGCTCGCCGAGGACATGGTCGCGCGGTTCGACTATCCGGGCGTCGGCGGATATCGAGGATTCAAGCATCCGGTGCGCTTCGGCGCGACGCCGTTGCCTGAGCCTTTCGCCGCGCCCGCGTTTGGGCAGCACAGCGATGCCCTGCTGCGGGAGGCGGGCTTGAGCGACGCACAAATCGAAGCATTGCGCGCCAAGGCCGCAGTGCTATGACGGGCGAGCTCCACACGAGAACGGAGGAGACAAATAGCGATGCAATGCGACTCGCACATCCATATCTATGACCGCGCGTTCCTTCCGCAAGGCGATGCCGCAGCCTTCCATGAGAACGCCGATGTCGATGCGTACCGCAAGGTGCAGGCGAACATCGGCACCGGGCGCGCAGTGATCGTGACGCCGCGCGTGTACGGTACGGATAACAGCGTCACCGTCGATGCCATCCGTCAGCTCGGTATTGAAAATGCGCGCGGCATCGCCGTGCTCAATCCGGACGTCACCGACGACGAACTGGCCGCGCTTCACAATGGCGGCATTCGCGGCATCCGCTTCACGCTCTATACGGCGAAGAACGCGGCCGTCGGCTTTGAGATGGTCGAGCCGCTTGCGCACCGCGTCGCGGAGTTGGGCTGGCACGTGCAATTGCACTGGACTGCCGAGCAGATCGTCGAGCATTGGGCGATGCTGGAGCGCATGTCCGCAACGATGGTCTTCGATCATCGCGCACGCCTGCCGCTCGAAGCAGGCGAGCACCACTTGGCTTTCGAGATCGTGCGCCGTCTCGCCGATGCGGGCCGCGCGTGGATCAAGCTGTCCGGTCCCTATCTCGACTCGGTCGCCGGGCTGAAGCACCGCTACGCAGATGTCACGCCGATGGCGCGCGCATGGGTCCAGGCGGCTCCTGAGCGGCTCGTGTGGGGCAGCGACTGGCCACATGTGACGGAGACCGAAAAGCCCGGCGAGGCCTTCCTTCTCGACCTGCTTGCCGAGTGGACCGAGGACGACGCGACCCGCGAACACATCCTAGTCACGAATCCCGCCGTGCTCTACGGCTTCGCGCTTTAAATGAACAGGACTTTCTCGGAGACACCGCATGAAATCCGCCGCCGCGCCGACTCCCGTGCGCAAGAGACGCTTTACCGAAGCGACCATACAGCTCTTCGAGCGCACTATCCCTGACCCGTTCGTGCTGGCGATTCTGATCACGGCGATCGTCGCGGCGCTGTCGTTCATTTTTGCGCCGCACGCATCCGTGCCGAGGATGATCGGCGGTTGGTACAAAGGCTTCTTCGACATCTTCACGTTCGCCTTCCAGATCACGCTCGTCCTCGTGACCGGCCACGCGTTCGCGCATGCGCCGCCGGTGCAGCGCATCTTCAAGGCGCTCGTATCGATCGCGCGCACACCCGCGCAGGCGGCGACGCTGACCTTCGTGCTCGTCGCGGTGACGTCGTTCTTCAACTGGGGCATGGGTCTCGTCGTCGCGGCGCTGCTCGCGCGTGAAGTCGCTAAGCGATTGCGCGTCGATTTCGCGTGGATCGTCGCGGCAGGCTTTTCGGGCTGGGTCGTGTGGGCGAGCGGCATTTCCAGCTCCATCGCGCTGGCGCAATCGACGCCCGGCAGTTCCATGAACGTCGTGCAGAAGCTGACGGGCGCGGTGCTGCCGTTCGGCGAAACCGTATTCACGCGCTTCAACCTCGTGCCGACGCTCGTCATGCTGTTCGCGATGCCCTTCGTGCTGATCTGGCTCAAGCCGCGCGACGAAGACGTCGTCGCGCTCGACACGGAGAAGTTTCCCGACGCGCCCGCGCGCAAGAAGCCCGAAGGCAAGCAGAGCTTGGCATGCAGGGTCGAGCATTCGTGGATTGGCAGCGCGTTCATCGGCGTGGTGGGCGTGGCGCTGATCGTACTGACACACTTTCAGAAGATCCCGTTTTCCGGGGTGAATGCGGTGATCTTCGTGATGTTCATCGCAGGCGTGATTCTGCATGGCTATCCGCTCGCGTATGCGGACGCCATCAAGAACGCCGCGAAGCAGACCGGCTCGATGATGCTCCAGTACCCGCTCTATGGCGGCATCATGGGGATGATGGACGCGACCGGCCTGCCCGATACCATCTCGCACTTTTTCATCGCCATTTCGAATGCGCACACGCTGCCGTTCTGGAGCTACGTGTGCTCGTTGATCGTCACTTTCTTCATTCCAAGCGGCGGCGGCCACTGGGCCGTTCAGGGACCGTTTGTCGTGCCCGCGGCGGTCGCGCTGCACGCGTCCGTTCCAGCTACGACGATGGCCGTCGCGATGGGTGAGCAAGTCTCGAACATGTTGCAGCCGTTCTGGGCGGCGCCCGTGGTCGCTATGGCAGGCGTCGGCGTGCAACGCGTGCTTGGCTTCACGGTGATGACGTTCGCTCTCGGTTTGATCGTGTACGGAGCGGCTCTGCTGATCTTCGTCTGAGGCGCCATGAATACGGTCGAATCAATGGACTCGCCTGCACGACGGGCTCGCTCATCGTCTGCAGCCTGCTCAGCATGACCGCGAGACGCTCGTCAAAGGCTGCGTGTGCATTCTCATCCCCAGTGACGAGCGATCGATCGGTGCGGCGGCGGTCGTCGGAACGACGATGGGCACCGCGCTGGCACTCGACCCGAAGCGTGCGCTCTTCATGGTCGTCGTGCCGATCATGGCGAGCGGCGTCGGCGAAGGCGCCTTGGCGCTTTCGGCTGGCATCCGCAGATTCTCGTCATCGAATAGGGGCCGCTGTTCGAAGAGATGTCGTCCGCAGTGATACTCGGCAATATCGCAGCGATATGATGCGCGGGCTTACTGAACTATCTCGGCGGGTGCAACCCGCGCCTCACCGGCAACTGACGTCTGACAGTGGCGCATGGTCACGATGAAGTGACCGACGCAAAATTTCCATCGTTCGAGTTCGACGTTAGTGTTAGGTCAATGGCGGCCGCAGGCGCAAACGCCATTGCGCCCTATATTTTTGGTATCCTGAGTAACCAGTTCTTCGGCTGGCCCGCGCCCGTGTTGATGCTCGTGCTCATTGTCGCCGCGCAGTTCTTTCATGCGATATCTTCGCGTGTGCGATGACGATGCGCGTTTCATGTACGTTTTTTCTCGACGGACGTCACCTCTCCGCTGATGTTCGCGATCAGCGTCGCGATGACGCCGTGGGGCGAGATCGTCACGGCCTTCCACTGGGTCAACATCGTGACGGCTGTGTCGACGGTGCACACGCTAACGTTGACGGGCTTCCTTGTCGCGCGCCGAGTCGGCATGTGTCCGGTGGAAGTGGCCATTGTCGACGCGACGCACAGCCGACTCGGCGGCACGGGAGAAGTGGCCATTCTGATCGCCGCCAAGCGCATGGAGCTGATGTCGTTGGTGCAAATCGCCACGCGCATCGGCGGCGCGACCACGGTCATGATCGCGCTCGCCGCCTTCGCATGGATGCGCTAGCCGCGCAGCACGAGCGGTGCGAAAACGTCCGAGACGTTGGCGCGCTGCTCGATACTCCATAGTACGCCGAGCGCTTCGTCGGCAGCCGACGCACCCAGCACCGGCGCTGCGTTCTTCCTGAACTTGGTGGCGAAGTCGGTGCGCTGCATGGGCCGCGTAGCGGAGCCGGGAATGTCGTCGATGCGCTTCGCGAACACCTTGCCGTCGTCGCGTGTCGCCGAGACGACGGTCGCGTAGTATTTCGGATATAGCTTCGACATCTCGGGATCGTCGATTACCTTGATCTTCTTCATGAATAGGCGCAGCTTAGGGTCGTGCAACGCTTCCTTGCTGTAGCTGGCGAGCGTGACGTCGCCGTCGAACATGGCGCGCGCAGTCACGTACGGCAGGCTGTGGTCCGCCGTGCCGCTCGTTTCCGGCGCCCACTTCTCCGCATCCTTGCCGGCGGAAAACCATCCTTCGTGCGACGTGCGTATCTCGACCGCAGTGATCCTGTCGACGCCACCGGCTTGCCGCGCCACGTCGATGCCCGCATTGATCGCGGTCTGCGTGAGCGCCTGCGCCGGGTAGTACTTCACTGAGCAATCGCGGATGCGAAACGGACGGCCGCGACTGCCGAACTTCGCGACATCGAGCGTGAAAGGCCCTGAAACCAGCTTGAAAAACCCCGCATCGCCTTCGAAAATCGGAGATGGGCCAGTGATGCCCTCACGGGCGAGCGCCGCGGCGAACACGCCGTTGCGCGCGGCGTTGGCATCGGCGAGTCCTTTCCAATCGGAGATGGTTTGCACGCGGGTCTGGTTCAGCGCGACGTGACCGTTGATGGCCAGATTCACTGCCTGCGCCAGTCTCGCTTCGTCGAGCTTCATGAGCTTGCCCGCTGCCAGCGCCGCGGCGGGCAGGCTGAAATTCGGATGATCCCAGCCGTGCTGGCTGATCGAGGCGGCATCCATCAATCGGCAGTCGATCTCGTAGGCAAGCGCGATTGCCACGATGAGATCGCGGCCGCTCGCGCCTTCCGCTTCCGCTTGCGCGAGGCACGCGGCGATGTTGTCGCTCGGGTGACCGATCTCCTTGCCCGCATAGACATCGTTGAGATCGTAGAAGCGTATTGCCGCGCCGTTTGCGAAAGCGGCCATGTCCGGCGCCGTGCGCGACCGCGTGCCGAGCAGCGTGGATGCACCGCGTCCGCCGCCCTCGGCGAGCGCGACCTTGCGGGCGCTCTCGACCGGCCGCTCGCGAAGCGCGGCGACGCCGCAGCCGAGGGCATCGGCGAGGTGCATCTTCACCAGTTCGACGGTCTCGTCATCCAGGTCCTCGTAACGTAGCAACGCCGCGTACGATGCCATTTGCTGCGCGAGATTCTGTATTTGCGCGCTCACGTCTTTGACATTGCGTTCCGCGGATTGCCCCAATGCCGGCGTCAAGCCAGCTGTACTTGCGAGGCATGCGCCAAGTGATGCGAGAAAGTGACGTCGCTGCATAACTCCGTTTGTCTCCTATACTTTTCTAGGGAATGGCATTGGAGCAGTCTAGACTCGTGGACGAGCAGCGCCAAGCGCCTCGCACTGTGTTTATACAAAAGCAAAAGTATATTCATCCGCAGGCCTACGGCTGACGTCACGGCCGCGCGTGCGCGTTGCGCTGCTTAGCGCGTCCTCATTTGCGCGATGGGCCTATGACATGCTTGCGCAGCACCTCGTCCGTGATTTCGATGAACTGCCGAGCCGCGCTCGCGAACGGCCCGATATGCGAATAGAGGAGGCTCTCTCAGCCCGTGGCAATCATCGACTCGCACGGGCGCGACATCGAGCGAACCGCGAGTCGCCATGTCGATGCAGATTGTGATCCACATCGCCAAGCCAGCATTTTTTGCGAGTTGGGAAACCCTGCCCAACCCGGACTTTTTCAACGGCCAATACAAGAGGCGGATTCAACCGGACGGCCAACTGCACATCTGTTCGAACGTCCCTTAGTGGCCGACTTCGCCTTGGTTCGTTGGGAGCAAGCCTGCAAAGGCCGTCAGTGTTTCCTCAACACTTCCCGCTCGACTTCGTCAGGCTATGATCACGGGCTAAGGATTTTCGGCCAGGCGACATCACGGAAAAATGACAAAGGAATGGGCCCCCTCGCCGTTGGGCCGAAAACTCACGGGGTCGGCAGACTGGCGGTTGCGCATGCAGGGTCTCGAATTGTCGTTGACGCTGAATGGTGAGACGCATCGCGTCAACGTCGAGGAAGAGTCCTCTTATCAGGTGAACGCGGGTCTCCTTTGGACAAACGGCATCCTGGTGGGATGGCACAAACCGCATTGACCCGCAGCGCGGGCGACATGCGCTAAGGGCTGAGCCGGTTGGAGTGCAAGTTTTTCTGAATTCTGAAGCCCCGCCCTCAGCGCGGGCGATGGATGCACTTCCTTGGTTTCCGAAAGAATAGACGGGGCACGCCCAAAGCTGACCAGAGGCTGAGGGTCCCTCGTACGCCCCCCATATCGCTCTGCCGCGCGGGCCGGAGGCGTTGCTCAACGGAGTTACGCGCCCAGCGCGCGCAGTCCCTCCACGGCTTCGAGCGCCCGCGTGCGCGCGTGCTGGTGAGACACCACCGGCAATGGATAGTCGTGGCCCAGCCGAACCGATGCAGCTGTCAGTTGTGCAGGCTGCGCGAGCCATGGCGCGTGGATCGACGCACTGGGCAAGCGAGCAAGCTCGGGCACCCAACGCCGCACGTAGTCACCCTGGGGGTCGAACTTCTGGCCCTGCAGCACCGGATTGAAGATGCGAAAGTACGGTGCCGCATCTGCACCGCTGCCGGCCACCCATTGCCAGCTCGCCGGGTTGCTGGCTTCGTCGGCGTCCACGAGCGTGTCCCAGAACCAGGTCTCGCCCTCGCGCCAGTCGATGAGCAAATGCTTGACGAGAAAAGACGCCACCACCATGCGCACCCGGTTGTGCATCCAGCCGGTATGCCATAGCTCGCGCATGCCGGCGTCGATGAGCGGGTAGCCGGTCTCGCCGCGCTGCCACGCGCGCTGCGCTTCGGGATCGGCGCGCCATGGCATGGCGTCGAATTGCCGTCTGAAGTTGACATGATGCAGCGGGGCGAAATGGTAGAGCAGGTAGTACGAGAACTCGCGCCAGCCAAGCTCGTCTAGAAACTTGTCCAGATTGGCGCCTGCCACGGGCACGGCGCGCGGCTTGCCCGTGCCATGGTCCGCATGTGCCACTGACAGCAGCGCTGTGTGCCATAGTTGCCGCACTGAGAGATTGCCGAAACGAAGGTATGGAGACAGCCGGCTGGTCGCGTGCATCGCGGGGATGTCGCGGCCGCTTGCGTAACCGGCCAGTGAGTCAGCCAGAAATGCCTGTAGCTGACCGTGTCCCGCTTCTTCACCGCATTGCCACGTTTCGCGCAGCCCGCCGGCCCAGTCAGGCGCAGAAGGCTCAAGCGCGAGTGCAGACAAATCGCTCACGCATGCCGCGGTGGTGCTCTCGCGCACCGCAAAGAAGTCGATTCGCCCGGGCGCGGGGCGTGGCGGTTCGGGCGCATAGTCGCGGCGCGCGGCACGCCAGTACGCGCTGAATACCTGAAACGGCTGGTCGTCGCGCTTGGTCACCGTCCACGGTTCGCGCAGCAGATGGCCGTTAAAGGTCGACACGACAACGCCACGTTTTTTCAATGTCGACTTGATCGCTGTGTCTGTTTCGCGTTGCGCTGCCGAATAGCGGCGATTCCAGCACACCTCGATTGCACCAATCCCCATGGCGAACTCTTCGACTACCTGCCGTTCAGGTTCGCGAAGCAAGGTCAGCTTTCCACCCATCGCGGCAAGCGCCGCATTTAGTTCGCGTAGCGACTGATGGAGCCACCAGCGCGCTGCGGCGCCCGGCAGACGGGTTTCACGCGGCTCCGGGTCATACACATATATGCATACGACTGGGTGGCCTGTGAGGACGGCGTGCTCGAGCGCGGGGTTGTCGCCAAGACGCTGATCGTCGCGGAACCACACGATAACGGGCGGGCGAGAGCGGGACGGAGAAGAGGGCGGCATGAAATAGAGAGCACGTGGTCCATTGCAACTTACATGATACGGGAACCAACCCGGATGACCGTGGGCTCCTGGAAGCAACCGTTGACGCGGTGACAGCGTGAAGGGCAGTAACGGGTCGATCTGGGACGGCCGATCAGGCGCGTGTCGCGGAACTTCTATCATTCGCGAGAATGAAGTCGCAGGCGGGTTTCGCAGTCACGGACGGCAGTGGATCGTCGACGTGCAAGTTCGAAGACGGAGGCGAGACTTGTGAAGCGACTTCGCATATCGACGGCAAAGTCAGCCACGATCGACCTTATCCGCACGAACCTCAACTGCGCGCTCCGAGGAGATTATCGAGTTTCTGGCGAATCGTGAATGCGGCGCGTCGTCTCGTTAACGCCGTTGATACTCCAAGCGCAGGCGTCTAATGGACGTTACTGGAATATGTTGGAGTGGGA
>Ga0154006_1000489_pt1 | contig 13164 bp, 17 predicted proteins | sample TSFL090MetaG_FD_104747 | JGI IMG/M metagenome (GOLD analysis project Ga0154006, IMG submission 104747) | Attine ant fungus gardens microbial communities from Florida, USA - TSFL090 MetaG | ecosystem: Host-associated > Fungi > Mycelium > Unclassified | place: USA: Florida, Wakulla State Forest...
AATGGCTGACAACGGTGGTTTAGGATCAATACTGCTACTGCTCCTGTCTGGCAAAGTGAGACGTCGAAGCCCTCCTGGCGAGGCAAGCTCGTTATCTTCGAGATGATGTGGGCTACTTTCTTATCTGATGCCGTGGATAAAGCAGGCTCATTCCGATCAGCATGAACATTGCAGGGTTTTCTCTCAGTAATTGGATGACATATGGCTTCAGCTTTGTTCAAGGCAGCCTCGCTTGGCGATTCCCTATCGCTTTTCAGCTAATTTTTTCCATCATCTTAATCAGCACTGTCCCATGGCTGCCGGAGAGTCCTCGTTGGCTTCTTGCCCATGGTTTCGAGAAGGAAGGCGTCGATGTGCTTGTCGCTCTCGAGGGAGCTAATGCTACCGCTAAAGACAAGTATATCGTGACCCAAAGAGACGAGATCCTTGAGGCTGTCAGAATTGAGAGAGAGACCGCACCTAGCTGGAGGGACATAGTGAAGGGCAACACTGGTGACACCGGTATGATTAAAAGACTCATGCTTGGTGCAGGCACGCAGTGGATGCAGCAGTTAGCTGGAGTAAATGTGACAAGCTATTAGTGAGTATGATCTCTTGTAGCCCTTGAAAGTTCTCAGTAATTTTCCATAGCCTTCCTCTAGTCCTTCAAAACTCTGTCGGTCTCTCCAACAACCTTGCCCGCCTGCTTGCAGCATGCAATTCTGTTTCATATCTTGTCTTTTCTTTCTTTGGCCTTTTACTCATTGAGACGGCCGGTAGAAGAAAATTGATGATGTGGGGTGCTGCTGGTCAATGCGTCTGCTATATCATGATTTCTGGGCTACTCTCCAAGGCAAATGCTCCCGTCATCGGATCTCGTTATGGTGCAGGTGCTACAGCTTTCTTTTTTTTATATTACGTATTTTTCGGAATTTGCTGGCAGGTAAGCCTGGTGTGCGATGGAGACAGATGATCACAGTGGTTCTGAAAAGTATTTCTCTAGGGAGTGCCGTGGTTATATCCAACCGAGATCAATAGTCTCTCTATGAGGACCAAAGGCGCAGCTTTAGGAACAGCTTCTAACTGGTAATATCAAAATGTACTTAACTTTTGTTTGTTTTTCTGACATCGCGTCCGACATAGGATATCCAACTATCTGGTTGTTCAAATCACACCTCCGGGTATAGCAAACCTCGGTTGGAGATTCTACCTTATTTGGGTGGTGTTCAATGCCATCTTTGTGCCTGTATGCTCGATTGTCATTTTGGAATATCTACATCTACTGATGTTGAAAAATGCTCTAGGTTGTTTGGCTTTTGTACCCAGAGACATCTAACCGCCATCTTGAGGATATTGACAAGATGTATCGTGAGAATAAGAATATGATTTTGGTTTTCAAGAACAAGGAGGCTACGCAAGTAGAGAGGCCACAAAGATTTGTAGATGCAGATGCAGAGCGGCTGGGTCTAGCTGGAAAGGAATTCTAAACATCCCGTCAGCCGAGTTGGATAGTTGATCAGGGGGTAGATTTTTCGAATGATATATCGTAATCCATTATCACTACAAGTGGAATGGATGATAATGTAACTTGATTTCCGTGCCTATTAGGTCCATCTCTCTGACGAATGATTGCTTCAAAGTCAAAAAAAGTCAAAGGGGAAAAGGTGTCCGATTTCAATTGTATTGTCCTGTTCGCTACACCTCAATCCACTCGTGAAAGAGGTGCCCAAAGAATGTTCAAACTCAGACTCTTTGGCTTCTTCATTTTCTTGTTCGTACAGGTCTGGCAGGGACTAGAGAAAGTACGTTCCTCGACAATAACAGAAAGAAAACTTAGGACCGGGAGATGGACTAGTCTCCTCCCTATAATAGATATGGCTTATAATGTTGTCCAGATTGTTCAAACTGTGACAGGCGTCGAAATAGGATTCCCTTAACTCAGCCCATGTTCAAGAAGTCGTGACGGAATAGACCAATGTAGTCGTCCTTCCAAATTCATTACTCATCTATATCGATGAGACTGGGCACGAGCTCAACCATATTGTGGTGCTCAAGAGCATTGTGGAACAAATTCCATTCAAGGTTCAGTAGGAAGCACGTCACCCTGTCGAAGAAACACTACTTGGACGTCGATTAACTTGGGCGTGGAGCAATATTGCAACTAGCGTTAGCCTTTTCACACTCAATTGAAGTGAGTTCATGTAGAAACAGCATGAGCCTCGACGGCTGAATGATCATCTAACGCCGCCATCTTCTCCGGCTTCCATGTTCTTTTGGCATATCGTAGAAGGCACACAATTGACGTAGGCGTCATTCCTTCCATACGTTTTGCAGCACCCTAAGAACATCACATTTTAAGTGAAAACTTCACAACTGAGAATTCGATTGACGCACAATAGTCGTAGGTCGTACACAAAACAATTTCTCTCTCACCTCGGAGCTCAATCCTGCAACTTCAGAATAATCCATCTGTGGATCAAGAAGAAGACTCTCATCTTCCATGAAGAGCCGAAGGTCTGCTGCTTGACGATCGAGTTGAGCACTGTAGCGACCTAATCAGACGGAACGTCAGATACTTCAGACAAGGCATAACCCGACCACTCACCATCGATATCTACCCGCGCAAGAATCTGAGGGTCCATTTTGCCAAGTTGGTCAATCACCGGAATCATTGTGGTAGAAGTGACTCCTGGATATCTCAGCATTTCGTATGCACTGTTGTTCGTCAGTAAGATCATAGGCCAAAATGGGACTCATGTACCTACGGACTACACCATCCCTTTGAACCACAAAACCATGCGAATTCCATTTCTACTCTACGTTCAGCGACCGCGCAGTCAAGCAAATCGAACACGCACCTGAGGGCTCAAAGCAACAGACTTCAAAACAGCTATAGCGTCCTCGATCTCACCTTTGGTCTTCTGGAATACATCCCAACGTTCATCAGAGACCACACCCACTTCTCTTCCTAGAGCACATCAAACGATTTGTGTAAGTACCTGGGGTTTCCTTTCAAAAGAGCATCTACACGGCGAACCTTTACGTGTTAACCTTAAATCCGCATTATCACTTCGGATGGTCATACGGTACTCTGATCGCGATGTGAACATACGGTCTGAGAATCAGTTGATTGAGGAGGCATACATATGAACTACGTGCGATATACTCACAAGGTTCTTCAGCCCCTTTCACGATCAAATCGTCTATCATGACTCCAGTATACCCATCTGCACGCGTGAGAATAAAGGGGGGTTTGTGAAGTGCTGAGAGACCAGCATTTACTCCTGCTATAACTCCTTGTGCTGCCGCTTCTTCATATCCAGTGGTTCCTGTCAAGGGGTTAAGGACAAATGTGACATTATAATGCGAGAAGGCTCACCATTGATTTGACCCGCTAGGAACAAGCCCTGTCCTTGGGTTAGCCTTTTCGAGTATGTAGCGGTCAAGTCTACGAACCTGTATTCGTTTGGTCTCCAGTGTTGCTAAGAGACAAAATCAGGAAACTTCAGGCAGTATTAAGAAGACATACGCCTAAGCTCTCGAGCATCCACATGGTCGTACTCGACGCCATACGCAGGTCGAACCATCTTTACATTTGTCAGGCCGGGTATCGTCCGCATCATTGACTCCTGTAACTCCTCGGGCATACTGCATGAGATCCCATTGGGGTATATTACATCTATAGCGAATTTTTCTCAGATAGAGAGCATATAGGAAAGCGAGTGGCCCACCTGAGTCGTAGCCTTCCGGTTCAAGCCATACTGTATGGTGGTCTTTGTGCCCGAACCTCAGAATTTTCGCCTCGAGAGAAGGGCAATATCTAGGTCCTGTCAGCACGAAATCAAATCTGGACAGTTTTTCTCGATCCGAAGCGCACATACCTTTGCGAGTCTCCTGGATGTGGCAACTCAAATGTAAACTATCTTTTACGATCCGGTGCGTTTCAGGGGTCGTGGCAGTCTGATAACAAAATACTTGATTATTCTGGGGGTGGGGTAAGGGTATGAAGCCGATGACAAGGACAGAAACGTACTACATTGTCCACTTCTCTATTCATGAAACTAAAAGGTGTGGGTACAACATCGCCTTCTTGCTTGATCATTTCTGAAAAATTTATGGTCTTGCCGTCCAGTCGTGCAGGGGTGCCAGTCTGTAGTCGACCGAGTTTGAAACCAGCAGCACTCAGAGACGCTGAAAGCCCAATTGATGAGGCGTCACCAAGACGTCCAGCAGGGAAGCGCTTCATGCCTAAGGAATGTAATGGAATATTGTCATGATTATTGGGAGAACATGAGGACATACCGACGTGTATTTCGCCACCTAAAAACGTTCCTGTGCAGATGACAATCTGGGAGCAATTAATGACTTCTCCTGTTTCTGATATCCACATCCTGATCAATAACAAGATGTCAAGCTAAGCTCAAGCACTCACCTAACCTTACGCCAATCACATTCGCCCAACTTCCAAGTCTGGCAGTGGAGTGGTCGACGACAAGGTCAAAAACGCTCCCGGCCATTATATCTAGCTTAGAGTAGTTGTGTAAAATGCTCTGAATATTACGCTTGTATAGATTTCGATCTATCTGAGCCCTTGGTCCCTATCATAGAACAAGTCGTAAGTGTACGTTATCCGGCATCGTGCCTGCTGACTGACCCAGACGGCTGCACCCTTTGAACGATTGAGTATTTGGAATTGGATCCCGGCTTTGTCTAAAAAACATCAAACAACATCAAACACTTCGAAATGAGTGTGCTGACCTGTAACCCGCCCCATGATTCCATCCAATGCATCTATTTCTCTCACGAGTGTTCCTTTTCCAACTCCTCCGATGGAAGGGTTGCAGGATAATTCACCAATTGAGTCCAGCTTTTGCGTCAAAAGTAGGGTCCGAGCCCCAGTCCTCGCAGCACCTGCGGCCGCTTCGCAACCCGCATGACCACCACCAATCACACAAACTATGAGGAGAAAATGAGAGTTGCAAATGTGAGTTTGTTGGAAACAGCTTCTGTACCATCATAGGAACGATCTCGAGCAGTCGAGCAAAACCGAGAAAGCAGGTTTTTACTGCATTTTACCGCACGCGAAAACATGCAAAGGAACTATTAGATTCGAACCACGTCGTGTTATTAATTTTGGAAGCTTAACCAAGCAAGATCGGATCAGCGGGAATACTGTGCCTTGGATTATTAAGGAGCCAGTATAATTAGCACGAGCGTGAGTCAATGTTCTCTCAAAAAAAACGGAATATGCGGTATATCATCATCCGTCCATCTTGGTTCGCCCCACCATGACGGGTACTAGTTCCCTCACTGAGCAGACCATGGGCGATAGTCCAGTTGATCATACGGAAAAGACCAATGAAATCTCTGCCGAGTTATCGTTATCCGATGCCCAGCCACGAACTCATGACTTTGGCATTATCCCTATTCCCTCTCATCTTCGCTATGACCCATCTGGGTCATTTCATTTTGGAATGATGTTGAACATCGTTTTTGGATTCTTTAGCACATTCAGTGAGCCGACATCCGATCAAAAGACTCCGAGCCACTGAGGATCTGTAACTAGCCGTTGCCAATCTATACTACTGTCAACCATTGTTAAGTGAGTATTTTTCAAGGCTATATGCTTTTCTCCTTAAAAGTTGATGTGAAAAAGTCCAGATCTCGCAAGAATTTCGAGTGACCTATTCCGAGATATCCAGGTACGTCATCTTGCTAATCTGGGAGGCGAGTACTAAAGGAGACAAGAGTCCCGACTCTTGTCCAAGCAGGGTGTGTCTATTTAACAAGTTTGCTGCTGTAGTCTGAAAGCGGTCTGCCAGTTATGCTGCTGGGCTGCTCTTGATCTCGCCTCTCGGTGATCTGGTCCGTCGACGGCCCCTCATCCTGACGACCGTTATTTTGTCAACTTCGCTCACCATTGGTCTGGCTGTCACCGATAATCTTGTCGTATTTGAAACACTTTCTTTCATAGTGGGAGCTGTCTCTGTTACGCCTCAGATTCTCATACCACTCGTAGCAGACCTCGCGCCAGAAAAGCGCCGTGCCTCAGCCATCTCTATCGTCTTTTCTGGACTCCTCTTCGGTATTCTCGTTGCTCGTGTTCTTGCAGGAATCATTGCGCAATTTGCATCATGGCGTGTTGTCTATTATTTTGCGATCGGCGTCCAAGGACTTGTCCTTATTGGCTCGTATCTTATACTACCTGACTACCCTTCGAAAAATAAAGGATTTACATACTGGAGTATTCTTTGGACAATGGCCAAATTTTCTGTGACAGAGCCAGTCTTGATTCAGTCCTGTATCGTCAATTTGCTATCTAGCGCTTGCTTCACCAATTTCTGGGTGACTTTGACATTTCTATTAGGCGGACCTCCATATTCCTATTCAACGTAAGTGGTTCGCTACTTAACACTCAGTCTCTTATTAAGTTTTTGATTTGCAAGCCTTGTGATTGGATTGTTCGGGCTTCTTGGTATGGCTGGAGTATCAACGGGGCCATTCAGTGGACGTATCATTGACAAATTGGTCCCATGGTACGTCTCCTTGATTGGTGTATGTGCGATGCTCGTCTTCCAGGCCATCTTAGTGGCGGCTGGTGGCATCCATGTTGCAGCTGTGATTGTGTACACATTTGGGCTTGATGTATTTCGACAATCCCTGCAAGTTTCACTTTCGACCGCTGTCTTTAGGTGTGTAATATTCTCTGGAATTCTGGAGAAGTTCCCTGATTCGTGCTCAGCATCGAGTCCGCGGCGCGATCACGATTGAATGCTGTCAGTATTCTTGCGGTACGTCTCCTGATTAGAGTTTCCTACACTTGATTTCTATGTACTCGTATCAAAGATATTTATTGGTCAAGTTATGGGGACCTCTGTCGGAACCGATGTATTTATCAAGTATGGTTGGCGACCGGGAGCTGCTTTGTCTTTTGGTTGGACTGTTCTCATGCTGCTCATCCTTCTGTTGCGAGGTCCTCATTGCAGGAGGTATACATGGTTTGGATATGAAGGGGGGTTCTCAATCAGGAGAAAACGCACTGTATCCCTAGAAGAACAGTCTCCTGCTGCTGAGCCTACATCATCAGAACCCACTTCCTTCGAAGTGGGAAAAGGTGCCGATGAAGAAAGGCCCACTTCAAAGAATGATGCACAAGCGTAATACTCGGATACCAATGATGGATAGATGACGGAATTATATCTTATATATAGAAATATTTTTCCAGGAATGATTGTACTTCGCTACCCTAGGGAACCGACCAGCAGGGAGACCGAAACGACCCATCAACGAGCTATCTCTCAATCGTGATAGCTGCATTCATATCCTCGGTTCATTCCTAATATCCTACTTGATGATACTTAGCGCAGACAGGATCTTTTGTCGAATTTCCTAGCTTACACGGACCTACCATGATGACTCAATGACCGAGGCTTCCGAGTTCGTGAATATAAGTCGTCTGGATCATGGGTTGCTGATCATGATGTGGACCAACACTGCAAGCACAACCGAATCTTATGAACCATGTAGTCAAGTCTACGAAAGTCAATCATCCTATATGTCGGATTGTATAATGTGACTTTGGGGCGAAATCAGAGGATGTACCATGCAACACGAGTATTGAAACTACCCGTTATGTCGCCAATAAGAAGTTCCTTGTCTTTCTGTGTTTGATCAAGATGTGATTACTACTTTTTCTGCTGAGCATTACACTCATACTGAACAGGAATTACTGCTATTGCACCTTGAACTTGGTTCCGGTCGTCAAAGACCGCTTCATCGCTCTGTACTCCTTCACATGATTTCATGTTCAGCATCCTTGCTTCACTCATACCTAGTTCTCCCCTAAGACCTTCGTAGAACCCGGGTGACAACCCAGCCATTTCTCGTGCTTCGATATTGAAAGGACCTTTGACTTCGCCTCTCCAACCTTGTCTGACTTCCTCCCTAAATGCCCTGATCACACCACCATCCTCATGAGAAATTCCCTGTTGCTGACACACCCACATGAACCATCTATGCCCTGCTGTGACATGTGTAACCTCATCTGCGTGGATGATTTCCATGACGTTCACTGTCTCTTGATCTCCTGCACGACGGAAGCGTTCGATTGTTCCTGGGTTAACGTCAAGTCCGCGCGCCTCATGTACTAAATGAATGATTGCAAGACGAGCACGGAGAGAATGAGCTGTTATCTTCGCAGAATCCCAGAGCGACGCGTGTACTGGCATGCTTCCATATGGTGTTGAAGGGGACGTCGCATCTAATCGAGATAAGAGGAGAGAGCTGGTGATTGAATTGGGGATTGAATGGGTGTTAGCTTGGACCAAGGTCGAAAGCCACCTACAAATGTTTAGCTTCGTCCAAAGCCATCTTCGTAAAATCGTGAAAAAACGCAGTCGGAATGTCAGGGTACAACGGTCCGAATCGGACCATGATATCCCAGCTACATAAAGAATTTCAAAATTATCTCGTCCGAGATCTTGACACTCACGCCAAATCTATGCTGTGTCTCGGGCAATCATCAATTTGGAGATCCGACTCTGTAAGGGATTGACTTACGCCCATTGTTCGATATTGGCTAACGCATGCAACATGGCTGCTCTGCTCTTCCTGTTTTTCACTTGAGTAGGATCAGCCTTCAAATTACGTGTCCATGATGCGTCACGGGAAGGCACTTCCGGCGGTCTAGGGGTTTGTGTTGACTTGTGACCAATAGAACTTAGTTTGCCTGTCCTAAAGAGATGTACAGCGTGCTTCGTCCGCTCAACCTTCATGGACTGGGGTTAGGAGTGACTGAAATAGGCTATGGCACTTTAGAGCACCTTCAATATAGGATTAGGGGTATCGAGTATCAGTGCTGCCCACTGCATCAGGGTCTCCGGCGGGTTCTCAAGCGGTTCAACCTCTTCATTGACAGGCGAGATTATTTTGTTCTGCGTTTCGTAGTCCTGATTATTACTATTTTTCGAAGATGGTATAGGCTGCGGATCAGCAAATTCTATCCAACACTTAGTTATAGCGTATTTCATCCGAAAAGTAGTTACACACCTTCAGAAACCGGACGCAGTTCTACCAAACGCCACCCAGACTCCCCCTCTGGGATTTCAATTGACACCATTTCAACGCCTGTGGATTCCTCAGTCACGTAAACAGCATAGGTGCAAGCTTTCAACCCAGTTTCACTGTCTCCCGTGCGCAAATCAAAATCGTATCTACCCAGACTTTATCGAGCCTAGGACATCGTGAGATTGGATTTTGAGGCTCACCTATGCCAAGGACATACAGCTACCACAGAGCCATTACATTCCTCTATTTCAGCATGGGACATGTCAGCCCCTAGATGTGGACAACTTGCTTCCATCCCATAAAGTTGTCTTGAATTGGTGTTCAATCGATAGGAAGGATCTGATCCTTTCACTACTTTTTTGAGATCTGGAATTCTTCCCCCGTTGCCATCGTCATCTTGTGTAGCATCTTGTATGTCGGACAACCTAAAGAGAATGAGGGAACAATAGTTCCCTTCTCGTGATCGCAAGGTAAGCAGGAAACGGAAATGGCTGAGTAATTGTCGAAACGGTGCAATCCTGGTGGTAAGAAGGAAGAGTTAGGAGTCAATTATGATAGTAAAGCATGTCATCATGTTGTACAGACGAACTGAAGGAGTTCAACCATAGTGATTATTGGTTATTGATTGTGCTTTGGGGAAAGATCATTTGATTTGGTCGATTTGATTAGACAGTGTCAGGCAGCCTTCGTGATGGATCTTTTTTTTAAAAAAAGATCATAAATTTGTGGCACGGTGCTTGATCGCAGTCCACAGTAAAGTACCCAGTACCCTACAATAACACAGACCAAACTACAAAGAGAAACCCATAGCTAAACCCATAGAGAAACGTAAAAAAAACCAGATTACTCGCAACTGATCCAGACATAAGAGAAGAAGAAAAGAGAAGGCAGGAATAGAGGAGCAGCACTCAATGACTCCGTGAAAGCACCTCACGTTAAGTGATGTTACCTGACCAAGCGAACGCTTCAGGGTTGTCTGTTAGAAACAGGACAAAGTGAACCCTCGTGATGGATCTCCACTCCACTCGGCACTATCGTATAACACAGATCATGAAAATCACATATACAAACAGAACAAAAAGTCCAGCTGTCTTATACACATTGGCCAAGGTGTTGAAAGATAACTTCACCTGTAAACAACTTTTTCTCAAAGCATGGACAGTTGAACTGCTTGGTAAGCATTGAATCCAGGATGCACGGCTTGCGATGAAGCCATGTCTGGATGCTGTATAGTTGGATGAAAAGATGGCGGTGGCTGTGGTGCTTGATGCCCCATGATGTGAGGAGGGGACGGCGAAGGATCAGGTGTCCAAGAGAAACTATGGGAGAAATAGTGAGCAGGTCAAAAACCAATCCGGTAATGGCTTACCCGGGCATCATCATGTTCTGCCACCATGAAGGGTTCTTGATAACTTGCATGGCAGCAGGCATTTCTTCGTCGGATGAGTAGTTAGTATCAATCAAAGCGAGCTCCATATCTAAGTCACAGTGAATGGGTCCGGCATTCACGTTATGGATAGCTTCGGACCCATATATTAAAGTCTGTAAGCTCTGCTGTGCCTGAATATCATTTGAAGTGTATTCAAGACCTTGACTGGGCTGCACAGAAGTTTGGGGCTGAGGGGCCACAGAGAAAGTCGTCATAGAGCATAGAGGAATTTCGTTTCTAGCGTTGTTGTGCTGTTGAGTGGATAAATTGGGATAGAAGCGGCCCATGTTTGCTCCATCACGACGATGTCGAGATAAAAGGCCAGCTAGGAATCTAGCATAAAGTTTAGGCGTATGTCTATCGTCTATTGCGATCTTGGGAGAACTGAGCGTCTGGATTAAACGTCCAATCAGTTCAAAGACGCTGCTCTCTTGCTCCTTGCTGAGAAGCGAAGCAAATTCAGGTCTCAAGAGCTGATCACCAAAATTAGCCGTGTCACAGATTGTGTTTGATCGAGTCTACCTTGAGAAGGAACGCTGATGCAAACGAAGCAAATACAAAGTGACCTGTACGATGATTTGATTCCAGGTGTACATTGATGTTCATAAAAAACGCCTACCATCAGGGGCATAGCGCATGTAGCCACTTGGGGCAAGTCTATCAACCATATTTCTGACCACAGATTTGGCAGCTTCTAGGCACTAGGAACCAGTAAAAACATGAGCAAGAATTTAAGATTTATGCATACCTTGGTGAAGAATACTTGATCGCTTCGCCCAATACCACGCTGGAAGGCTTGTTGAAACCCGAAGGAGAACATGACGAGCCGAGAATAGCCAACCAAGCTACGCGAAGGAATAGACTTCAGCGGAATATTTTAAACCTGAGTAATTCATGCTGCTTACAACGGCAGGAGCGAGCATCGGAAAACACAGCTGGGATCTTGTGAAACGTCGAAAAGTGCCTCCTACTCCTATGCATCAGATTTGACTCACCATTGGGATCTGAACTTTCCTCAAAACGCGTGAGCCACTCTTCATGGTATTGCGTCACATACTCGTCATGCTTCATTGTAATTTTTCGAAAATCAACGTTCTTGAGCACAGTCAGCGAATATACGTAAAATAAGGTAGTTTTCGTGCATACCTTGTTAAGACCACTTGGAGTTGAAGGATCACTGAAAATTTCATCGTGAAACTTTGCAACTATTTGAAGAAGTGCTGAGTAAGCGCAGAGGTGAATGTCATGCTGAACGACGTTCAGAGGGTTTGCAGGGATCATGAGTAAGCATGAAAGACGTACCGAAACATTGTACAGTGATTTCTTGTACCAGTCCCGCGCATTTCGGACGATGCTAAATCGAAATTTCAATCTTCCATCGGAAGAGAAGCAAATATATACCCACTAGTCTTCCTTGATAGTCGAAGGTTTTCCAAATTGGGTAGCCGTTGAACGGTCCAGGTTGAAGCAAATCATCCAGACCCTCGCACGATTGAGTGCCTCGCGTTCGTCCTTCTCATGCTTGGACTTAGAGGTGGATACATGATGAAGGTTGAGATCTGTTGCAATACTGCAAGAGGGATAAGGACCGATGGTAGGTGAACCGATGATACGTACCGGATAGCAAGTCCTGTGTATAGCCAACTTCTGTCTTCTTCCCATCTTCTTGCCGGGACAGCATAGATGCTCATAAGGATATAAGCTTGGCAGAGCTCCACAGATTTCCAACCATCAATTAGGGCATTTGCGGCCGAATGCTTGGCAAAGTGCATTGCGATTGGGTATATCTCTGACTTACCCACATAATATCTTGAAGAGATCGCGCAAACTGATGAGAAAAAGATCAGAACGAATCGAGAGTGGTATTGAACTGGATCTTACCAACGGTAAACAGGAAGGGACATCTAGCAAAAGTAGAAGCTGGAGTATGCAGGACAGGATCCAGTAAAGAGATGAAGGGCTATTCGTGACCAATAAGAGTTGTTTTTGACAAGTTCGGAGAACCTACATTAACATATTGATAAAATCTATTATCAAGTTGAGTCCCGTGAGAGGAAAAATCGCAAAATAGTGCGCAATAAATACATACATATCAAATAGTTTCTGAACATCATCTGGATTGACGAGTCCGTGCACCAGAATCTCAGGCGGACTGTGTTGTTCGATAAGCATTGCTCGACGGTGTAGGTCGAAGGCAGGGCCTGAATCACATCAATGGTATACTCAATCATGATGCCAGAGCACAGCTACCTGGCATGAAGTACGTTTCGTTCGCTACCCCCTTGAAGCAAGGCAACTGGTCAGGTGGTTGTGAGAAATGGTCATTACAGCACAAACATACAACATTATCATCGTTCAGATCTTCATCATCAGTGATGTTCACATCTCGTGTTCGATCTCTCTTCCCCTTGACATGGTTGTTATCGATACTCAATTTGGCAATCAGTCCCAGCGGTACATGCGCATCTGGGAGAGTATTCTGTAATTTCTCTGTTTCACTGTTATCGCCGTCCCCCTCCAGTTCTTCATCTGCAAACTCAATGTTGGGTGTATCGGAGGCACAGTCAGACTCCACCTCTTCCCTATTTCGAAGCTCGGTAAATATGTCCGGACCCGCTGAGCTACCAGCGTCACGAACGCTCGACTGAAGGCGATCCAACCAAGACAAAACATTACGTTTGTTCTGGTCG
>Ga0154006_1000492_pt1 | contig 13136 bp, 10 predicted proteins | sample TSFL090MetaG_FD_104747 | JGI IMG/M metagenome (GOLD analysis project Ga0154006, IMG submission 104747) | Attine ant fungus gardens microbial communities from Florida, USA - TSFL090 MetaG | ecosystem: Host-associated > Fungi > Mycelium > Unclassified | place: USA: Florida, Wakulla State Forest...
CCTGCTCGCGTTGCTGCCGGCCACCGAGGCCAATCCGGTTGCCGAACGGGCCGTCGACCTGCTCGGCGATGCGCTCGGCAATCGCACCGTCTACCTGGTGACCGATCCGGATGCCGCCCGCGCAAAGGCCGCGGCGAAGCAGTTCGGCGCGCGGCTCGACGCGAGCGGTGCGTTTCGTTCGGTGACGGTCGAGGTGCAGCCGTTCGACCTGTCGCAGATCGCGGCGACCTATCTGCCGGCCCGCTTCGGGTTGCTGACGGCCGAGGATCGCAGGTCGCTCGAACAGGGCGACGCCGCGCTCGGCGCACAGCTGGTCCGGCGGCTCTATGCGCCGCCCGTCGACGGCTTGCAGACGGCAGTGGCCGACGATCCGTTCGGCTGGCTGCAGCACTGGCTCGGCGAACTGCCGCTCGCGGCCTCGAACCTGTCGCTCGAGGACGGGATGCTGGTGTCGCATCGCGACGGCGCAACCGGCGTGCTCGTGATGACGTCGCTGCCGGGCTCGGCCTATGAATCGAAGGTCCAGCACGCGGTGCGTGTCGCGACGGCCGATGCGGAGCGCGCGCTCGCGGCCGACTTCCGCGGCGTTCGCGTCGACCGGGCCGGCGCGGTGTTTTATGCGGAAGCGGCGCGTGCCAGTGCCGAGCGCGACGTGCACGTGATCGGCGCGGTGTCGCTGGCCGGCATCGCGCTGCTGCTGATGAGCGTATTTCGTTCGCCGCGCCTGCTGGCGCTCGCGTTTGCATCGACGGCATTCGGCATCGTCTGCGCGCTGGCGGCAACGCTGCTCGTGTTCGGCAAGCTGCACCTGCTGACGCTGGTATTCGGCGTGAGCCTGATCGGCGAGGCCGTCGATTATTCGATCCAGTATTTCGTCGCGTATCTGTCTGCCGGGCGGCAATGGGACGCGCGGCGCGGCGCGGCGGCGGTCCGGCCGGCGCTTGCGGTGGCGCTGGCGACCAGTCTGCTGGGCTACGCGATCCTGATGTGGGTGCCGTTCCCGGCGCTGAAACAGATCGCCTGCTTCGCGATCGTCGGGATCGTCTGCGCGTTTGCCGCCGTCACCGGATTCCTGCCGCTCACGTTGACGCACGGGCCCCGGCGCGTCCCGTCCGGCGTGTTCTCGGGCGCTGCCCGGCTGCTGCGCGGATGGCAGGCGCTGCTCGCAGGCCGGCGCGCGGTGGCCGCCGCTGTGCTCGTCGCGCTGGTTGCGATCCCGGGCTGGGCACGCCTGACGAGCGACGACGACATTCATCTGCTGGTCCAGCGCGATGCGAGTCTTGCCCGGCAGGAGGGCAATATCCGGGCGGCGGTCGGACTGGCGAATACGGCACAGTTCTTCGTCATCCAGGGCGCGTCGCAGGAGGAGGTACTCGAGCGCTCGGAGGCGCTGGTCGGGGCGCTCGATCAACAGCAGGTGGGCCGCGTGCAGTCGATCGCGACATTCGTGCCGTCGGCGAAGCAGCAGGCACATAACCGCGCGTTGCTCGACACGCACGTGTTTGCCGATGTCGCCGCGCTGCGTGAGACGCTCACGCAGGCAGGGTTCCGCGACGCCGTTGCCGACGCATGGATTCAGGCGTTTTCCCGCCATGCGCCGACGACGCTGTCGGTCGACACCTGGCTGGCGGCACGCTGGTCGGCGCCGTTCCGGCATCTGTGGCTCGGGCGCGTGGACGGCGGCGCCGGTCCCGTCGATGCGGCACTGGCGATTCCGGAGCGGGTCGATGCGACGAACGCGGCGACGTTCGCGGCCCTCGCGCGCACGCTGCCGGGCGTGTCGTGGGTCGACAAGGCCGCGAGCGTATCGCGCCTGTTCGGTGCCTATCGGGTCGACAGCGGCCTGTGGTTGATCGGCGCATTGGTCGTGGTCGCCGCACTGCTGATGTGGCGATACGGCATGCGCGGCGGCATCGCGACCACGTTGCCGGTCGTGTTCGCCATCGCGTCGACGCTGGCCGCGTTCGGCTATGCGCGGGTGCCGCTCACGCTGTTCAACTGGCTTGCGCTGATGCTGGTGCTCGGCGTGGGCGCCAATTACGCGGTGTTCCTCCGCGAAGGATGCCTGCGCGACCGGACCGGGATCGGCGCCGTGTGGGCCGGCGTGCTGCTGTCGGCGGTCACGACGTTGCTGTCGTTCGGCATGCTCGGCGCGAGCGCGATGCCCGCGCTGCGCAGCTTCGGCACGACCCTCGCGATGGGCATCGTACTGTCGGTGCTGTTCGCGCCGCTCGCCACGCCATCCGCGCAGGAGTGTCGCGCATGAATTCGAAACAGCCGCCGGTCTACCTGTCCGCGCCCGGCATGATCAACGCGCTTGGCGCAACGACCGACGAGATCGTCGACGCCATGCGCAGCGGCGTCGCACCGGGCATGGCGCCGCGTGCCGATGTTGCCGGCGGCGGCTGGGTCGGGCGCGTACGATCGGCGCTCGACATCGCGCCGCCTGCCTCGCTCGCGCATTTCGACTGCCGGAACAATCGGCTGCTGCTTGCCGCGCTGGCGCAGATCGGCTCCGTCGTCGACACGGCGATCGCCCGTCATGGCCCGCGCCGGGTCGGCGTCGTGATCGGCACGAGCACGTCCGGGATCCAGGCCGCGGAGCAGGCGCTCGCCCGGCGTGCCGCGACCGGCACGCTGCCCGCCGGATTCGATTATCGGCAGATGGAAATCGGCACGGCCGCGCCGTTCGTGCGTGCGGTCCTGGGTGTCGGCGGGCCGGCCTACACGTTGTCGACGGCCTGTACGTCGAGCGCGAAGGCGTTCGCGGCCGCACGCCGCCTGCTGCGGCTGAAGCTGTGCGACGCGGTCGTCGTCGGCGGCGCGGATTCGCTGTGCGAGCTGACGCTGCAGGGTTTCGCGTCGCTCGAATCGGTCAGCCCGGGCCGGACCAATCCGCTGAGCCGGAACCGCAACGGCATCACCATCGGCGAAGGCGCCGCGCTGTTCGTGATGAGTCGCGACGAAGCGGCGGTCCGCCTGGCCGGCGTCGGCGAGTCGAGCGATGCGCATCACATCTCGGCGCCGGACCCGGCGGGATACGGCGCCGAGGACGCGCTGCGTGCCGCGCTCGCGGATGCCGGCGTGGGTTCGTCCGCGATCGGCTACGTGAATCTGCATGCGACGGCGACGCGCCTGAACGACGAGATGGAAGCGAACGTGACGGCGCGCGTGTTTCCGCACGGCGTGCCGGCGAGCGGCACCAAGCCGCTGACGGGGCACATGCTCGGCGCGGCGGGCGCGACCGAACTCGGCTTCGGCTGGCTGACGCTGGCCCGCGGGATCGCGCTGCCGACGCACGTCTGGGACGGCGAACGCGATCCCGCGCTGCCGGAACTCGACCTCGTCGATCGCGAGCGCCGTCTGGCCGGCGACGCAACGGGACGTTACGTGATGAGCAATTCGTTCGCTTTCGGCGGCAGCAATGCCAGCCTGATTCTGGGAACCTGACATGGATGCCGGACCCTTGATCGACGCGCTGCACGGCGGCGCGGATATTCCCGTCGGCAACGTGCGGGACGTGTTGCCGCATCGCGGCACGATGCTGTTGCTCGACGCGATCGAGCGCTGCTCGGAAACCGGCATCGAGGTGAGCGCACGTGCGCGCCGCGATGCGTGGTACGCCGACGGCAACGGTGCGATGCCGGCATGGATCGGCATCGAACTGATGGCGCAGGCGATCGCCGCACACGTCGGCCTGCTCGCCGCGCATGCGGGCGGCCGCGCGAAGCCGGGCGTGTTGCTCGGTGCGAACCGCTATATCGCGCATCGCACCGCGTTCTCCGCGGAGACGACGCTGCGCATCGTCGCGCGGGAACTGCTGCGCGGCGACGAGGGGCACGGCGCGTACGAGTGCGCGATTCATGCCGACGGCGCGTGTTGCGCGGAAGCCGTCGTCAAGGTGTACCAACCGAATGATTTTCAATCTTTTATCGAAGGGAGCTTCAACTCATGACTCGGCGAGTTCTCGTGACAGGGGCGAGCCGCGGCATCGGCCGCGCCGTGGCACTGCGCATGGCGTCCGACGGTTTCGCCGTGACGGTGCATTGCCGCACCGGCCGCGACGAGGCGGAAGCGGTCGTCGCGACGATTCGCGCGCAGGGCGGCACGGCCGGCGTGCTGCAGTTCGACGTGCGCGATCGTGCGGCGTGCAGGGCTGAACTGGAGGCCGACGTCGAAGCGAACGGCGCGTACTACGGGATCGTCTGCAATGCGGGCGTGACGCGGGACGGCGCGTTTCCGGCGCTGTCCGAAGAGGACTGGGACATCGTGATCGAAACCGGGCTGGACGGCTTCTACAACGTCGTTCATCCGCTGACCATGCCGATGGTGCGCCTGCGCGGCGGCGGCCGCATCGTGACGATCGCGTCCGTGTCGGGCGTGACGGGCAATCGCGGCCAGGTCAATTACAGCGCCGCGAAGGCCGGCCTGATCGGCGCGACCAAGGCGCTCGCGGTCGAACTGGCGTCGCGCAAGATCACCGTCAATTGCGTCGCGCCCGGGCTGGTCGATACGGGCATGCTCGACGCCGTGCCGCTGGAGCACGCATTGCAGGCGGTGCCGATGGGCCGCGTCGGCCAGCCCGACGAAGTCGCGGCGGTCGTCGGCTTCCTGATGTCGGATGCGGCGAGCTACGTGACCCGGCAAGTGATCGGCGTGAACGGCGGGATGGTGTGATGAAGCGAGTCGTCGTGACGGGGATGGGCGGCGTGACCGCGTTCGGTCAAGGCTGGCCCGAAATCGAGGCGCGCCTGCGCGACGGCCGCAACGCGGTGCGGCGCATGCCGGAATGGGATTGCTACGAAGCGCTGCATACGCGGCTCGCGTGCCCGCTGCCGTCGTTCGAGCTGCCGGCCGGGTATCCGCGCAAGAAGACGCGTTCGATGGGGCCGGTGTCGATGTATGCGGTGCGCGCAAGCGAGCTGGCACTGGCGGATGCGGGGCTGGCCGACGACCCGTCGATCGGCGACGGCCGGATGGGTGTCGCGTACGGATCGTCGTCGGGATCGGTCGAGCCGATCCGCGCATTCGGCACGATGATCGAGACGGGTTCGATGCGGGACGTCACGTCGAACAGTTATGTGCAGATGATGCCGCATACGACGGCAGTCAACGTCAGCCTGTTCTGGGATCTGAAAGGCCGGATCGTGCCGACGTCGTCCGCCTGCGCGTCCGGCAGCCAGGCGATCGGCTATGCGTACGAGGCGATCGCGGCGGGCAGGCAGGCGCTGATGCTCGCGGGCGGTGCGGAAGAACTGTCCGGCCCGGCGGTCGCCGTGTTCGACACGTTGTATGCGACCAGCACGCGCAACGATGCCGCGCACCTGACGCCGCGCCCGTTCGACGCCGCGCGCGACGGCCTGGTGGTCGGCGAGGGCGCGGCGACGCTGGTGCTCGAGGAATACGAACACGCGATCGCGCGCGGCGCGACGATCCATGCGGAGATCGTCGGCTTCGGCTGCAATTCCGACGGAGCGCACATCACCCAGCCGACAGCCGGGACGATGGCGGTCGCGATGCGTCTCGCGCTCGGCGACGCCAAACTCGACGCGGATGCGATCGACTACGTGAACGCGCACGGCACGTCGACCGACCGCGGCGACGTGGCGGAAAGTCACGCGACGGCGTCCGTGTTCGGCGAACGCATGCCGATCAGCTCGCTGAAAAGCTATGTCGGGCACACGCTGGGCGCATGCGGCGCGCTCGAGGCATGGTGGACGATCGAGATGATGAAGCGCAACTGGTATGCGCCGACGCTCAATCTCGAGACGGTCGATCCGGCCTGTGCGCCGCTCGACTACATCATGGGCGACGCCCGCCGGATCGATGCGGAATTCGTGATGAGCAACAACTTCGCGTTCGGCGGGATCAACACGTCGTTGATCTTCCGGCGGATCGCCGCGTGACGGTGCGCCCGAGCGCGGCATCGCGCGTCGTCGTCACGGGGCTCGGCATCGTGTCGTGCGTCGGCAATTCGCTGGACGAAGTATCGGCCGCGCTGCGTGCCGGTCGTTCGCGTATCACGCGCATCGACGCATGGCGCGAGCGCGGCTTTCGCAGTCAGGTCGCCGGCGTGGCATCCGTCGCCGCGACGGCGCGGTTCGCGCGCAAGCACGAGCGCTTCATGGGCGACACGGCGCGCTTTGCCGCGCATGCGGCTGCGTCGGCGCTCGACGATGCGGGCCTCGATGTCGACCTGCTCCGTTCGCCGCGGGCGGGCGCGATCGTCGGGTCCGGCATCGGATCGATGGCCGACTACGACGATGCGATGGCGATCGCGCGGCAGCGCGGCATCGACAAGACACCGCCCTATGTCGTGCCGAAGGCGATGAGCAGCACGGCGTCGGCATGCGTCGCGCAGGTGTTCGGCATCGAAGGCGTGTCGTATTCGCCGTCGTCCGCCTGCACGAGCGGGGCGCTCGCGATCGGACAAGCGGCGCAATTGATCCGCGCCGGATGTCAGGACATCGTGCTGGCCGGTGGAAGCGAGGCGCTGCACGACAACATGACGTTGATGTTCGACGCGATGGGGGTGTTGTCCAGCGGTTACAACGATACGCCGGATTGCGCATCCCGCCCGTATGCGCTCGGTCGCGACGGCTTCGTGATCGCGTCCGGTGCGGGCATCCTCGTACTCGAATCGCTCGAGCATGCCCGCGCGCGCGGTGCGCGAATCTACGCGGAGATCAGCGGGTTCGGCCAATGCACGGACAGCGCCGGCATGGCCACGCCGCATGCGCCGGGAATCGCACGGGCGATGCGCGCTGCACTCGACGGCCGCGGACGGCGTCCGGACTACGTCAATACGCATGCGCCGTCGACGCCGCTCGGCGACATCGAGGAGTTGAAGGCGCTTGGCGACGTATTCGGCGGCGACGTGCCGGCGTTCTCGTCGACGAAAGGCATGACGGGGCATCCGCTTGGCGCGAGCGGTGCGCACGAAGCGATCTACACGATGCTGATGATGCGCGACGGTTTCGTCGCGGGCACGGCCGTCGGCCACGAGCCCGATCCGGCGATCGCCGGCATGCCGCTCGTGCGCGATGCGCGCGAATTCGCGATCGAGCGTGCGCTGTCGGTGTCGTTCGCGTTCGGCGGTAGCTGCGCAAGTGTGTTGTTGGACGCCTGGAAGGGCGATTGAAGTGAACTTACTGAGCTGAGAGGACGATAACAATGAAGCACAAAGGACATCTGGCCGGCATGTTGATCGCCGCATCGTTGCTGACGGGGTGCGGCACCGTGGTCCGTTCGCTGCCGCTGCCGGCGGCCGCGACGGCACAGGATGCGAGCGGTGTCGCGCTCTATTTCGGTTCGCAACCGCACCCGGACGTCAAGACCAGCATCGGTCCGCGTTCGGAGTCGGTACGTGTGTCGCGCGGGACGCAAGCGGAACAGCCGACCTGCGAGCAGGCGCTGGCCGAAGCGCTGAACCGTCTGCGCCTCTATGCGAAGAATCATGGCGGGAATGCGGTCATCAACGTGACGACGCGTTTTCATGAACAGCGTTCGAATTCGACGACCGACTATACGTGCGGCGTGAGCGGCAGTGCCGGCGCGATTGGCGTGTCGGGCGACGTCGTCCAGCTGAACGCGCAATGACGGGAGAGCACGTGAAATATCGCATTGCATTGGCACTGCTCGGCGCGACGTTCGCGGCCTCGGCCGCGCACGCACGGGACACGATCAACGACTATCCGATCGAGAGCGCATTGACGAGCGAGGCAGGCAAGCTCGACGACGGCGTCGCGCTCTATTTCGGCGATCAGTCGCATCCGCGCGTGCTCAAGTCGTACGGCGCGTTCGCGACCAACAAGAAGACCAATGCGTTCGGCAAGAGCGACGAGGCGGCGTGCCAGCACGTGTTCCTGTCGGCCGTGATCGAACTTCAGGCGCGCGCGCGCAAGGAGGGCGGCAATGCGGTGGTCGGCATCAAGAGCAACTACCGCAACGTGTTGCGCTCCAGCACGACCGAATACACGTGCGGCGCCGGCGCGTTCGTGGCCGGCGCGGCGCTGACGGGCGAGGTCGTGACGCTGAAGCGCTGACCCGCATGCGTCGAGGCCGCCGACGGGCGGCCCGGCTCGCTCAGGCGGGCTTGCGCGCGGCGACGTTGACGAGCGTCTCGCGGCGCTTGCCCGGCTTCGGTGCATACAGGCCGATGCGCTCGAGGAGCCCGAAGTCTTTGGCGCGGCTCCACCACAGGTAGGGGAACGACACGTTGCGGGCGTCGAACGCGAACCCGGCATGGCGCAGCATCGCAAGGTAGCCGTCGGCGCTTTTCTGAACCTCCATCGGGTGCCGGAACAGCAGCCGGATCACCCACGACTTGATGTACGCGTCGGTCGATTCGGCGAACAGCAGCAGCCCGCCGGGTTTCAGCACACGGCGAAAGTCGGCGAGCGCATGCTCCTGATCGACGAGATGGTGAAAGGTCTGATGGCAGAACACGATGTCGACGCTCGAATCGGCGAGCGGAATCCGCGTGCAGTCGGCATGATGCAGCTCGACCGGCGTTGCGCAGTGCTGCGCGGCTTCCGATGCATGGGCGAGGGAGTCGTCGTGGCAATCGATACCGATGATCCTGTCGGGCGAAAACGCTTCGCTCAGCAGGCGGAACGACTTGCCCTGGCCGCATCCTGCATCGAGGATGACGGGAGCCTTCGGCAGCGGCGCCGCGATGAGCCGCTTCAGATCGTCGATGGCCACCCTAAGCACGTGATGCTCCCAGGTATGCGTGCGAAGAAACCAGATGCCGAATCGGGTTTCGGGAACATAGGCGGGGGCGTGCGTGCGGCAGGACGTCATGGGCCTCTCGTCGGAATCTTGGATTTGTTGAGCGCCTATTGTAGTTTGCAACGCCCGATCGTGCCGCGAGAAACGTAAGATACCCAATCAATCGAACTGAATTGGCAAGCATGAGTGAAATGAAATCGAATTCCATCGACGTCGCGATCATCGGGGCAGGACCGTCGGGTGCGGTCGCGGCCGCACTGCTGCGCAAGGCCGGCCGCTCGGTGCTGGTGCTCGAGCGCCAGCATTTTCCGCGCTTTTCGATCGGGGAAAGCCTGTTGCCCCAGAGCATGCGGTACCTCGAGGATGCGGGCATGCTGCAGGCGGTCGTCGAGGCCGGCTTCCAGTTCAAGAACGGCGCGTATTTCGTTCATCGCGACAAGATGTCGTCGTTCGACTTTCGCGAGAAGTTTTCCGAGGGCTGGGGAACGGCCTATCAGGTCGAACGCGCGGCATTCGACGACCTGCTGATCCGCTGTGCGGCCGAACAGGGCGCGGACGTGCGATTCGGTCATACCGTGCGCGCCTTTCATCCCGGCGAGTCGCCGCGGCTTGACGTCGTCGACGAAGCCGGTCACGAATACGCGGTTCAAGCGTCGTTCGTGCTCGATGCGAGCGGGTTCGGTCGCGTGTTGCCGCGGCTGCTGGGTCTCGAGGCGCCGACCGGGCTGCCGACGCGCGCGGCCCTCTTTTCGCACGTTCAAGACAGCCTGCCGGCCGGGTCGACGGATCGCGACAAGATCTGCATTGCCGTCCATCCGGAGCGGCGCGACGTTTGGTTCTGGATGATTCCGCTGACGAACGGGCGCTCGTCGGTCGGCTGCGTGGCCGATGCGGCGTTTCTGGACGTGCCGGAACCGCAGCAGGAGTCGGTGTTGCGCGAATTGCTGCAGAGCGAGCCGACGCTGGCGCGGCTGATCGGCAGCAAGCCGTTCGTGATGCCGGTGCGTCGTATCGCGGGTTATGCGGCGAATGTCGAGCGCCTGCACGGCAGCGGCTATGCGCTGCTGGGTAACGCGGGCGAATTCCTCGATCCGATCTTTTCGTCGGGCGTGACGATTGCGATGCGCTCGGCCCATCTGGCGGTCGCCGCGCTCGAACGGCAGTTGCGCGGCGAGACGGTCGACTGGGCGCGCGATTACGACGTCGCGTTGCGCAAGGGCATCGATACCTTCCGTGCGTTCGTCGAGCGCTGGTATTCAGGTGCGTTGCAGGACATCGTGTTTCACGAGGACAAGGCGTCCGAGGTGAAGCGCATGGTCTGCTCGATTCTGGCCGGCTATGCGTGGGACGAGTCGAATCCGTTCGTCCGGGAACCGGTACGCGGCCTCGATATCCTGGCCGAGATCTGTCGTTCGAAGGACGCCGGCTGAACGTCCGTCCGAGGGCCGTTCGCGCGGCCTTCTCGTTCGCCGATGCAACGTGTGGCGAACGTGAACGCCGTGCTTCCGGGCACGGCGAACGCCGAGCACGCGAGGAATGGGGAGCGCCGGCGCCGCGCGCGGGCGTCGGGCGAGGTCCGCCCGACGCCCGGCCAGCGCCGCACCGATCGCTCAGCTACCTTGCAACCGGATGTCGCGCGACGACGCGCCGACGTACACCGTCCCGCCCGGCACGACCTTCCAGCCGTTGCGCGACGTGTCCCACACGCTCTGCATCCGCGGCGACACGGTCACGCGGACGTGCCGTGCCTCGCCCGGGCTCAGCCGGATCTTTTCCCAGCCGACCAGCCGCTTCGGCGGTTCGTCCTTGTACGGCACGCCGAGATAGACCTGCGGCGTTTCCGCGCCGGGGACGCGGCCGTCGTTACGCACGGTAAACGCGACGCTCAGCGAGCCGTCCCGCTGCCGCGACACCGACAGCCCCGAATACGCGAAGTGCGTGTACGACAGGCCGTAGCCGAATTCGAACAGCGGCTTGATGTTGTGCGTGTCGTACCAGCGATAGCCCATGTTCAGCTTCTCCGCATAGACGGGATCGTTCTCGAACGCGCCGCCTTGCCCCCACGTCGGCGTGTCCTGGTCGCGTGCCGGGAACGTGACGGGCAGCTTGCCGGACGGATTCACCGCGCCGAACAGCACGTTCGCGATTGCCTTGCCGCCGCCTTCGCCCGGATACCACGCCTCGACGATTGCCGACACGCTGTCCTTCCACGGCATCAGCACCGGATTGCCGCTCTGGACGACGACGATCGTATGCGGATTTGCGCGTGCGACCGCTTCGACGAGCGCATCCTGGTTCGACGGATTCGCGAGGCTCAGGCTTTGCAGGTCGCCGAAGTCCTCGCCGGCCGGCTGCGCGACCACGACGATCGCGACGTCCGAGCGGCCCGCGAGCGCCGCGGCCTGGTCGATTTCCTGCTGCGTGTATGCGCGGAACGGCGACTGCTGGTCGCTGTTGCCGGCAAACGTCACCTGTGCGGCCGGGGCGAGCGCGCGGATCGCCGCGACGATCGGCACGTCGACCTTGAGCCACGGATTGCGCCACCAGCTGCAGCCGGTCGACGATCCGAACGTCAGGCCGCCACAGCCTGCGAACGAACCGTTGACCGGATCGCGCGTGTTGCCCGAGCCGCCGCCCGACAGCACGGCCGCATCGGCGTGACCGCCGATCACGGCGATACGCGACGGCGCCGACGCGGCCAGCGGCAACTGGTTGCCGTCGTTCTTCAGCAGCACGATCGACTGCTCGGCGACGCGCTGCGCGAACTGGTTCGCGGCCGCGAAATCGATCGTGCCGCCGCTCCTGGCCGGATCGTCCATCACGCCGACGCGGATCATCACGGCGAGCTTGCGGCGCACCATGTCGTCGAGCCGCGTGGTCGACACCGAACCGTTCGCGATCGCCTGCTTGACGGCGGCCGGCGTCAGGTAGACGGTCGAACCGACATCCTCTTCCTCGTCGAGCCCGGCGTTGATCGCGGCGGCGGTGCTGTGCGTCGCGCCCCAGTCGGATTGCACCTGGCCCTGGAAGCCCCATTCGTTCTTCAGCACGTCGTTCAGCAGGTGAGCGTTCTCGCACGCATACGCGCCGTTCAGGCGGTTGTAGCTGCACATCACGCTGCCCGGTTGCCCGCGCTTCGCCGCGATTTCGAACGGCAGCAGGTAGAGCTCGCGCAGCGTGCGTTCGTCGATCTGCGTGTTGCCGCCCATCCGGCCGTGTTCCTGTTCGTTGCCGGCATAGTGCTTGATGGTCGCGATGACTTTCTGGCGCTGCGTCGCGAGCGTGCGTTCGGCAAGCAGGTCGCCGGCGAGCAGCGGATCCTCGCCGAGATATTCGAACAGCCGGCCGCCGCGCGGCTCGCGCGCGAGGTTGGTGCCGCCGGCGAGACCCATGCCGAACCCTTGCGCGCGCAACTGGATCGCCACCTGCTTGCCGTAGTCGTACGACAGGCGGCGATCCCAGCTCGCGGCGACGGCGAGCGTCGCGGGGAAGGTCGTGCTGGCCTGCGACGTGCTGCCCGAACCGGTTGCCGAGTCGACCATGTCGAGATCGGGAATGCCGAGCCGCGGCACGCCCTGGATGTAGCCGGCACCACCGCCCGGCACTTTGGACATTTCGTATTGCGAATGGATGAACTGAAGTTTCTCGTCGAGCGTCATCTTGCGCACGAGGAGATCGGCGCGCTGCTGCGCGGCGGATGACGCGAACGTATTGGCGGCATCGCCCTGTGAATCGAAATCGGCGTTGCCCGCATAGACGCTGGTGCAGAGGATCGCTGCCAGCACGGCGGCCGGCCAGAGTGTGTCCCGCATGTTGCTCTCCATGATCGTATTGCTGGTTGTTCGAATGAGGTCTGGAGCTGCGCACGCCCAGTGGATTCGCACCGGACGCATTCGGCTGGCAATGCAGGGTGGTTGCGCGTCGGCATGCCAGGCCAGGCGGGGAATCGTTACGGCCGGTTGGGCCCGACCGGTCGATGCGGGCGGCGACGCGGACCGCCCGACAATGCCGAATCGGATGTAGCGATTCTCTGCAGCGACTAATCGTACGAATGTAGTTTGACTACAGCATCGGTGTTTCTACCGATATGTATGATCTTTTTTCGATGCGATCGCGCGGCGCGGGGAAAGGGCGGTCATCGTTGCCGAACAAGGCGATGCGGCGGAGTAAGAAGTACCTTGTTCGGGTGCCCGGAGGGACGGCGGCGGGCGGCGCGTGCCGGAACCGCGACGCAGTTCGTTGCACGCGCATCGAGTGGAGTCACGTTGAGCGCTGCCCGGCGCGAGGGCCGGCCGGCGTCGTCGCGGTGCGCTAGCCGCGCCGCGCGACGGGGCTGCCGGGCAACGGAATCCCGGCACGATAAACGACGGTCGCGAGCGCCGCGGCGACCGCCGCCTCGGCCA
>Ga0154006_1000493_pt1 | contig 13121 bp, 10 predicted proteins | sample TSFL090MetaG_FD_104747 | JGI IMG/M metagenome (GOLD analysis project Ga0154006, IMG submission 104747) | Attine ant fungus gardens microbial communities from Florida, USA - TSFL090 MetaG | ecosystem: Host-associated > Fungi > Mycelium > Unclassified | place: USA: Florida, Wakulla State Forest...
ATTTCCCACGGGATCCGCGCCCAGTTCCTGCAGCCGTTTGCGCAGGGCAGGATCCGACAGTGCGTGAACGGCCGCCTGGTGTAGCTTCTCCACGACCTCAGGAGGCGTCGCGGCAGGCACCATCAGACCCTTCCAGGGATTGATTTCAAAACCCTTGACTCCCGCCTCGGTCATGGGAGGGAGGTCCGGTGCGGCGGACGACCGCGTGGCCGTGGAAACGGCCAGTGCACGCAGGCGTCCTGCCTGCACATGCGGCCACAACGGCAGCATGTTATCGATCATGAGATCGATCCGCCCCGCCAGGAGATCGTTGATCGCCTGACCCGTGCCCTTGTAGGGAACATGGACCATCCGGGTACCGGTGAGTTGGTTGAACCATTCTCCACCCAGGTGTCCCGGCGTACCGGTGCCGGCGGACCCGAAACTCACCTTGTCGGGATGTGCCTTGGCGTAAGCGATAAATTCCCGGACAGTCTTCGCAGGAACATTGGGATTTACCGCCATGATGTTGACTTCGCTGACCAGCATGGTGACGGGCCGCAGGTCCTTGGCAGGGTTGAAAGGCAGATTTTTGTAAAGGCTGGGATTGATTTCGATCGGACCCGCAGCGGCGACCAGGACCGTATATCCATCCGGCGCCGACTTCGCGACATAGTCGCCCCCGATATTTCCCGCCGCGCCCGCTCGGTTCTCGACGACGATGGATTGCCCCAGTTCGCTACCCATCTTGTAGGCGATCAGGCGCGCCATTACATCCGTGGAGCCGCCAGGAGCGAACGGTACGATCAGCCTGATGGGGCGATTGGGGAAAGGCGCTTCCGCACGGGTCTCGGAGGACACCATGGAAAGCGCGCAGGCTGCGAGGATAAGGATTCTTTTCAACATGGGTTGTCTCCGTAAGTTCTAGTCGGTTTGCGGCAGCGCGGGCGTGATGCGCTACCGGAAATTTCTGCGATATTCGCGAAGGTTTGCGCCTCGGCGTGGGTTTGCCGTGCTGCACAGTTTCAGCGTGATCGATCCGGCCTAGGCAACAAGATGGTGGTGGCTCGTACAGGTTTCTCCAAATCCACCATTACGCGGTTGGCCACCACGTTTTCAGCGCCCCACTCGCTGGAATTTGATACGCACGGGCATCGATGTGGATCGTGGAGCAGGAGGCGAGGTGAGCCGTATCGATAAGCAGCGTGACCGCATACGCATGGTTCAGTCGCTGCCTTGGCGCATCGCTTTCTCCATACGCGCTCGCGCGCTATCCAGTACGAGGTAAATATCGTCCAATGACGTCTGCGGACTATTGTTGTACTCCATCAGTCGGTGCTTCTTGATCTTGTCACCGGCGACTTGTCTCACCACCTCGCGCACCGCCTGCAGAGCCGGTTGGCGGTAGTGAACACCACCGGAGACGTCCTCTGTCGCCTTGCGCAAAGCGCAGAACAGGCTGTACTTTGTCGCCCCGGCTGGACAATCCCGCGTGTCCTGTCGATTCCAGGCCGCCTCATTTGGAATCAGCGCCTTGGCACGAGCCAATATCTGCAGGTCATCCTGCGTCGGTGGCAACTGCCTGTTGGCGTCTATCGTCAACTGTAGTGTTCCGTCTTTGGTGATTTCCTGGGTCACTGCAAACCATCCAAATGGCGTTTTGGCGATGCCGTTCACGTCGCCCTGACGGTCGATCAGCTCAAACCGGGTGGGGTCCTCCGGAAAGCGGCCTTTCATCGTTCCGAGCCAGCGGCCCTTTTTAGCGGCGGGCGAGAGTGTCGCTTTGACAGACCTGTCAGGACGATCGCACGAGGAGGCCTTCCCGGGGCCGTCGAAATCGATCTGCAGATCGTTCACCTGACATGGCACCATGCAATCCCCTTGGTATCCTGCCCCCTGTGCTGCCAATGTGCATTGCATGACATTGGATGCCGCATGGGATTCTCCGGCGCCAGCCGAAAGCGCAAGACTCAGTGCCGCGAGTAGTGCACGTTTCTCCGTGGTCTTCATGCGAACCTCGCCTCTGTCCCCGGCGCGGGCGTTGCGCCGAATCCGCCACGAGCGACCACCGCTTCGCGTCCCCCATGCGCATCGAGCAGCGCTTGCTGGTCCGCCTTCGCAACTGCATCCTGAGCTTCCGGATTCACGATCGTGCGCAGGACTCCGGTGAGCCGCTCGATCTCCGTAGCATGGCGGCCCAGCGGCGCGAGATCCACCAATTCTTCCGGATCCGTCTCCATGTCGAATAGCTGCGGCGCCATGCCAACGTAGTAGATGAGCTTCCAACGCCCCTGCCGGACCATATAAGCAGCTGACTCGGCACCGGCCGCATGGTATTCCGAGAACGCGACTCGGTGCGCATAATCGGGCTGCGTTGCGAGTGCCAGCAGAGACTGGCCCGGCATCTCGGTTTCCGGAGCCACGCCCATCCAGTCCAACAGTGTCGGCCCTACATCGACCAGCGATACATGAGTCCGAACGACGCCACGGGTATCAGCACCCGGCGCCCGCATCAGCATGGGGACACGAGCCGCCTCTTCGTATAGCGTCGACTTTCCCCAAAGCGCGCGGGTGCCCATATTGTCGCCATGGTCAGCGGTGTAGATAACGAGCGCCTCATCCGCAAGTCCACTCGCTTCAAGTTGCGCGCAAATCTTCCCGAAGTGGTCGTCCATAAAACTACAAAGTCCAGCGTAGCTAAGCAGCGCCTCCCGCCGCCGTGCATCGTCGAAGAATTGGTCATGAATGAAGCAGTTGCGCAGTGCCTGGATCCAGGGATGGTCATTGCGTTCCTCCGCCCGGCAGAGCTTTGGCAGAGGAATATCCTCCAGGCGGTAGCGGCTTGCGAATTCCGCGGGCGCAATCAAGGGGAAATGCGGTGCAACGAAGGAGGCAAACAGTACCCAGTTGTCCTGGTCAGAATGATTTTTTATCCAATCAACGGAGGCCTGAACGATTGCGCGATCGTACTGTGTGTAGGTACTCTCCCCGATGCCCACTTCTTCGGCCATTGCGCGTGACTTGTGACGAACAGGCAGAGGATCGCGCACCGCCCCCAGCAGATCTCCGACGCCATTCACAACATGCATGGGAAGGATCTGGCGGGTGAAGCCCGTATCGTCCTCTTCGCTACGGAAGTGCAGTTTTCCGATCGAGGTGACATCCACACCCGCGTCGCGCAGTGTATGCGTCCAGCCACGCGGCGTTCCCGTGTACGCCAGCGCGTTATCCCAGTTGCGGGTCGCATGCGTATATAGCCCTGTGGTGAACGAGGAGCGCGCCGGTATACAGATAGGCGAGTTTGTATAGGCTGAAGTGAAATAAGTGTTATCGCGAGCGAAACGGTCCAGCTGGGGGGTCTTGATCCAGTTGTGACCGGCGCCGGACATCGCAACACCTGAATGCTCGTCCGACATGACGACAATGGCGATGCGTCGCTTTGGACGCTTCGATTTATGGCCGTTGGCTTGTGTCATTTAAGATTCCTTCAATCTACGTTCATGGACGATTTTTCGCCAGCGCGCCAGATCAGTGCTCACCTACTCATTGAACGCCTGCGGGCGACATAGGCATGACAGCGATACCCTCGGCCGACAGTTTCTCCGCCAGACCGCCGTCTTTCAATGCGCTATCGATGGCGCCAAAAAAGGTGTTCAGAATCGCGGGGGGGGCATGATCGTCATCTTCTCTTTATCTTGAGCGGGCAGTCTAGCGTCACCGCATATTCGACCGGAAGTACAATCGCCGCAGACCCGTTGTAAAAAAAATGTATAACCTTGAGGAGGCCTGGGCGTGTCGCTCAACCTGGACCATCTGCACGCTTTTCTCGTGGTTGTTGAAGAGGGCAGCATCAACCGCGCAGCGGTACGCTTGCGTCGGGCACAGCCGGCGATTGGGCGACAGATCAAGTTGCTGGAAGCATCGCTGCGCACTGTATTGTTGGCGCGTTCCGCTTCCGGTGTGGCTCCCACATACGCGGGTCTTGCGCTGATCGAGCATGCGAAACGTATTTTCCGGGACGTCGCGGACGCGGAAGCTGCTATGGCTCGGGCTGGCACGGAGCCAGCTGGCGATCTTTGTATCGCAATACCCACTTCATTGGTCGATCAACTGGGGCCGTTGCTGTTCCTGACCATGCGGGAACGCCATCCGTTGATCCGGTTGACGTTAATCGAGGGCGACAGCCATCGGGTGGTGAGTTCGGTGAGATGTGGCGACGCGGATATCGCGGTGTTGCCCGACGGCGGCGCCGATCCTAGCCTGCATGCGCAGCGTTGCGGCCGCCAAGTTTTCTGCTTTTGCGGCGCCGCAGCCGACGCAGAACTACTCCCCAGCAGTATGCTGCTCGCGGATGCCCTGAGCTTTCCCCTCGCGCTTTCGGCGCCGCCAAACCGTCTGCGCCAATTAATCGACGCCGCGGCCGAGAGCATTGGAGCGGAGGTGCAGCCAGTACTGAACAGTGGTTCCAGCCACCTGATTACGCAGCTTGTCCGTCAAGGAAAAGTCTTTACGGTGCGGCCTCGCATTGGGCTTGCGCCAACGGTGGTCGACGGGATCGGCTATGTCCCGATCGCAGCGCCGGAAATTGTTCGCGACATCAATATCGTTTGGAGCACCGCGCGCTCACCGGATGCTGCCACGGAAGCGGCGCGAATAATCCTGCAGGATCTTATGGCCGGCCTTGCGTAGAATCGCTGCACCTCGGGAGTGTGGTTCTGCCGAATGATCCGGCGCAATGGCAGCGTCGCTTATGGAATTCCATCCAAAATGGCGTCTTGGATTCGGCAAATTCATGTCTGGTCAGTTCGTGGAACGAGGATACCGGCTCGAACCTATAACTTGGAAGGAAACGAGAAATGACGATCGCAACATGGAATGGCGCGGTGATTGCGGAATCGGACAAAACCGTCGTCGTGGAAGGCAACCATTACTTCCCGCCCGACGCAGTGAATCAGCAATATCTTCGGCCAAGCACCACAACCAGCCGCTGCCCATGGAAAGGCCTGGCGAATTACTACTCAATCGTGGTCGACGGCAAGACCAACGAAGACGCAGCTTGGTACTACACCGAGCCGTCCACGGCCGCGGCAGAAATCAGGGGGCGCATCGCATTCTGGAAAGGCGTGGATGTCAGGTAATCACCAGGCCACGGATCATTCGGCCGAAACCAAGGTAACAGGACTCCGAGCCGCATGTCTGCCATCCTGACTCGAAGCGCCATGGATGACAATTCCGATCCCGTCTGGGATTTGTATGCCGGTTGATACGGGATGACAAGCGGCGTCTATCAAGCACGCGCGTCAAGCCGAAAATCCGGACTAATTCGGGGCTAGGGTCGAAATGGCCCTAGCGGGGCGCCGCACGACGAATCTTTCTACGTACTCGTTGGCCGGATGATTGCGGATGTCGTCCGGGCTGCCCACTTGCTCTACCTTGCCGTCGCGCAGGATGGCGATGTTCTGGCCCAGGCGCAGGGCCTCCTCGATGTCGTGCGTAATGAAGACGATGGTCTTGCGCAGCGCCTGCTGCAGGGCCAGCAGCTGGTCCTGCATATCGAAGCGTATCAGGGGGTCCAGGGCCGAGAATGCTTCGTCCATCAAAAGGACGTCCGCATCGATTGCCAGGGCGCGCGCCAGGCCCACTCGCTGGCGCATGCCTCCCGACAGCTCGTCGGGATAGTTTTTTTCATAGCCCCGCAGGCCTACCCGTTCCAGCCAGATGCGGGCGGTCTCGCGGGCCTGCCCCTGGCTTTCGCCACGCACGCGCAGGCCGAAGGCGACATTGTCGATGACATCGACGTGCGGGAGCAGTCCGAAATTCTGGAAGACCATGCTGACGCGGTGCCGGCGCAACTCGCGCAGGGCGGGCATGCTCAGGTCGAGGATGTTGCTGCCGTCGATCAGAATCTGCCCCGCCGAGGGATCGATCAGGCGATTCAGGTGCCTGATCAGGGTGGATTTGCCGGACCCCGACAAACCCATGATGCAGGAAATCTGTCCCCCCGCGAGCTTGGCGCTGACTCCGGCCAGGCCCACGTTGCAACCCGTCTCGGCCTGGACGCTGGCTTTGTCGGCCCCCTGGCGCAAAAGCTCGAGGGCCTTCGCTTCCTGCGGCCCGCCTTCGTGGGAGCCGAAAACCTTGTACACGTCGCGCAGTTCTATTTTGGCGTCGATCATCACAGTTGCTCCTGCGGCGAGGCGGGGCGGCGCCGGCGCGGCTTTCCGTAGGCCTGGGTAATCCGGTCTATGACGATGGCCAGTATCACGATGGCGCCGCCAGCCTGCAGGCCGCGGCCCACGTCCAGCGTCTGGATGCCCGCCAGCACATCCTCGCCCAGGCCGCGCGCGCCTATCATCGATGCCACCACCACCATGGCCAGCGCCATCATGGTGGCCTGGTTGATCCCCGCCATGATGCTGGGGCGGGCCAGCGGGAGCGCGACGCGGGTCAGCATCTGCCAGCGGGTGACGCCGAAGGCCTGCGCGGCTTCCATGATGTCGGGGTCTACCTGGCGCAGGCCGAGCAGGGTCAGGCGGATCAGCGGCGGCATCGCGTAGATGATGGTGGCGAACAGGGCCGGCACCTTGCCCAGGCCGAACAGCATCAGCACCGGGATGAGGTACACGAAGCCGGGCAGGGTCTGCATGACGTCCAGCACCGGGATCAGCACCCGGCGCAGGAGGCGGCTGCGCGCGGCGACGATGCCTATCGGGACGCCCAGCACGCTGGACACCAGCGTCGACACCGACACCAGGGCGAATGTCTGGACGAGCTTGTCCCACAAGCCCAGGGCGCCGACCAGGTACAGGCCCGCCATGTACAGCAGCGCGGCGCCCGCCTTGCGCGTGGCATGCCACGACAGCGCGCCGACCAGCGGCAGGAAGAGCCAGGGCGGAATCGCCAGCATCAGGCGTTCGATGGGCAGCAGCAGGCCGGTCAGCATGATGTCGCTGGCCCGGCGGAACACGCCGCCGTATTCCTTGACCACGTCCATGAGCTGCCTGTTCACGAAGTCGGCGGCGGACCAATCCGGAAAGATGCCGTTGCCGGCCGCCGGCGCGCCCGCGGCGGAAGCGGGCGCACCGGCCTGGGCCCGGGACGGCGCATCCGTGCCCAGCGCGGCAAGCGCGCGCGCGCCCGCGTCCGCCGGCAGCCAGGCCCGCCATACCTCGGGGTGTTCGCGCAGGAATTGATCGGCCACGGCCGCGCCGCTCTTGCGGGTCTCGGACATTTCCAGAATCATGCGGTTCAGCAGCGAAGGCTCGAATTGGAGCTTGTCGAAGAAGGCCATGATGTCGGGGTTGCGGTTCGCGAAAGGAGCGGACACCGCCACTGACAGCCGCGCCCGCAGAAAGTCGGAGGAGCACGGTTCGCCCTTGCCGCTGACGATGGCGTCCCAGCATTTCTTGTCGAAGGGGTCCTGCGCTATCTTGTAGAACTTGTACTTGGCCATCAGTCCCGCGGGCTGCCAGTAGTAGAACAGGATGGGCTGGCCCCTGTCGTACGCCGAGCTGATGGCCGCATCCAGCGCGGCGCCGGTGCCGGCGCGAAAATTGGTGTAGTCGCCCTCCAGGCCATGCAACTGCAGCAGCCGGCTGTTGGTCTTTTCGCAGACCCAGCCCGACGGGCAATTGAGAAAGCGCCCCTTCTGGGGGACCTCGGGGTCGGTGAAGAGCGATTTGTATCGCGGCAGGTCGCGCCAACTCTGCAGATCGGGCGCCAAAGCCTTGATCCCCCGCTCGGGGGCGCCGTGAACCAGATAGTCGGGCACATACCAGCCCTGTTCCGCGCCGCCGGCCAGGGTATCGCCCACGACCTCGACCTTGCCTTGCCGGATTGCGTCCTCGATGATGGAAGACCTGCCCGACCAGATTTCCGCGATGATCTGCAGGTCGTTCTGCGCCAGGGCCTCCTCGATGGCGGCCGAGGTGCCGGGAACGATCTCCGTGGCGCAGCCGTAGCCTGCGGCGAGCAGCTTGCGCACGACATTCGTGGTGAACGAGGCGCTTTCCCAGTTCAGGTCCGCCAGCTTGACGGGCTGCCCGTCATTGCAGGAGGCCGCCTGCCCCCAGACCGTCAAGGGAAGCATGAAGGCCAGGCACATGGATGCTTCCGCGAGCAAGCGCAGTAATTTTGCCATTCGGGCCGCCTCCCCCTCAAAATCTATGAGGTTAATATCAAATTTGCTAAAACGGGCTAGCAATACCGACAATTCTCAGCACGCCGACAGGAAGATCCCATGGAGAGGGCAGCTGGCACGGGGCTACCCCCCGATTCGAGATCGAAGTTACAGGCAAGGTTCAAGCAGATCCGGTCGCTGACGGAGGCGCTCGTGGAGCCGCTGTCCGACGCGGATGCGAGCGTGCAATCGATGCCCGACGCATCGCCGAGCAAATGGCATCTGGCCCACACGACCTGGTTCTTCGAAACGTTCATCGCGAGGGAGTTCCTGCCGGGCTACCAAGTCTTCGACGCCCGGTTCGCTTATCTGTTCAATAGCTATTACGAGGCGCAGGGCCAAAGGCTGGCCCGGGCTTCGCGAGGCGTGCTGACCAGGCCCACCCTGGAGGTGGTCAGGGCATATCGCGCCCATGTCGACGCCGCGCTGCTGGAGGCTATCGCAGAGCTCCCCGCCAAGGCGATCGAGCTGGTGGAGCTGGGCTGTCAGCACGAGCAGCAGCATCAGGAACTGCTGCTGACCGACATCCTGCACCTCTTTTCTCTCAACCCGCTGGAGCCGTGTGTCTGGCAAGCGAGGCCGCGCGAGGCGGGCCATCGGCCAGAGGGCCTGGACTGGGTCGCGGGCCGCGCAGGCCTGGCCCGGATCGGGGATGCCGGCGCCGGGTTTGGATTCGACTGCGAGGGGCCTCGCCATGACACGTGGCTGGCGCCGCACGCCTTGGCCACGCGGCTGGTCACCAATGCAGAGTGGCTGGACTTCATCGAAGACGGCGGATATCGGAATCCGTCGCTGTGGCTCTCGGACGGCTGGGCCTGGATAAAACAAGGCGATATACAGGCGCCGCTCTATTGGCGCCGTCGAGGCGACGGCTGGACGCGCCAGTTCGGCCTGGATGGCGCATCAGGCCTGGATGGCGCGGCGCCGGTCGCCCACATCAGTTACTACGAAGCCGAGGCGTACGCGCGGTGGGCGGGGGCCAGGCTGCCCACCGAAGCCGAGTGGGAGAGCGCCGCCGAGGGATTCGAGCCCTGGGAAGGCAATTTCCTCGACTCCGCCGGGCCCGCGCGCCCCATGGCGGCCCGGGGAGATGGCCTGCGGCAAATGTACGGCGACCTTTGGGAATGGACCGGTTCGGCGTACTTGCCCTATCCCGGTTTCAGGCCGGCCGGCGGCGCGGTCGGCGAATACAACGGAAAGTTCATGTCGGGTCAGTTCGTCCTGAAAGGGGGGAGCTGCGCGACGCCTCGAGGACATGTGCGTGCGAGTTATCGCAACTTCTTCTATCCTCACCAGCGCTGGCAGTTCACCGGCTTGCGGCTCGCCAAGGACCTTTAAATGTTGATCGGCGAGAACGACGTCGCGCAAACGGCTCGCAGCGTGGCCGACCCGGCGTTCCGGGCGGACGTGCTCAATGGGCTCTCGGCCTCGCGCCGGGCCATCCCCGCGCGATGGTTCTACGATCGCCGCGGTTCGGAATTGTTCGAGGCGATTACCCGGCTTCCGGAGTATTACCCAAGCAGAACCGAGCGGGCCATTCTGGCCGAGAACGCGTCGAACATCGCGCGGCTCACCGGTCGCGGGCGCACCGTGATCGAGTTCGGATCCGGTTCCTCGGTCAAGACGCCGCTTCTGCTATCGGCCATCCATCCTTCGGCTTACGTTCCCGTGGATATATCAGGGGATTTTCTGAGGGAATCCGCTGCAACGCTGCGTGGTTCGTTCCCCGCATTGCCGGTGCACCCGGTCGAGGGCGATTTCACGCAAGCGCTGGATTTGCCGGAAATAGCGCAAGGCAAGCGGCTGGGCTTTTTTCCGGGGTCCACCATAGGCAACCTGGTTCCCGGGGCCGCCGTGGACCTTCTGCGCGCTTTCGCGGCAACGCTCGGCGCCGACGGACAACTGCTCATAGGGATGGATCTGGTCAAGAGCCCGGAGATTCTCGTGCCGGCCTATGACGATGCGGCCGGGGTGACCGCCGCGTTCAACCTGAACCTGCTGCACAGGATCAACCGGGAGCTGGCCGGAACAATTCCTGTCTCGGACTTCAAGCACCTGGCGCACTGGAACGACATGGAGTCTCGGATCGAGATGCATGTGCAAGCCGCGAGGCATGTGCGCTTCGAGGTGAGCGGCGTCGGGTTCGAGATGGGCGCCGGCGAGACGATCCACACCGAAAACAGCGTGAAATACGGGCAACGGGATGCGCGGTTGCTGCTTCGGGCTGGAGGCTGGTCTCCCATTTGCGAATGGACCGACCGCCAATCGCTGTTCATGGTGATCCTCGCCGACGTCGCCTCCAGCGTGACCGCGCCGTGACCCTGACTCCGAATCGGTATCAGTCTGCTTAGGGGCCGAAATCCATCGGAAATGGGACGCGGCTTCAGGCCAGGGGAGGAATCATCTCCTGGCTGGCGCCGGAAACGTATTGCAGAAGATGCTCCAATGCGTTTTCACGCCGCATCCGATCCAGCCACCATTTCAGCGCATTGCCATTGTCATCGGTGCGCCAGGCCAGGTAGTAGGTCTCATCCGGTTTCGGTTCTTCCACCTGTTTTTCGATCAGGCGTCCCGTGGCGATGGCGTGGCGGGCGCAGGGTTCGGGAAGGAAGCCGCCGCCGATGCCGGCGAGCTGGAAATCCAGCTTGCACCGGATATCGGGCACGGTGATGGTTTCCTGGCCGAAGATCAGGCCGATCGTGCGGACGGGTAGCGTGCGCGCGGAATCGGCCACGGCGACGGTGCGGTGTTCGTAGAGCTCGCTTTTGCCGATGGGGCGCGCCAGTCCGGCCAGCGGGTGGGAAGGCGCCACCGCGAACACGAAGCGCAGCGAGCCCATGGGCTCCACGATATAGCCGCCGCCGGAAGGGCCTTGGCCCGATGCGCCGATCAACAGATCCGCGCGCCTTTCCAATAAGGCTTCCCAGGTGCCCGACAAGGTTTCCTGCATGAAGCGCAGGTGGGTTCGGTCGGCCACCTGGTAGAACGCCTTCACATCATCGGCCAGTGCAATGGGCGCGAACAGGGTGTCCATGCCGATGGTGAATCTGGTTTCCCATCCCGTCGCCACGCGCCGCACGCGCGTGGCCAGGTCCTCCGCCGCCTTCAGCAGGTGGCGTCCCTCCTTCAACAATTCGTTGCCGGCCGGCGTGAGGGTCAGCCGCGATCCTGCGCGCTCGAAAATCAGGACCCCCATGTCTTCCTCCAGTTTCGACACTGTATAGGAAATGGTGGAGGGAACCCGATGGATCTCCTTGCTGGCGGCCGCGAACGATCCGAGCCGGTCGACCGTGTCGATGATTTGCAGTGCTTCGAGGCTGAGTCTGAGCATTCGAAAATTTCGATGGTAGGTGGGTATTTTTTCAGTTTTTCTTTCGTGCCGGCTGTCAATAGACTTCGCTTCACCAACATATCTGATCTAACAAATCACGAATGTCTGGCAGTACCGAATTTCACTCAATGTTTTTGTTGAAGATATGAAAATGAACCGCTTCCTCCGTATTCTGATGCCTTCCCTGATGACCCTCGGCGTCACCGCCGCCGACGCCGCGCCCAGCGTCGATGGCGCAAGCGCCAAGCTGCTGACCCCGCAGAACTCGGCGGTGATCTTCATCGACCACCAGCCGCAAATGGCCTTCGCCGTCGACAGCATCGATCGCAAGGTGCTGATCAACAACGTGACCGGCCTGGCCAAGACCGCCAAGGCATTCAACGTGCCGACCGTGCTGACGTCGATTTCCGCCAAGAGCTTCGCCGGCCCGCTGTTCCCGAGCCTGACCAATGTATTCCCGGGCCAGCACGTCATCGATCGTACCAATATGAATGCCTGGGAAGACAAGAACTTCGTCGCCGCCGTCAAGAAGACCGGCCGCAAGAAGCTGGTCATGTCGGGCCTGTGGACCGAAGTTTGCCTCACCCTGCCGGTGCTGAGCGCGCTGGATGACGGTTATGAGGTGTACATCGTGGTGGATACTTCCGGCGGCGCAAGCAAGGAAGCACATGATGCCGCAATTCAACGCATGGTGCAGGCGGGCGCCATCCCCGTCAGCTGGATGCAAGTGATGTATGAATACCAGCGCGACTGGGCCCGCGAATCGACCTACCAATCGGTCATCGACATCGCACAAGAGCACGGCGGCGCGCACGGCCTGGGCGTGTTCTATGCCAAGTCCATGTTCAATGCCAGCGAAGGCAAGCCTGCCGGCAAGTAATCAGGATCTGTGGCAGACAGGTCCCGCAAGGTGGAATTTTGACGATGGCGGCATGGTTTTGACCTGATGCCCCTCTTCGGCACCCGCACCCACCGGGAATATAGAAAGTAGAAAGGCCAGTTCTTCGGAACTGGCCTTTTCGCCTTGGGGCTCGGAATCTTTGCTTATTAAGTACAACGTAGTCCACCGAACCAGATGAATTGCACCGGATCCGCTGACCCTGGAGCTGCTACTGACGAGCGGCTGATATTTATCCGCCTTATTCAGGCTGGATATCGTGCTTCTGGATCAGCACTTGCCATTTCTGCTGGTCACGCTCGGCCATCGCCGTCATCTCCGCCGGGCTGGACGCCTGCAGCTCGATGCCCAGCGGCGTCAAGGCTTTGCGCATCTCGGGGTTGGCGACCACCTTGCGGATGGCCTGGTTCAGCGCATCGACCTTCGCAGCCGGCACCTCCTTCGACACGTAGATCGCGGTCCAATTGTTGAGATCGATGCCCTTGTAGCCCATTTCCTCGAAGGTCTTCACCTCGGGGAACAGAGGGTTGCGCTTTTGCGCGCCGATGCCGATGGCCTTCAGGCTGCCGCCCTGGACCTGCGACAGCACAGCCGAGATGTCGCCGAAGAAGCCATCCACCTGCCCGCCCAGCACCGCCGCCACCGCCGGCGCCGCGCCCTTCATCGGCACGTGCAGGAACGGCACGCCGGTGGCGTCGGAAAACAGCGCCACGGCCATGTGCGGCATGCTGCCG
>Ga0154006_1000494_pt1 | contig 13121 bp, 10 predicted proteins | sample TSFL090MetaG_FD_104747 | JGI IMG/M metagenome (GOLD analysis project Ga0154006, IMG submission 104747) | Attine ant fungus gardens microbial communities from Florida, USA - TSFL090 MetaG | ecosystem: Host-associated > Fungi > Mycelium > Unclassified | place: USA: Florida, Wakulla State Forest...
ACGCGCCGGACTTCCTGCGCGACACCGCCGAGACCGGCGCACGCGACACGCAAGACCTGATCACCCGCTGGCACGGCAAGGGACGGCAGCACTACGCCATCACCGTGCGCTTCGCCCCCACCTCCACCCCGGCGCAACTGGCGCTGGCCGGCGAACTGGCAGCGCAATACCCCGACACCTACATCCAGACCCATGTCGCCGAAAACACCGATGAAGTGGCCTGGGTCAGGCAACTCTTCCCCGACGCCCGCAGCTACCTGGACGTCTACGACCGCCACGGCCTGATGCGCCCGCGCGCGCTGTACGCCCACTGCATCTGGCTGGACGACGCCGACCGCGCCCGCATGGCCGCCACCCGATCAGCCGCGACGCTGTGCCCGACCTCCAACCTGTTCCTCGGCAGCGGCCTGTTCGACTTCGCCCGCGCCGATGCCGCCCGCATGCCGCTGTCGCTGGCCACCGACGTCGGCGGCGGCACCAGCTTTTCCATGCTCCAGACCATGAACGAACTGCACAAGGTCGGCCGCATGGGCGGCAGCCACCTCAGCGCCCAGCGCATGTTCTACCTGGCCACCCTGGGTGGCGCGCGCGCCCTGCAACTGGACGGCAGCATCGGCAGCTTCACCCCCGGCGCCGACGCCGACTTCCTCGTGCTCGACCCGCACGCCACGCCGCTGCTGGCGCGCCGCAGCGCCACCGCCGATGCGCTGGAAGAACAATTGTTCATCCTGGCCATGCTGGGGGATGACCGGGTGATTGCGGAAACCTGGAGTGCCGGGGTGCGGGTGCATCGCCGCGCCTGAAGCGGCCACGCCATATCACTCCTTCCTGCCCCCCTTCGACTGGCCGAGCCCCGGCTTGATACTAGAACTCATTTCATCAATAGGCGAGAGTGCGAGCGAGTCCCGTTTGGATGGAGTGCAAGGCGCGAATGTGGGGCAAGACTGGGCGTCTTGCCCCACGTTCGTCACGCAGCAATCCGTCCAAACGGACCGCTCCCTACGGGTTCTGCTCAGAAAGGGCGCTGGCCGCGTTGCGCTCCTTGCCAGCGCCCTTTCTGAGTAGAACGCATCTCGCGCCTATTGATGAAATGAGTTCTACTTGCCCAGCCCTTGGGTGACCCAGATCAATACCATGCCTGCCCCCTGTTGTTTCCGGGCCGACGACTAGTCCGATCCGATTTTCCGCGCTAAAATGACAACGTTGTCTATGATTGTTTTTTCGGCACAGGCGAGACCGCCTCGCGTCCGAATCGGAATGGGATTGATTGCTTCATCAAGATCGGCACACAACAACCCTGCATTTCCCCGGAGACAAATTCATGAACAAAACAGGCTTCACTCTCGCCACCATCGCGCTGGCGGCAGCCGCACGTATCACCTCTGCCGCACCTGCCCCCGAATGCCCCAGCCCCGCCACCGTACAGGGCTTCACGACCTGCGCGGATGTCAAGGCAGCCCAGGCCGAAGGCAAGCTCGTTATCTACTCCCCGGACGTCGAACAAGGCACCGCCAAGCTGCTGCGCGCCTTCGAAGAGCAGTTCCCCGCCATCAAGACCCAGTATGTACGCCTGCAAACCGGTGCGCTCTACGCCAAGCTGATGGCGGAACGCCAGGCCGGCAGCCATCTGGTCGATGTGATCAACCTGTCCGACATCGGCCTGCTCCTGGACTTCCAGAAAGGCGGCGGCTATGCCCAATATCTCTCCCCGCAACTCGGTGCCTACGAACCGCGCTTCCAGAGTCGTCCCGAAGGCTATTTCACCTGGGGTGCGGTGATCATGGGCGGAATCGCCTATAACCCGAATACGATCAAAGGCGATGACGTGCCCAAGGATTGGACCGACCTGAACCAGACGAAATGGGCTGGTGTGGTCAGTACGAAATCCGCCAACTCCGGGCTCCAGTACGCCGCCTGGGTCACACTGAAAACCGTGTTCGGTGAAAAATATTGGAAGGATGTCGAAAAGTTGCGCCCGCGTACCTTCGACTCCTATGTGCAGCAGTACGACCGGCTGGTCAACGGCGAAGACAAGTTCGCCCATACGGCGCAGTATTCCGGCGTGCTTGAATTCCAGAAAAAGGGCGCGCCACTGGCCTTCGTCGCCCCCGCCAGTGGCCTCCCCGCCAGCCCCGAAGCGTGGGGCATCGTCAAGGAAGCGCCCAATCCCCAGGCGGCCAGGCTGTTCATGGACTGGTTTCTCTCCCCGGTCGGGCAACGCGTCATGGCGGACGCACTCTATATGCACTCGGCGCGCGCCGATGTCGCCCCACCGGCGAACGGGATTCCCCTCAAGGACATGAAGCTGCTGGTGCCCGAAGACTGGGACAACTACCTCCGGGGCCGCAAGGAATTTGTCCGTGAATGGAGCAATCTGGGCCGCGCACGCTGAGTCAGGCGACCAGCCCCCGGCCCCGTACAGCGCAGGATGACAACCGATCTGCCCAGGCTGCCATCCTGCTTGATTGAATGGAATGCGAATATAATGTCCACCAGCACTCACATCCGCTTGCCCATCGCGCAACCTCAGTCGCACCATTTCTTCTGCTCGTCCGAACGATCGGGGCGATTCGACGGCGGATTGCCACGCGACCCAGAATCGCGATGCTGAGTCACATTCCATGCATTTCGGCACACCGGAAGCTAACGCGGCCTTATCCGCATGACAACATCGGCTGCGATGAAAAAACAAAACAATGAAAAATCCCGGGCGGCAACGCTCATTGATGTTGCGCGACTAGCCGGCGTCTCGGTCAGTACCGCCGCCAGGGTGCTGCGCAACGCCTCTTATCCCGTCACCGACGTCATGCGCGAACGCGTCCAGACCGCGGCGCGCGATGTCGGCTATGTGCCCAATCAGCTGGCCCGCTCCTTGCGCGGCGCCGATACGACCTATATCGGGCTGATCGTCGGCAACATGCAGGAGCCTTACTTCGGCAGTATCGCCGAAGCTGTCACCGATGAAGCCCGCCTGCTTCCCGGCATCGCCATCGTGGCGAACATGCAGCGCAATCCGCTCCTGGAACTGGAGTTGTGCAAACAATTGTGGGAACACCGGGTCAAGGGCCTGATCCTGGCGGGCGGCAGCTACGACCAGTACACACACCATGCGGAACTGCAAGCCCTGCTCTCCAGCATGGAAAACACCAATGTGGCGATTGCTTCCCTGGCCACGCGTGATCTGAATGTGCCGACCTTCGTCGCAGATAACGAGCAAGTCGGGATTTGTATGGCCAACAGCGTATTGAGCCAGGGCCACCGGGAAATCGGCGTGATCTTCGGTTCACGCAAATCGCGCACGACCCAGCAACGTCTGAAGGGCATTGCCGAGGAAAAACGCCGCTTCGGCGCTGTCGTCCATCAAAGCATCGGCGATTACAGTTTCAACAGCGCCGGCACGGCCGCGGAAGAACTGATCCGCAAACATCCCGGCATTACCGCATTCCTGTGTGGCACGGACTCCATCGCCGTGGGCGCCATGCAGCGCCTGCAACAATTGGGCATGCGCATTCCGGAAGAGATTTCCATCGTCGGCGTCGGTAACACCAGTTACGCCCAGCTCGTCTCGCCGCGCCTGAGCAGTGTCGACATCAATCTCTCCCTCTGGGCGCGGCGTGCCGTGCGCTTCATCGGCTCACGCCTGCTGCAAGGCACCGGCGCGGAAATCGAGGAAAGCAATACGCCGGATATCCCGCAACCCAGCGTATCCGGCGACACCATCGCTCCGGCGCGCCAGCAATCCTTGCGCTAGGAAGGCTAGCCATCATGACGGCCGGCCCGTTGCCGATAGGCAGGGTCGTCATGGCAAGCCTGGGACGCCAGCATGTGATACGCCCCCACCAGCCCCTGGCCTGCCGGCGGCTCGGGATCCAGCGCCACCTTGACCAGAGACAGCGCCAGCGCGGACTTTTGCGCCAGCAGCGCGACCAGCGCCAGCGCCTCATCCATGAGCGCATCTTGCGGGTAGACATGGTTGACCAGACCGGTACGCAAGGCTTCCGCAGCATCCACCCGACGCCCCGTCAGCGCCCATTCCTTGGCGATACCCAACCCCACCACCTGGGGCAGACGCTGCAAGCCGCCGGAACCCGGCAGTGTGCCCAGCGTGATCTCGGGCAATGAAAACAGGACATTGTCCGCCGCCAGCCGGATGTCGCAAGCCAGCGCCAGTTCGAAGCCACCGCCAGCCACATGGCCATGCAGCATGGCGATGACCGGCTTGGTGCAGGCAGCCACGCGGTTCTTGGTGTCGAAATCCAGTTTCAGATAAGCGCGCGCGGCGCTGCCCGTCAGCTTTCCGACCACACGCAAGTCCGACCCCGAACAGAATGCCCGGCCCGCGCCGGCAATGATGACGGCGCGCACGGCATCGTCCTCTTCCGCACGGGCGATGGCTGCCTGCACGTCGAGATGGGTTTCCGGCGCGCAGGCATTGAGCACCTCGGGACGATTCAACGTGATGATGGCAGCCGCCTCGCGCCGCACATAGGCCAGATGCCGGAACAGGTTTTCATTGTCCATGATGGCGCCTTCTGATCATGATGATATGTTCGCCGCTCTGCACGACCTCGCCGCGCTGGTTGACCAACTCGACCCATTCCACGATGATTCCCATGCCGGGCTTGCTCGAACTCGGGCGCTTTTCGAGCAAGGACCAGCGCGCACGCACCGTGTCGCCGATGAAGATCGGTTTCTTGAAATTCCACTTGTTCCAGCCCAACGATGCCACGCCCGTCCCCTGGGTGTAATTGGTCCGCCAGGACAGGCCCTGGGCGATGGACAACCCCAGCAGGCCATGCGCGATCCGCGTGCCGAACTCGGTCCGGCTACAGAAATCCTCATCCGTGTGCACCTGGCTGAAATCCCCGGTCAGTCCGGAAAAGGCCACCAGATCCGTCTCCGTGATGGTGCGTCCCGGCGAGAGCCGTTCGACGCCCGGCTCGAAATCCTCATACCACAATCCCAATACCACTGGTTCCGGTGCGACTGTCATGCTGGTCTCCTTGATGTGTCTGATGTGTCTACATGCCCTATCGGATCAAATGTGATGACGGCCGTGGTTCCGCGTCGCCACTTCACAGCGCCAGTCCCATGAGGCCTGGCTGATAAATACGCAAGTCCATCGTCGTCAACCGGTCAGAGACCGCCAGATCGAAGGCAAGCTGCTGGCGGATGTCGCGCTCCAGATCCACCCCCGGCGCGATTTCCACCAGAGTCAGGCCAGCCGCCGTCAACGCAAACACACCGCGCTCGGTGATGTAGGTCACCGACTGCCCCTTATTGAATGCCCGGGCTGCATTCAAGGTGATCTGCTCGACCTGCGGGACGAACTTCCCGTGGCGGCCTTCCTGGACGATTTCCATACCCTTGTCATCGATGCGCAGCCGCAAGCCCCCTGAACTGAAGGTGCCGCAGAACACCAGCCGGGGTGTTTCCTCGATGATGTTGTTGAAGCCGCCGGAAGCATTCCATTCGCTGCCGAACTTGCTGACGTTGATATTGCCGGCTGCATCCACCTGCCCCATGCCCAGGAAGGTGATATCCAATCCGCCGCCATCGTAGTAGTTGAACTGGAAGGCAGAATCCATGATGGCGTCGGCGTTGTACGCTGGCACGAACGACCCGCCCGACGCCGTCGCCATCAAGCCGCCGAAGATACCGTGCTCGTTGGTGAACACGACATCATCCAGCACGCCCTCTTCCAGCGCCACCCGCGGCAATTGCGTGGCAACACCAGCGCCCAGATTGACGACGTCGCCACGCCGCAATTCCAGGGCCGCGCGACGCATCACCAGTTTCTGCGCATCCAGCTTCATGGCCGGAAACTGGCTGTAAGGCGTTTTCAGGGCGCCCGCCAGGAACGGGTTCCAGCCCTGGGCGGGATCGGCCATCTGCGGCGACAGTTGCGTCTGTTCCGGGCATACCACGATCTCGTCGACCAGGGTTCCCGGCACCTTGACCATGCGCGGATCGAGACTGCCCGCGCGCGCCAGACGCTTGACTTGCGCAATCACCTTGCCGCCGCTGGCCTTGGCCGCCAGCGCCAGTTCGGCCATGCCCAGCGTGTTGGGTTCTTCTTCCATGCTGAGATAACCGTTCTCGTCGGCTGTCGTCGCGCGAATGATGGCCACATCGACCCGGAAGGCCGGGTAATACAGGTATTCCTGCCCATCCAGTTGCTCCAGGCGCACCGGCGGTTGCCGGGAAACGGCATTGGCGCAGCCGCCTTCGACACGCGGATCCAGGAAACTGCCCAACCCCGCCTTGGTGAATACCCCCGGCTTGCGCGCGCCGATCGCCGTCAACAATTGCACGGCGGTACCCATGCCCAACATATAACCTTCGATCTTGTCGGTACGGAACATCTCCAGCAACGCTGGATGCCGTTTCGCGCTGAAGGATGCGCCGATGACCTTGCGCGTCATGCCCTCGTGGGCAAAGCAATTCAGTCCTCCTTCGCCTGACCGGTCGCCCGGCAGCATGGGCGCGAAGATCGATAGTCCGCGCGGATGCGCGGTCTCCAGGAAACGGCGCTCGATCGCCTCCAATACCCGATTGGCCTCCAGCACCGGACCGGTGCCGCCGACCGCAATGGTGACGTCATCGGCAATACCTTGCGCGGCCTGTTCCACTGTCACGACTTTATGCATGATGTCCCCCCCTTCTTGTTCACGATGACGGTTCAAGCGGACCATGGGCGCACGCCCTCGGCCGGAATATGTACATTGGCGCCGATGCGCGCCAGGATGTCGGCCTCCAGGTCGACGCCGGGCGCCAGTTCCCGCAAGGTCAGGCCATGTCCGGTCAGCGCGAAGACGGCCTGTTCGGTGATGTACAGCACCTCTTGTCCGCGTCGCAATGCCTGCTCGGCGGAAAACGTGATCTGCTGCACCTTGGGTACGAACTTCCGGTGCCCCTTTTCGCCCAGCATCGAACAGAACACGATCCGGCGTATCCCCTGGGTGATCTCGATAAAGCCCCCCGAACCGGGAATGCGCACGCCGAAGCGGCTGACGTTGACATTGCCGGCGCTATCGACCTCGCCCATGCCAAGGTAGGCGATATCGACCCCGCCGCCGGCGTACAGGCGCAATTGATCGGCGGCATCGATGATGGCCCGCGGATTGTGCGCCACCGGGAAGGTACGCCCACCGGCGGCATAGCCATTGATGCCACCGACCAGTCCGTGTTCCACAGTAAAGGTCAGCGCGTCGAAACGCCCGCACTCCAGAGCATAGGCCGGCAGATAGCCGGGCAGGCCGAATCCCAGCGCGGCGACCGCGCCATCCGGCGCTTGCGCCAGCGCCCGGGCCAACACCCGTCGCTTGACCGGATCGGCGACCTTCGGCACGCTGTCATAAGATAGGCGCGCATCGCCGACCAGGGTCGGATCGAACTCCACATGCGTCGTCTGCATCTGCCCCGGATGCACCACCACCGCATCGACCAGCGTACCGGGCACTCGCACCTCACGCGGATGCAGGCTGCCTTCGGGGACGATTTCCTTGACCTGGGCAATGACCTTGCCACCATTGGCCCGGGCGGCCTGCGCCAGCAACAGGCTACCGCAATCGGCAGGTTCGGCGCGCATGGACAGGTTGCCCTGCGCATCGGCGACCGAGCCACGGATGAACGCCACATCCACCGGAACCGCGCGATAGAACAGATACGTCTCGTCGCCCACGGTCATGCGCTGCACATAAGGTTCACGCGACACCGCATTGAGCGCGCCGCCATCCTGCAAGGGATCCATGCAGGTGCCCAACCCGACCGTGGTCAGCACGCCCGGCCGCCGCGCGGCAGCCGCCTCCAGCATGGCGTACATGACACCGATGGGCAGGTTGTAGGCTTCCATCTCATTGTCGATGATGCGCTGGACCAGTTGCGTCTCGCCCACCGGCCAGAACGAGCCCCCGATCATGCGCGACACCAGACCGGGCACCGCGAACTGGCTGGTGCCGCGCCCGACCACCTCGCCGCAGCGGATGGGATGGAACTCCGTAATGCCACGCGGTTCGCTCTCCTTGCGGTAGCGCGCTACCAGCGCATCGATGAGCAGGTCGGGTTCCTGCACTCCGCCGGCCCCGCCAACCGCCAGCGTCTGGCCGGACCGGATACAACTGACCGCCTCTTCGGCGGACATGATTTTCGAACGACGCATAAGTCTTCCTCGCACGTTGAATCCGATACTGCCGCGCACACAGGCGCGACGCCTTCCTCTCAATGCTTGAATTTGTCGGTGTTGTCCTGGTAGTTCTTTTCCTGGTGGCAGGCATCGGAAACCAGCCCGTGCCATACCGCCGCCATGCGCATATCGGCGCTCCCTACCAGGCCCGACTTGAGATAGCGCAAGGCTTCGCCGGAATGGCTGGCCACCTTGCGCGCCCAGGACAAGGCTTCTTCCTCGACCACACCCGGCGTGGTCACCGCATTGACCAGTCCGATCTTCTCGGCCTGTTCGCCCGACAGGCGACGTCCCATGGTGATCAGCTCCAGCGTGCGCGCCGTGCCGATCAGCGCGGGCAGGCGCTGGATCGCGCCCGATCCCGGCACGCTGCCCAGGCCCAGCTCGGGCAAGCCGATCGACGTCGTCCCGTCGGCAATGCGCAAATCGCAGGCCAGCGCCAATTCGAGACCGCCGCCCAGCACATGGCCGTGCAAGGCGGCAATACTGATCAGCCGGGAGTTCGCCACCCGTTCGAAAGCGCGCCAGGTCAATTCAATGAAGCGGCGCAAACCCGCGCCGGACTCCAGCGTGCGCATATGCTTGATATCCGCGCCCGCCGAAAACGCCCGATCGCCGCGCCCCGAAATCACCAGCGCGTTCACCGAAGGGTCGTCTTCCAATGCATCCAGAATCTCGATCAGGCGGTAACACACCCTGTCGTCGATCGCATTGAGCGCCTCGGGCCGGTTCAGGCACACATGGGCCACGCGCCCCTCGCGGATGAGCGTCATCACTTCCGTCGTGGTGCTCATGCGATGCCTCCCGGCGCCAATGTCGCGCCAATCCCATTACGTTGCACCGCGCTGGCAATCATCAGGCGCTGGATATCGGATGTGCCGTCCAGAATCCGGTAGGAACGGGCATCCCGATAGAGCCGCTCCACCTGATATTCCTGTGACACCCCCATCGCGCCATGCATCTGCACGGCCGCATCGGCGGCACGGCAGCCCGCCTCGGTGGCGAACAGCTTGGCAATGGCGACTTCCTGGGCTGGGTCCACGCCCTGGTCGAACAAGGTCGCGGCGCGGTACAACAACAGCCGCGACGTGTAGAGATCGGCGGTCATGTCGGCCAGTTTCATCTTGATGGCCTGGAACCGCCCCAGCGCCTGGCCGAACTGCACCCGATCCTGCGTATGCGCCAGCGACAATTCCAGCGCACGCTGCTGTACCCCCACGGCGCGCGCCGCCGCCCACAGACGGGCGCGCCCCAGGATGAACTTCAAGACGTCGAAACCGCCACCGACTTCACCCAGCACTTCATCATCGGAAAATACGCAATCCTGGAACGACACTTCAGCGCTGCCCGAGCCGCGTCCGCCCAACTGCCGGTCCGGCGACGCCACAGTGATGCCCGGCCGCTTCTCACCGATGAAGATCGTGATGCCGCCTTTGCCGCGCTTGTCCGGATCGGTCACGGCCGACACCAAAAAAATCCCGGCCTTGGCCGCGCGACTGATCCACAGCTTGCTGCCGTTGACCACCCACTTGCCATCGCGCCGTACCGCCCGGGTCTTGATGCCCGCGGCATCCGAACCGGCGCCGGCTTCGCTCAGGCAAAAGGCGGAAAAGACATCGCCGGCAGCCAACGCCGGTAGATACCGTTCTTTCTGCTGCGTCGTACCAGCCGCCTGGATCGCCGCGCCCGGCGCGCTGGGCGCCAGGAAAAACGTCACCCCACCCGGCCCCCGGCTCAGGGTTTCCAGCGCCACGCAAGACAGCAGTTCGCTGATGCCGAGGCCACCGTACTGCTCATCAATCGACAAGCCAAACAGGCCCAGCTCGCCCCCTTGCTTCAGCAGATCCTCGGGGACTTCATTGGCCTCGTCGATCTGCGCCGCGCGAGGCAGTATTTCCTTGTCCACGAAACGCGTCAACGTATCGCGCATCTGTATGATTTCTTCCGGCAAGTCTTCCAGCATTGTCTCCTCCTGATCTCCAACCGACGCGCCAAGGCGCCGCCAGTGCAACATCATCCGACACTGCGTCAATCGCGGTGCATCAGGCACCGCGACCATTGCGACTGTTTCACCCCTTCAGCAATCCGGCAGCCACCAGGCTGTGGCGCACATGTTCGCAGTGCGCGGGAGTGACGTTGACCGCCGGCGCGCGCACCAGCGAAGTCGAGATGCAACCCAACTGACGCAGAGCTTCCTTGACACACGCCACTTCGCTGGTGGACGAGGTGGGTTCCTGATTCTCGAAGGCGCCATCCATGACGGGAATGCAGAATTCCCGGTGAATGTCCGCGGCCCGCTGGGCATTGCCCGACATGGCCGCATCCACCAGTTCCACCCATTTGGCAGTGCCGATGACGCTGATGCCGATCAGTGCACCGTGCGCCCCGTGCAGCAGCATGCCCAGCAGCGGCGGGGAATCCACGGCCGGCAGCACCGATACCTTGTCCTTGAGGGCATCCCAGATTTCGACATAGCGCGTGATGCTGTTGCAGGCGGCCTTGATGGCCACGATGTTCTTCAGGTCGGCGATACGGATCAGCGCTTCCAGTGAATAGGCGACGCCGGAGTGATCGGGATAGTGAAAAACGATCATCGGCAGATCCACTTCACTGTCCATGCGCGAGAAGAAGGCATGAACCGCTTCAGGATCCCGCGACAGCCGGCGGTAAGGACGGGTATCGAACGGCGGCAGCACCAACAGCGCATCGGCACCGGCGCTCTTGGCCAGCAGCGCATCCCTGATGGCCACATCGCCGCGCCCTTCCACACCGGAAATCAGGAGCTGCCCTGGTTGCAGGACTTCCCGCGCCAGCTTCAGCACGCTGATCTTTTCCTCGTCGCTCAGTTGCATGATTTCGCCCAGGCCGGCATTGACGACCAGCCCCTTGACGCCAGGCACCTTCGCCGTATCGGTCAGATGGCGGCGCAGGCTGTCGTAGTCGATGGATCGATCTTCGTTGAAAGGCGTGATGGTGGCCGGATACAGCCCTCTGAGCACAAGACGCTTACCTTCTTTCTGGGACACCATGGAAAACTCCTAATAAAAATGGATTGATATGAACAACATGGAAAGCGGCTCAGGCCGCTTCCTCCTCCAGCAAAACGCATTGCTCCGGCCGGAAGCAAAGCGCGACATTGATACCTTCCTCGAACACCTCCGTGGGAGAGCGCCGCACCACCAATTCTCCGCTACGGCATTGCACCAGGTACTGGATGAAATCGCCGTGGAACATACGCCGCCGGACCGTGCCGGGCACGACGCCGCCAGCAGGCGTGGAAGCCGGATCCATCAGGCGGATATAGGCGGGCCGTATCGCGACTTCGGTTTCGTTACCCCGTGCGCCATACGGTGCCACGCAAGGCAACAGATCGCCACCTTCGGTCATGAAGCTCAGGCCGCCATCCGCGGACTGTCCCTGCACCCGGCCGCGCAGCAGGTTGGCCGAACCGATAAAGTCAGCGACGAAACGGTTGCGCGGCCGGTCGTAGATATCCTGCGGCGTACCGATTTGCTCGATGCGGCCGTTATTCATGATGATGATGCGGTCGGAAATCGCCAGTGCTTCTTCCTGGTCGTGGGTGACATACAGCGAGGTAATTTGCAGGCGCGATTGCAGATCACGCAGTTCAACCCGCATGGAATTGCGCAGCTTGGCGTCGAGATTGGATAACGGCTCGTCGAACAAGACCAGCTTGGGCGAAAAAGCGATGGCGCGCGCCAGCGCCACACGCTGCTGCTGCCCGCCCGACAGCATCGATGCCGAACGCGACGCATAGCTTTGCATCTGTACCAGCCCCAGCGCGTGGTTCCCCGCCTTTTCCACTTCCGGCCCCGGCATATTGCGCACATGCAGGCCGTAGGCCACGTTCTCGAATACCGTCATGTGCGGCCAGATGGCATAGGACTGGAACACCATCGACACACCCCGGCGCTCGGCCGGCACGTTGATGCGATCCTTGCCGGAAAACAAATGCTTGCCGTCGACCACGATGTCGCCGGAAGACGGCTGTTCCAGCCCGGCGATGGAGCGCAGGGTCGTGGTCTTGCCGCAGCCGGAAGGTCCCAGCAGCGTCAGATGCTCCCCGGCGCGGGCGCTGAAGCTGATGCCCTTGACCGCCAGATAATCCTCGTAATGGATGACCAGATTCGATACATCGATGAAATTCCGGTCGGATACGGTTTCCAAAGTCATGTCTGTCTCCTGTTTCCGGTGTTGTGGCCCGCGCGCCTGGATGCGCTGACGCCAGCTACCCGGTCATTCTTGTTGATGCACATGCGATGTTCACGCGCCATAGCGCGAGAATCGTCGGATGATGCGGCTGAGCAGAACCACTGCCATGAATACGGTCAGTGTTTGCAGTACGGCGATCGTCGCGGTCAACTCGGTGCCCGAACTCGACCAGGAACTGACGATGGCCGGTGCGATCACCTTGGAGTTGGGCCCCATGAGATAGATCGACACGCCCAGTTCCCGCACACTGGCCACGAAGATCAGCAACCAGGCCGCCAGCACGCCGGGCTTGAGCAGCGGCAGCGTCACCGTGCGCAACTGGCGCCACCAGCTCGCGCCACAGACGCGGGCGCACTCTTCCAGGCTCTTGTCGACCTGCGACACCACCCCGGCCAGCGTCCGGATGCCTAGCGGCAGCATCACCGTGAAATATGCCAGCCCCAGCAGCCACAAGGTGCCATACAGAGGAATCGGTACATTCAGCCAGGCCCATAACAAGGCCAGACCGAACACCATGCGCGGCACCGACTGTGGAAACATCACGACATACTCGATCACGCCGGTACCGCGCAAACGTGCGCGATAGATGATCCAGACCAGCAGCAACATGATGAACACACCGGCGCTTGCCACCCAGAAGCCGAGCGTCAGACTGTTCTTGATCGCGGACGTCACCGATTCCAGATTGAAAGCCATGATGTAG
>Ga0154006_1000497_pt1 | contig 13096 bp, 12 predicted proteins | sample TSFL090MetaG_FD_104747 | JGI IMG/M metagenome (GOLD analysis project Ga0154006, IMG submission 104747) | Attine ant fungus gardens microbial communities from Florida, USA - TSFL090 MetaG | ecosystem: Host-associated > Fungi > Mycelium > Unclassified | place: USA: Florida, Wakulla State Forest...
CGGAACAGTGCACGTAAGTGCCCGCGGGAGGGGCTTCATCTTCCGCTTGCCCGCTCTTGCCGCCCTGCCAGATGACGATCATGGCCAGCGCCGCCGAGGCCAGCACGGCACGGCCCGCCAGCGAAATGGCGCGTGCCGTATGCGGCGGCTGCGGATCCGCTGCGGCTTCGTTCAATACATACACGCCGGGCTTGCGCAGGTGCACGCCCAGCGCCATGGCCATCGCGGCCATGGGCCAGCCGCTGTTGGGCGACGGCGTGCGGCGCGCCTCCCGGCCCAGCGGATGCCCGGGCAGCCTGCCCGCGGCAAGCATCAGCAAGACAGCGGTGAGGCGGGCGGGCAGCCACGACAGCACATCGTCCACGCGCGCGGCCCATCTGCCGGCCCAGGTCCAGTCGCGCCCGTCGCGCAGGCCCAGGTAGCCCCACATGGCATCGGCAGTATTGGCGTAGCGGTACAGGACGGCTCCGGGCAGACCCAGAAAAACAAACCAGAACAGCGGCGCCACCACGGAATCGTTCAGGTTCTCGGCCAGGCTCTCGATGGCGGTCTCGCGCACGCGTGCCTCATCGAGCCCGCTCACGTCGCGGCTGCACAGCCACGACAACCTTTCGCGGCCGGCCGCCAGCGATTCGCCCAGCGCCCGCTCCACGGCCCGCACCTCGCGCCGCAGCATGGCCCAGGCCAGCATGGGCTTGAGCAGCAGGCCGAAACCGAGCACAGCCGCCCAGGCCGGCCCGGAAAACAGCGCGAACTGCAGCGCAGTCGCCGCGACCATGACCAGGATTGCCCCGATCCACCAAAAACACGCCCCCCGGGCAAAGGCCCGGTAGTCCGGCTCATTCGCGGCCGCCGGGATCTCGGCGGCCGGGGCAAACCGTCGGCCGGCCCAGCCCAGGTAGCGCCCCATCCAGACCACCGGATGCAAGGCGGCAGGCGGTTCGCCGAACACGACGTCGATCAGCAAGGCCGCGCCCATCGCCAGGACGAACACCCAGGCGGGTGCGCCATCCCGCCACGGCATGACGGCCGGCAGGATGTCCATCAGTCCTCGATGCCGCGCTGGGCCGGAACGCCCTGCGTGAAAGCGTGCTTGACCATGGCCATCTCGGTGACCGTATCGGCCAGGTCGATGATCTCCTGCGGGCAGCGCCGGCCGGTCAGCACCACGTGCACCGGGGATGGCCGGTCGCGCAGCGCCTGCAAGACTTCTTCCAGCTCGACCCAGCCGTAGATCAGCGGGTAGGTGACCTCGTCCAGCACCACCAGAAAATAATCGCCGCTCAGGATGGCCGCGCGCGCCTTCTGCCAGCCGTCGCGCGCGAGCTGCGCCGAGTGGTCCAGGTCCTTGCTCTTCCAGCTGAAGCCGTCGCCCAGGCCTTCGATGGGCACGCCCAGCTTCTCCAGGGAGCGGTGTTCGCCGAAGCGCGCCGAGGGCACCTTCATGAACTGGAAAATCTTGACCGCCTTGTCGCGGCCGCTCGCCCGCATGGCCAGGCCGAAGGCCGCCGTGCTCTTGCCCTTGCCGTCGCCGGTGTTGACGATGATCAGGCCGCGGCGCTCGCCTTCGGATTTTTCATAGGGTTTTTCTGTCGGGGGTTGCTCGATCTGCATCGTGTGTCTCCAGTTCAGATTCGGGGAAGGCAGGTCCACTGCCCATCGACTTGCCGTATGTGTATGCGTCCATCGAAGACCTGCTCGACGGCCGCATGGGTCTCGCGCGCGTCGCACCGGCCCTGGTGGCGAACGCGGCCTTGCGCCACCACGACGATGTCGTCGGCGTGCAGGGCCATGGAAATCTCATGCAGGATGCTGACGACGGTCCCGCCCTGCGCGACCAGGCCGCGAACCAGCCTCAGCCAGTCGACCTGGTGCGGCGGATCGAGATTAGCCAGAGGCTCGTCCATCAGCAAGACATCGGCCTGGACCGCCAGGGCCCGGGCCAGCAGCACCCGCTGGCGCTCGCCGCCGGAAAGCTGCCCGAGGCTGCGCTCGCGCCAGTCCCAGGCCTGCGTCATGTCCAGCGCCTGCCGCACCGCCGCGCGGTCGGCTTCCGACGGCGCGCCCAGCCAGGGCTGGTGAGGCAGCCGTCCGAGCATGACGATGTCGTATACCGTGAGATCGTCCGCGCCGTGCTCGTTCTGGCCCAGCCACGAGAGGTGGCGGGCCTTGGCGCGCGCGCCCTGCTCGCCTGCCGGCAGCCCCGGCAACGATACCTCGCCCTGGTGGGGCAGCAAGCCCGCCAGCGCCTTCAGCAGGGTGGACTTGCCCGCGCCATTGGGGCCGATGATGCTGGTCCAGCGGCCGCGTCCGAACGCCAGGTCGATGTTGTGCAAAACAGGCTTGCCGCCCAGTTGCACGCCCAATGCGCGCGCTTCGATGGCATGCGGATTCATGCCCCCCCCGCGCGAACGTTGCCGGCATGCATCCGCCACAGCAGATAAATGCCGCCGATCAGGGCCGTCAGCACGCCCACCGGCAGTTCCTGCGGCGCGATCACCCAGCGGGCCAGCAGGTCCGCGGCCAGCAGCAAGGCGCCGCCCATCAGGCTGGAGAGAAAAATCAAACGGTTGTGGGTGGTCTTGACCAGCGAGCGCACCAGGTGCGGCGAGGCCAGGCCCACGAACGCGATGAGCCCGGTCTGGGCGACCGCCGTGCCGATCGCCAAGGCCAGCACCACGATCAGCATGGCGCGCAAAGGCGCCAGGCGCAGCCCCAGGCTCATGGCGGTGTTCTCGCCCAGCGCGAGGCCGTCCAGCACGCGGCTCAGGCCCCACGCCGCGAGAGCGCACACGCTCCACACCACCGCCATCAGCCCGAGCGCGGTCCAGCCGATGAAGGCCGTGCTGCCCAGGATGAAGGTCTGCATGACCTGCATCACCGCGGGATAGCGCAGCATCATGAGCGAATTGAAGGCGCTCAGCACCACGCCGACGATCACGCCGGCCAGCAGCAGCCGCAAGGTGTGCTGCACCCCGCGGGCCAGCACCATCGTGGCCATCACCGCGCAGGCGGCCCCGATGAACGCCGCGCCCGTCAGGCCCAGGCGTCCCAGCCATTGGGCGGCCACGGGCGAGGCGCCGCAAAAGGCCACCACGAACGCCACGCCCATCGAGGCGCCCGATGCGCTGCCCAGCAGATAAGGATCGGCCAGCGGATTGCGGAACAGGCCCTGCGCCAGCGCGCCCGACAAGCCCAGCAGGGCACCGGCCAGCCACGCGCCGAAGGTTCGAGGCAGGCGGATGTCCCACACAATGCGCCAGGCGCTGGGGTCGTCGCGCACATGCCAGACGCTCTCGAAGCCGGTGCTGCCCACCCCCGCCCCCAGCACGCAGGCAAGCAGCGCCGCGACCACCAGGGCTAGCCCCCAGAACGCCACGCGCCGATGCTGCGCCGTCATGGCCCCGCTCACTGGGACAACCCCTTGCCGGCGATACAGCCGGCCAGAATGCGGGCGGCTTCGGCCATGCGCGGCCCGGGCCGGCTCACGATGTCGTTCTGCTCCGGCGACAGCGAGCAGATGCGCCGCTCGCGAACCGCGCGTATGCCGGCCCAGCCCGGGCGCTGCGCCATATCGGCCCCGCCCTCGTCGCTGACGATGATCAGGTCGGGATTGGCCTTGACGATGAATTCGGGGTTCAGCCTGGGAAAAGGCCCGAGGCTGGCCGGCACGATGTTCCGCACGCCCAGGCGCGACAGCATCTCGCCGATGAACGACGACTCGCCCGCGGCATAGGGACCGCGGCCGACCTCGAAGAAAACGCGCAAGTGCTTGACCTCGGGCGGCAAGGTCCGCGCCGCACTGTCTATTCCCGCCTGGATGTCCTGCCAAAGACGTGGCGCGTCCGCCACGTCCATCAATCTGCCCAGCGTGTCCGTCATCCGCTGCGCGTCCTCAAAGGTTTCCACTTTCAGGGCAACGACCTTCAGCCCCAAGGCCTCGAGCTGCGCGCTGCCTCGCGAGGCAATGGAGATCAGCACGACATCCGGCTTCAAGGCGACGATGGCCTCGATGTTCGGGTCCATGCCGCCGCCCAGCTGGGGCAACAGCCGCAGCGACCCGGGATAGGTGGAATAGCGGTCCACGCCGACCAGGCGCCGGCACTGGTCCAGTCCGCATACCGTCTCGGACAGGGAAGGCAAGAGACTGACGATGCGCTGCGGCGGATGGTCCAGCACGACCGTGATGCCGCGGTCATCGGTGACCTGCGCGGCATGAGCCGCCAGCGTGCCCAGCAACAGGACCAGGAACAGGACGATACGACTCATCGCCCCCCCTTCAATACCAGGGGCAGGCCAGCGGACATCAGGGTCACCTGCTCGCACACCGCGGCGAGCCGCTGGTTGAGCAGGCCGAGCGCATCGACATAGGCCCGCACGTCCCGGCCCAGGGGAATGACGCCCAGGCCGATCTCGTTGCTGATCAGGATGACCGGTCCGGCGGCGCCGGCCACCGCATCGGCCAGATCCGTCATGCGCGCTTCGCACTCCTCGGCGGAAATACCTGCTTCCGCTTCGACGGGCATCAGCTGGTTGACCAGCCAGAGCGTCAGGCAATCCACGACCATCAGGGTCCCGGGACGGCTGAGCTCGGTGATTTTTTCCGCGAGCCGCCAGGGTTCTTCCACTGTCTGCAAACCGGGCGCGCGCGCCGCGCGCTCCCGCCGGTGCCTGGCGATGCGCGCGGCCATTTCTTCGTCGCAGGCCTGGCCCGTGGCGATCAGGATGGCCCGGTGATCGCCGCCTGCCGACAGCCATTCGCGCGCGAGCAGTTCCGCCTGGCGCGATTTGCCGCTTTTCTGGCCGCCGATGATCAGCCGGGTGCGGGGGCTTGCCGGAACGCCGCTCACGCCTGCGCCTCGTTCAGGAACAGCCGCGCCGCGGCCTGCGGGTTGGACGCAAACCACGGATGAAAGTAACTGGCCCGCACAGGCCCTTGCCGGTAGAACGCCTCGCCCGCGGCGCCGGCAGGCGCGCCGGGCCGCACTGCCTGGGCCATGGCCGGCAACGCGGTTTCCGTCACGGAATAGTGGAAAGTGTGTCCACGCAAGGTTTCTTCTCCCAGGCTCAACTGGCGCGGCCCCAGCCCGGCCAGCCGCGCCTGCATGCGCACCGTGCCGGGCAGCAGGCCCCACATGGGCCAGGCGGTTCCGTCCGCAAGCCTCAGTTCGTCGAACAATGCCATCATGCCGCCGCACTCGGCCCACACGGGCCGGCCCACGGCCACGTGCGCCTTGAGACTGTCGCGCATGCCGGCATTGTCGCCGATGGCCCGCCCATGCAGTTCCGGGTAACCCCCGGGCAGCCACACGGCATCACACGCCGGCAAGGCGGCATCGGCCAGCGGAGAGAAAAATTCCAGGCTCGCCCCCATGCCCTCAAGCACGTCGAGGTTGGCCTGATAGAGAAAACAGAACGCCGCATCGCGGGCGACCGCGATGGTCTTGCCGGCCAGTGCGGCAGCCAGTGCGGCGCCCTGGCCCGCATCGTGAACGGCCGGCTGGAACTCGACCGACCACTGCTGCAGCGACTGCGCCGTCATGGCCCCCAATGGGGTGCCTTCCAGCAAATCGGCCACGGCATCCAGCCTTTCCAGGGCATCGGCAAGCTCCGACGCCACGGTCAGGCCCAGATGCCGTTCCGGAAAAGAGCAGGACGCGTCGTACGCAAGCGAGCCCAGCCAGGCGTCCGCCTCCCGCAAGCTGTCTTGCAGCATCTGCGCGTGAGGCGCGCTGGCGACACGGTTGGCCAGCACGCCCGCCCAGCGCACCCCGGGCTGGTAAGTCCTGAGCCCCAGGGCCAGCGCGCCGAAGGTGCCGGCCATGGCCGACGCATCGATCACGCTCATCACGGGCACGCCGAATTTTTCGGCAAGATCGGCGGCGGAAGGCGCTCCGTCGAACATGCCCATGACGCCTTCGATCAGGATCAGGTCGGCACTCGCGGCGGCTTCGTGCAGGCGCCGCCGGATGTCGTCCTCGCCCGTCATCCACAGGTCGATCTGATGGACGTGACGACCGCTCGCCAGCGCGAGCCAGTGCGGGTCCAGAAAATCGGGACCGCACTTGAAAACCGCGACGCGGCGGCCGCGCCGGGCATGCAGCCGCGCCAGCGCCGCCGTGACGGTGGTCTTGCCCTGCCCGGAGGCCGGGGCGCAGATCAGCAGCGCGGGACAGGCAATGGCTTGGCTCATGCTCATGGTCTCGTGGCTCGCCTTATTGCATCACATAGCGCACGCCGACGAACGCGGTGATGCCCATGGTGTTGAAGCCCTGGGCCAGCTCGTACTTCTTGTCGAACACGTTGTCGATGCGGCCCTCGATGGACAGCGATTTCGAGACTGCATAGCGGGCCGTGAGGTTGACCAGGCTGTAGCCGCCCAGCCTGCCCGTCTGCTTGTCCGTGTTGAAGCGGCTGCTCACGTTGACGAGTTCGGCGCCCGCCTCGACCGGCCCCCAGATGTGCGACGCGCCGGCGACCAGCTTGTTGCGCGCGCGGCGGCCGAGCATCATGCCGGTGCTGTCGTCGATGGCCTGCAGCCAGTCGTAGGAGCCGTGCAGGCGCCAGTCGCCGAAGCGGCCGGTGTAGTTGAGCGTCACGCCCTGCAGGGTCGCCTTCTTCACGTTCTCATACTGTCCGTTGAAGGTCGTCGGGTCGGTCAGCACCCAGTTGATCAGATTCTGCACGCTATTGCGGTAATAGGTGACCGAGGCCGTCTGATCGTCATGCTCCCACACCAGGCCGACTTCGCGGTTGCGGGCATTCTCCGGCTTCAGCGAGGGGTTGCCGTAGATCGGCGTATACAGCTGGTAGAGCGACGGCGCCTTGAACGACGTGCCGTAGCTGGCCTGCGCCCGCCACTCGGAGGTGAGCTGGTAGCCGTAGGCAGCCGAATACGTGTTCTTGCTGCCGAACACGGAATTGATGTCGCGACGGCCGTTGATCTGCCAGCGGCTCCTGCCCCAGTTGGCCGTCCAGCCCAGCAGCACGGAGTTGGTTTCCATATTGTCGCCGGCCGTAAAGGGCTGGGTGGCGTCGGCCCCGGCCTGCTGCGCCTGGTACTCATAAGCCACCAGCAGCTTGCCCAGCGGCAAGTCGACGTCGTTCTGCCAGGTCAGGTCGCGGTTCTCGGTCTCCAGGAAAGTCCCTTGGGGCGCGTATGCCTGGAATGTCTTCTGCCAGTCGGTGGACTGGCCGTACTGCAGCGTGCTGTTCCAGAACGAGGTCAGCCGGTCTTTGGAGTAGATGCGCCACTGCGACGTGCGGAAATCGGTGTGGTCGTCGAAATTGCCGTCGGCTGGCACGTTGCCGCTGTCGAAAAAGACGCGGCCCTGGTTCTCGCGGTAGCTCACGCCCAGCTCATGCCCGTCCACGGGCCGCAGCGTGAACGACGCGGCGCCACCCGTATTGAAGTAACCGTCCCGGTCAGCGTCCTGGTTGCTCGCGTTGCTTTGCGCGGAGATGCCGCTGGTGGACATGCGGTTGCCCTCGAAGCGGAAATTCCACTTTTCTTCGCCGACCGACAGGCCCGCGTTGGCCTGCAGGGTGTTGTGCGTGCCGTAGCCGGCAAAGCTGTTGAACTTCACGCCGGGCCCGCCCTTGCGCGTGAAGATCTGGATCACGCCGCCGATCGCGTCGGCGCCGTACAGGGAGGATGCCGGCCCGCGCACGATCTCGATGCGCTCCACGCTGTCCAGCGAGATAAAGCGCAAGGCCGAACCCGATGCGTCCAGCGAATTGATGGGCACGCCGTCGACCAGCACCTTGGTTTGCTCCGGATTGGCGCCGCGGACGTAGAGGCTGGTGGCCGTGCCCGGGCCGCCGTTGCGCGAAAACTGGATGCCCGGCTGCGCGGCCAGCACATCGGCGATCGTTTCGCCGGCATGCTTGTCGATCTCGCGCCGGTCGATGACCGTAACGTCGGACAGCAGCTCGGATGCCTTGGTTTCCTGGCGCGTGGCGGTCGCCACGATGGGATCCATGAGTTGCTGGGCGTGGCTGGGAACAGCGAAAGACAGAAGCAGCGGCGACAATGCAGCGGCCTGCTTCAAGCGAGCAGATGACATATTTCCTCTTTGGCAAGCATCCCCGCTTGCCGAGTTATAGGTGTGGATGGATGTCGCAGGCCGGTATCCGGGCTCGCAAGTCTTGGCGCGCCGCCTTCCCGGGATGACCCAGTGGCGTTATGGCGCGCCCGCACTCGCTTACCGTTGCGGGGGCAGCAGCGGCTTGATTTCCCGGGCCTGAGCCCATGAAACGCACCGCTTTCCCGTTTAACCCCGGCCGAAGAACCCGGCCGGGGCACCTGTAACGACGGGGATTATACTTTTCAGGAACGACGCGTCCGCGCCGCAGCCTCACCCATGTGCTTTGCCATGAACACCCAAGACACTCTCACCATCGCCGGCCGCGAATACAGCTCCCGCCTGATCGTCGGCACCGGCAAGTACAAAGACTTCGAACAGACCCGCGCGGCCCTGGATGCCAGCGGCGCCGAAATCGTCACCGTGGCCATCCGCCGCACCAACCTCGGCCAGAACCCCGGCGAGCCCAATCTGCTCGACCACGTGCCGATGTCGAAATTCACCCTGCTGCCCAACACGGCCGGCTGCTACACCGCCGACGATGCCGTGCGCACCCTGCGCCTGGCGCGCGAGCTGCTCGACGGCCACGACCTGGTCAAGCTCGAAGTGCTGGGCGACCCGCAGACCCTCTTCCCCAACATGCCCGAAACGCTCAAGGCCGCCAAGACGCTGGTGGACGAGGGCTTCAAGGTCATGGTCTATTGCGCCGACGACCCCATCCAGGCCCGCATGCTCGAAGACCTGGGCGCCGCGGCCATCATGCCCCTGGCCTCGCTCATCGGTTCGGGCATGGGCATCCTCAACCCCTGGAACCTGCGCCTCGTCATCGACCAGGCCCGCATCCCCGTGCTGGTCGACGCCGGCGTGGGCACGGCATCGGATGCCGCCATCGCCATGGAACTGGGCTGCGACGGCGTGCTCATGAACAGCGCCATCGCCCATGCGCAAGACCCCATCCGCATGGGGCGCGCCATGAAGCTGGCCATCGAAGCCGGCCGCGAGGCCTTCCTGGCCGGCCGCATGCCCAAGAAGCTCTACAGCGCCATCCCCAGCTCGCCCACCGAGGGCTTGATTACGGCTAAAAAGTGATGCGCCCGCCGAGCCGCGCCAAGGGGGCGCCATGACTGAGCGCCGCATCCCCCACACCCTGAGCATCGCGGGCGTGGATCCCTCCGGCGGCGCCGGCATCCTCGCCGACGTCAAGACCATGAGCGCCCTGGGCGCCTACGGCTGCGCCGTCGTGGCGGCCCTCACCGCCCAGAGCACCCAGGGCGTCACCGGCGTCTCGCCCGTGCCGCCCGCCTTCGTCGCCCAGCAGATCGACACGCTCTTTGCCGACGTGCGCATCGATGCGGTCAAGACCGGCATGCTGGGCCAGCAGCCCGTCATCGCCGCGGTTGCCGACCGCCTGTCCCACTGGCAGCCCGCCCACTTCGTGCTCGATCCCGTCATGGTGGCCTCCAGCGGCGACCTGCTCCTGGAGCGCAACGCCATCGGCACCCTGCGCGAGGCCCTGCTCCCCCTGGCCACGGTCATCACCCCCAACCTGCCCGAGGCCGGCGTGCTGCTGGGCGACCGTGCCGTGGAGACCATCAAGGAAATGCGCCGCGTGGCCGAACGCCTGCGCGAGAAAATGGCCTACCAGGGCCATCGCTGGGTGCTGCTCAAGGGCGGCCACCTGCCCGGCGGCGAAGCCGCCATCGACCTGCTGCACGACGGTGACCGCATGATCGAGCTCGCCGCCCCGCGCCTGGAAACCCGCAACACCCACGGCACCGGCTGCACCCTCTCGGCGGCGCTGGCCGCTCTGCTGCCGCAGATAGACGACGTGCCCGAGGCGGCGCGGCGCGCCAAGGCCTACCTCACCGAGGCGCTGCGCCATGCCGACCGGCTGGAGGTCGGCAGCGGCCACGGCCCGGTGCATCACTTCCATGCATGGTGGTAGCCGGATTGGGCGCCATCGGTTTGGCGCCGCCCATCTGCCGCTACTGCCGGCCCTCGCGGGCCTCACGCCGCCATTGCCCAGGCGTCATGCCCATCCACTCGGCAAACACGCGGCGGAATGCCGACACGGATTGATACCCTACCGATTCGGCGACGGCCTCGGTGGTCATCCCCGGCTTCTTCAACTCGTTGGCGGCCAGGCTCATGCGGATGTCGGTCAACAGGTCGATGGCCGAGCGCCCCAGCTTGTCCTGGAAGTGCCGCATGAAGGTGGCGCGCGACATGCTGCACAGCTTGGCCAGCTCAGGCAGGTTCCAGGGCCGCGCCGGATCGGCGAACATGGCTGAAATGGCCGGAGCCAATCGCGGATGGCCGGCCAAGGCCAGCAAGCCCTCCGGGGCCTCATCGGATTCGCTTGCCGCGCGCAGCACCAGCGTGAACAGCGCCGACGTCAGCGCATTGAGCATGGCGTTTCCGCCCAGCTTGTCGCTGGCCGACTCCATGCGCATCAGGCCCATGAGACTGGCCAGGTGCTGGGAAGCGGAACCGATGCCCGCTTCGCTATTGCCCGCGGTCCGTATCACGAAATTCGTGGGCAGATAGCTGCGGATCAAGCGGTCGTGCGGCGGCCCGATGAAAAACCGCCCGCACAGCATGTCCAGTTGTTCACCCTGGCCCTCGTTCTCGCTGAGCAGCCACCCCCCCGAACCCTGGCTGTTGCGCGTGAGCGCCGGCGCGTGTCCGCTGCCGTCGTGCAGCACATGGGCCGATCCGCTGGGGAACAGCACGATATCGCCGCCGACCAGTTCCTTGGCCGCCTCCGCCTCGGGATCCTCGACAATGGCCCGGCCCTTGAGCACGATATGGTAGGGAATCTCGTGCGCCTCGGACTTGGCCCAGGCCACGCGCCACGGCGCGCCATAGGCGCAACGGACCTCCAACCGGCCTGTGATGGTGATCATGTTCAGGAGATGGCTCAACCAGTCGATTTGGGGCATGGGAATCGGGAAACATAAAACGCTCATACATCGTATCCCGGTTACGCGTTCATTGTTCGCATTGCATGGCCCGGTTTGCGGGCCGGCGCCGCCGATCGGCACCTTGTCCGCCGCCCTATCGGCCGTCTTCTTACGCCGCCGTCACCGCCAGCCCGCGCTGCACCGCCGGCCGCGCGAGACCGCGGACGAGCCAGCGCTGGACATGCGCAAAGCGGTCGAAGCCGACCAGCTCGCGCGCCTCATAGAAACCGATCAGGTTGCGCACCCAGCCGAGCAGGGAGATGTCGGCGATGCTGTAGCCCTCGTCCATCACCCAGTCGCGCGTGGCCAGCCGTGCGTCGAGCACGCCGAGCAGGCGCGCCGATTCGTTCGCATACCGGGTGCGCGGCCGCTTGTCCTCGAAATCCTTGCCGGCGAATTTGTTGAAGAAACCCACCTGGCCGAACATCGGCCCGACGCCGCCCATCTGCCACATCAGCCATTGGATGGTTTCGTAGCGGACATGGGGATCGGTGGAGAGAAACTGCCCCGTCTTGTCGGCGAGATAGACCAGGATCGCGCCCGATTCGAACAATGCCAGCGGCTTGCCGCCCGGCCCATCGGGATCGTAGATCGCCGGAATCTTGCCATTGGGGTTGAGCGCGAGGAAGGCCGGATCGTGGCTCTCGTTCGCGGTGATGTCGATGCGGTGCGGCTCATAGGCCAGGCCCGTCTCCTCCAGCATGATGCCGACCTTCACGCCGTTGGGCGTGGGCAGCGAAAAAAGCTGGAGCCGGTCGGGATGCCGCGCCGGCCAGCGCGTGAAAATAGGATGTTCGAGCGACACTGTCTTTCTCCTGGATGAACCGGCCTGGCCGCGCCGGAACACGGCAATGAAATCGTCCCACCTCCGAACCGCTCCGGAGGTGGTCGATGAGGCCGGATAAAGTTCAGATCGAGCCCGCCGGCGCAACGGCCGGAAAATCCTTCTCGGGATCGAACACGTTGTTGAAGAAGTTCGTCAGCGAATACATGGCGACCAAGGCGACGATCTCGATGACGTTCGCATCGGTGTAGCCGGCATCGCGAACGGCCTGCAGATCGGCGTCGCTGACCTTGCCGCGGGTCTCGATGACCTGGCGCGCAAAATGGACGGCGGCATCCCGCTTCGGGTCGGTGGCATAGCCCTTGCGCGCGAGAATGATTTCATCGGCCGGCAGCTTGGCCATGTGCTCGGCCGTAAAGCTGTGAACCGTCAGGCAGTAGTCGCAGCCGTTCACCTCGGAAACCGCGAGGCCGATGCTGTCGCGCGTCTTCACGTCGAGCGCCTTGTTCAAGCCGCCGAAAAACGTGGCCCACGCGTTGAACGCGATCGGGCTCTTGGCGAAGGCCGCCATCATGTTGGGGGTAAAGCCGATGTTCTTGGTGAACGCATCGAGAGTCGGCTTCGAATCGGCCGGCACTTGTTCGGCGGTGGGCAAGGTAATCCTGGACATAGTAGGCTCCGTAATTGCTGGTAGGTAAATCAGCTAGGTAAGTTGCTGCGTTGAAAAGCCGGGAAAAAAACGGGTTTGAGCAGTTGGAAGGAATGCGTGCCTGGTCAGACGAGATCCAGCACATCGGCCACCGGACGGCGCGGCTTCTGCGCCCAGTTGCCCGGACGCTCGGCGCCTACGGTCAACAACATGACCGGCACTTCGTCCGCGGCCAGCCCGAATTCGCGGACCACCGCGTCGGCGTCGAAACCGATCATCGGCGTCGAACCCAGGCCCAGGGAGCGGGCGGCGTAAATGATTGCGGCGGCGCCGAAGGTGCCGGTGCGCACGGCTTCGTCGCGCTGGCGCTGCGGCTGCTCGAAATACAGCCCACGGGCGGGGTTTTCCCACTCAGCCACCATCGCGGCCGGCATCACGCCCGCTTCGACCAGCGGCGCCAGACGATCGGGAATGACACTGGAATCGGCCAGCTGGCCGACGATGATGAAAGTGACGGAGGCGTCGCTGATGGCGGGCTGGTTCCAGGCGATCGGAAGCAGCCTGGCCTTGGCTTCAGGCGTGCGCACGGCGATGAAGCGCCAGTTCTGCAGGTGGA
>Ga0154006_1000498_pt1 | contig 13082 bp, 16 predicted proteins | sample TSFL090MetaG_FD_104747 | JGI IMG/M metagenome (GOLD analysis project Ga0154006, IMG submission 104747) | Attine ant fungus gardens microbial communities from Florida, USA - TSFL090 MetaG | ecosystem: Host-associated > Fungi > Mycelium > Unclassified | place: USA: Florida, Wakulla State Forest...
CCTGATCAGGGCCCAATGTCAGGGGTGTATAGGGTATGTGGCTAGAAAAGTAAGGTGTGGGCAGAATCTGCTAGTAGATAGGGTAGCAGTACATATGTCCAAAGGTATAATTAATTATATAGAACTCATCAGAGTATATCAAGCCTAGGGAATAGATGGGGTTTGGCTTCAACAGTTGATTGCACCTTCCACTATGCAGGTCCCCAATTTGCAGGAGGAGATGGATTCAGAGATAAATAGGTCAAGACTAGATTCCACTATAGCTTCAGAGATAACAAAACTAAGTTGACTTTTTTTAAAAAAAACATCATCAATTTGTAACATGGAGCTTAGTAGCAGTCTGCAGTATCTATACTAGGTATCTACTTAAATAAGGGGAATTTTGGTAGGTTTCATGCATAGGGAAAAGGGATAATGTGTATAGTACATAGAAATATATATATACTTATAAATTAGGCTAAGGAGGCTCTTATAAGGATAACTAGAGTAGGATACACTCCAGGAGAATCCTCAGTTATATTAAAGTCTAAAATATAAGTTACACTCACCTCTAGGAGAATCCTCAGAGATTAGGATAAGGCTTCTGGAAAAGTACTCTACACTATATATATATTTGGCACTGCTATATCCCTGTCTTTACAGTCCTAGTTGTCAGGGTCTAGAGTTTTAGGAGTGAGCTAAATATAATTAAATATTATATAGTAATATTTAATTATTACAAGGGTTACTCCAGGAGGTCAATCTAGTATCTCAGAGGCAGTATTGGTAGAGTCCTCTTACAGCTCTATAAAAATATTATCCTGAAATGAGAAAGCCCTTAGGTTGAACTTGAGGAATATCATAATATTATATATAAAACTATAAAGAGAATTCCATAACTGTTTATATTGTTTACATTCATATAGAATATAGTATCTAGTTTCAACTAAGACTTTTTGATAGGGTATACATATGGTTTACTTGGAAAGAACCATTATCTATACTCACCAATGGAGGTGTAATTAATGATAAGTTGAATAATCCTCATTATTAGTATACTATTATGATAAACCCCTTAGGAGACACAGAAGAGCATGATGAATGGAAAGAAGATTTCTCTCTAGATAATCATTATGAAATTGATTATCCTAGAGGAGATAGGTATGAATGGATATTCAATTCATTGAATAAATAAAAAGGAGCTTAAAAGAGAGAATAGAAGGATTGAACTGCTGCTTTCAATGATTATGATTGATTAACATCAATTGTAACTACTAATAAGGATCTTTAAAGATCAAGATCTAGAAAAACAGACATTACTTAAACCTAAAGAAAGATTAATCTAAAAAGAAAGTATGAGAAAAGAATGTTCAAACAGACTCATAAATAATTAAACTCCTAAAACAGACATTAGTAATAATGTTGTACAATTCAATATAGCAACTTAACCTGAGATGACTTAATCATACTCCAAGTCTAAGTTGACAAGGAGAACTTGATTGTAAGGGGACTATACTAAGTCGCACTCCTGACACACTAGTGGTAGCCCACTGGAGTGGCTCTATACTAATTAAATAATAATCACATAACATTTAATTAGTTGTCTACTTCTGCATTCCTGACCCTGACCCTTAGGACATTCTGTAGTTAGGAAGACTTATATATATAGTATAGAGTACTCTTCCAGGAGCCTCATCCTATTCTCTGAGAATTCTCCTAAAAGGTGAGTTGTAACATACTCCAGAGCATATTTATAGACTGAGGATTCTCCTGGAAGCTCTACTCCAGTTGCCCTTATATTAATAGAGTTTCTATTAGATTCTGTATACTACTTATACAACTACTACATAGTCTGTATACTACTTTTTCACACTTATTATATGATGTAACCCTATAACATCCTGACATGTGACCATGATGTATGACATTATCATGTGATACTTTCCCATACTCTTTCCTTGTAGTAAGTTCAAATAAAAAGAATATATATATATATATAAATAATAACTTAACTATTTGCCAAGTCATGATACCACCTCCCTCTCAAGGTTTCTTGTCCTGAGGACTTTACAGCTTATAGTATGGGTCAACCATATTGTCTATTTCATTGTTATTCTCTTTGGTCCATTCCTTAATTTCTAACTCTTTTTGCTTAATCCCTTTCTTCTCTTTCTGAATTGTTTCTAATGTCTTTCTTTCTTTAACTTATCCTCCCTTCCATTGTCTCCAGTTTCTTTCAAGTCTTCACCAATATTCTTCATTGTATCTCTTATCTAACCACCCAAATAATTTCTTTGCCATAAACCTTCTTAACAATTTTTCTCTCCTAAACATTTCTTCTTTTCTCTTTTGTTTCCTTATATCTGTTTATATCTTACTGATATTCTTTCTCAAATTCCTTGATTACCTCTTTTACATTCTCCAAATTCTCCTTTCCTTTCTAAGTATCAGATTCTGCTGTAAATCTCTTCCACTATACAAAATACTTGTCTTTTTCTCTCATCTGTCACTTGTTCAGAATTTTCTTAACTTTTCACTCCTCTTCTCCTTCTATTATAACTAGAGCTGGTTACTCCTTCCTCTGACCCTCTACTTGCCTTACATATCTATGTATTCTACTGACATTTACTACTAGATGTATTTTAATAGTACTTGGTAATTCTAGTTCTACTGCATTCAATGATATGATCTGCTTGATCTTGTATAGACCTATAAATCTCTCTATTAACTTCTCTATTCTCCTTCTGATCATTTGATATTTCAGATCCTTAGTGCTTAACATGACTAAGTTCCCTACTTTATATTCATTGACCTCTATCCTCTTTCTATTCACATATTTCTTTATCTTTTCTTGTAGTTTTCCTAATACTGCTTTTGCTTCCTTCTGGATTTCTTTTATCTTTGTTACAAATCTCTCTGCTCCTTTATACTTCCTCTTCTTGTTTTGAACTCCATTCTTAAATCTTGCCCATGATTTACTCTGAAAGGCAATGTCTTAATACTTGAATATGCTTTATTATTATATGCAAATTCCACTGTTCCTAACCAATCTAGCCACTGCTCTTGTCTATAATCTATGAACATTTTTAGGTATTGCTTGAGCTTCTAATTGACCCTTTTTGTTTGTTTATTTATCTAGGGATAGAACACTATAGATATCTTACTTTCAATCTCCAGTATTCTGTTTAACTTCTATATTAATCCCACTGCAAACTGTAGTCTCTTGTTCAGTATAATACTCTTGGATAGACTATGCAATTTCCATACATTATCTCTAAACAGCTGTACTAATCCCTCTACTGACGTCTTTTCTATAGTTGGTATAAAGTATACTATTTTGGTTAGTTAGTCTACTATTACTAAGATAGTATTATATCTTTGAGCTAAAAACAACTTTATAATAAAATCTACCAATATATGTATTCAAGGTTTTTCTAGAATTAAATTAGACATTAACTTGCCAGCTAGTTGTTCTGTATAGTTTTTGTTTCTTTGGCAAGAGTTGTATCCTTTCATATATTGTTTTACTTCTTTATGTTATGAGATAACTCCTAAAAAGGAAACTATCTCTCACACATTCATTAACTTAATAGGAAACATCAAAGAATACAATGCAGGAAAGATATAAATAGTATAGGAAGGATTATGTAATATATAGATAATTCTTAGTAAGTATTATGTAATCACAGGAGACAGATGCACAGACCAACCAATATTTGTATAAGTACCTAGTGGAATCCAATAGAGAACTCTATTGAGTTCTTTCTGAACAACCATCTTGGTTGAACCTAAGTCTTTATGACCTCATGCTAATACAAGAACTCAATATCCATTGTTAGCCCTATACTTTACAGCCTCAACATCTCACTCTTCACTTACTCTCTTATTATTCTCACTAACAAGCATAGTACTTGAAAGCTTTTTAGAAAGCAGGCTCTAGCTGTAAAGGAGACTTCACTGTCAGTTAGAGACAGTAGGTAGAAGGCCTGGACAAGACTTGTGTTTTTGCCTAAGACCTAACCTCTATATTAAATGGGCTTATACATAATTCTTCACTATCAGTTCCATGCTACTGGTTTATTATAATTAGTCTATGCAGAGGAACAACAGTAATCTCTTAAAGATCTGTCTAGATTAGAGATTCTATTTTTAGGGATAATATTATTTTACCCTTCTTAGTCAGTAACTAGCTATAAGTTCAAATAAAAAAAACTACTCTTTCTTATATAAGAAAACATCATTATCACCACCATCATTACCACTACTATATATGTCTCGCCAATAACAACAATAACCTACAGAGCAATCTGTTACTCTTACATCTTCTTCTCTCACTTAGGAGAAGCAACTTCTTACCTTAATTGCTAGTCTACAGCAGTAGGTAACTACCTTATTACAACAAAGCAGAGGAGCAAAAATGGAGGTAGCAAAACCTCTTCTGTTCAGTAAAAAAATGGAGGAATGAGTGTGTTCATCAATATGGCCTGTTTGTATCTAAGGATAAAGATGACAGAGGAGTCATAGTCAACAAAGATGACCTAGGTACTATTTTATATATAGGAAGAGATAACAGAGGTCTAGAAAGATAATCTGTTGGATAAGTTATCAAAAGGGGAATCAGAAGTAGAAACAACAGAAAAATTATTCAGTAAAATAAAAAATGAGTCTAGAAAGACAACAGAAAAAAAGAGAAAGATAAAGTAGTTAAAAATAATAGAGCAGAAAAAGAGGACATGTGATGAGTATGTCCAAGAATTCAAGAAAATAGCAAGACAAAGTAAATATAAGAGATGACCTCTTATAAAGGAGTTTAAAAGAGAACTAAATAGAGAAATTAAGAGAAAGTTAGCAAAGACAAAGAGCTCTTTCTATACAATAGAGGAGTGGTAGGAAAGATCAGTAAGATTAAATAGAAACCAGAGGTAAAGTAAAGCAGAGCAGAGGATGTTGGGGAAAAATGTAGTACATATAAGAGCAATATTAGATGAAAGGCCAAAGGTCATACCAAAAAGCTAGATAAAAGTTCTGGAAACTAGAATAATATTCAAGTAAGAGTAGATCTACCAATACAGGCTCCTATATATACTACAAGAGACAATTTGTGTACAGTTATGTAAGCTACAGTCCAATAATAGCACTTTTTAATTAGAGTAACTAGAATGATCATGATAGCATATAGACAGAGAAATAAAAGAGTAAATAAATATATATCATAAAATAAGATCTACTAGATAGATTATAAATCAGATACTTAGCTAAACCTTATCCTAGAGTGACTGCTGTCCCCTTACAGTGTGCCCACAGGGAAATACACAGTCCAGAAGAGGCTTTGGGAAAGGATTGTATAAAGATAGAGAAGAATAAATTGTGTAGAGGGTAGAAGGTCAGAACTTTAGAGAAAGAACACAGAACAACTAAAGAGAACAGAGACTAAAAAGAGACTCTAATGCAATAGATGTTAATAGAGGAAGAGAGGGAAATAGAACATACTATGTATATAGAAAATAGAGCTATATAGCCAAAAACTGTTGGTAAAGGAAGAAAAAAGAAAAAAGAGCAATAAAAATGCTATAAAAGTCAGTAAAAGACAATAGAGGACAGTAGGCTCCTGACTAGCCTTCTCAAATATGTACAATGTATTATATCCAGAGAAGCTAGGAAATAAAGTTTTTTGTTAAAGCAATACTGAGAAAATAAGAGATGTATAGTGCATACTATGACCACTAAGAGAAGTGTGAATGAAAATAGGACTGGAAAAGCTGAAAAGTCACAGAGGAATAGCAGTGAAAGTGCTGTTGGATAACAGAGCAATAGATCTATTTATAGACACAAAGTTTCCAAAGGAGAAGGGATTTAAGCTAGAAAAACTAAAGAATCCCCTGTTAGTACAAAATGTGAATGGGACTGTTAATATGGGAGGAACAATTACTTATCAGATAGAGTGTAATATATTTTTCAAAGGACATGTTAAGAGAGCACAGATAGATGTATATAAGTTGGAAAAGACAGAGGTGATATTGGATATACCCTGGTTAGTTGCCCATAATCCAGAAATTGACTAGGAGAAAAAAGAAGTACAAATAACACAGTGTTCATCTATATATGAAAAAAGAAAACAGGAGACATAGGAGTAGAAGCAAGTAAGAAAGATAGAAGAAAGAAAAATAGTAGAAAAACTAGTACCTAAAAGGTTCTAAAAGTAGAAGAAAGTGTTTGAAAAGAAGAAGTCAAAAAAAATGTCTACAAGAAAACTATGGGACTATGTGATAGAATTAAAGAAAGAGTTTGTGCCAAGAAAAGAAAAAAAGTACAAGTATTTATAGAGGATCAACTACAAAAAGGGTATATTCAGCCATCAAAGTTACCACAGACTTTGCCAGTATACTTTGTAGCAAAAAGAGATAGCAAAAAGAGAATGGTACAGGATTACTATTATATGAATCAATAAACAATAAAAAATAGATACCTATTGCCCTTAATTACAGATATTCTGGATGGAGTAGGCAAGAAAAAGGTATTCACAAAACTGGACCTCAGATAGAGATACAATAATATGAGAATTAAGGAGAGCAACAAATGGAAAGTGGCATTTACAATGTATATTGGGGCCTATGAACCAACAGTTATATACTTTGGGTTAACAAACTTCTCTGCTACTTTCCAAACTATAATAAATGATCTGTTCCATGATATAATCAATCAAGAGAACATAACAACCTTCATTGACAATATTATAGTTGCTACAGATACAAAGAAAGAACATGGTGAATTAGTAAAAAAAGTATTGAATAAACTGAAGGAGAATGATCTCTTTGTCAAACTAGAAAAATATTGATAGAAAGTAAAAGAGGTAGAATTCTTGGACATAGTGATCAGTCTCCAGGGAGTTGAAATGCAAAAGGAAAAGATAAATGGGGTGTTGGGCTGGTCAGCACCAAAGAATATAAAAGAGATGCAAAAGTTCCTAAGACTTACCAACTACTATAGGCAGTTTATTAAGGACTTCACTAGAATTGCAGTCCCATTGTATCAGTTAATCAGAAAGAAAAAGAAGTAGAGATAGAAAAAAGAACAAATAGAAGCATTTAAAAGGTTGAAGAAGGTGTTTACAACTGAGCCAGTTCTGGCTATTTCCAACCCAGATAAAAAAATGAGAATGGAGGCTAATACTTTAGATTACACAACAGAAAGAGTACTATTAGTCAAATATAGAGATAAGAAATGGAGACCAGTAGCCTTTATTTCCAAATCATTAAATGCAACAGAGCACAACTATAAAATTCATGACAAGGAAATATTGGCAGTAATTTGATGCTTAGAAGTATGGAGGCACTACTTGGAAGGAGCAAAAGTAAAGTTCAAAATCTGGACAGACCACAAAAATCTCCAGTATTTTATAACTAGCCAAAAGCTAAATTAAAGGCAAGCTAAATAGATATTATACCTGTCACAATTTAACTTCACTCTGAAGCATATTCCAGATAAAAGTATAGGAAAGGCAGATGGATTGAGCCAAAGACCAGATTGGCAGAAAGAAGTAAAGAACAATAAAAAGAATCAAACATTGATAAAGCTTGGTTGAATAAAAAGAACAAAGACATTGGTAGAAGAAAACAATCTAAAAAAGAGAATTCAGAAGGCACAAAAAAAGGATAAAAGAGTAGCTAAGGCAGTGAAGGAACTAAAGAAAGCAAGAATAAAAATATTGAGGAACAAAGAGTGAACAATAGAGGAAGAAGTAGTCATAAAGAATAGACAAATCTATATACTGGAAGAGAAATTAAGAGGGAGAAGTAATATGGCTATATCATAATATACTAGTAGAGGAACATAGAGGAAGATAAAAGATAGTAGAACTGGTGATAAGAAACTATTGGTGGCCAGGAGTTACAAAGAAAGTAGGGAAATATATAGATGAATATAATACTTATCAATGTTACAAAAATAGGAGTGAAGCCCCAGCAGGAAAACTAATGCCCAATACAATCCCAGAAAAACCATAGAGTCATATTTCAGCAGACTTCATTACCAAACTACCTTTAGCTCAGGGTTATGATGCAATTCTAGTAGTTTATGATCAGTTTAGTAAAATAGCACATTTTATAGCAACTACAGAGAAAATATTGGCAGAGGAACTTGCTAGGTTATTCAAGAATCATGTCTGGAAATTACATAGTCTTCCAGAAAGCATCATATTGGACAGAGGGGTACAGTTTGTAGCAGAAATAATAAGAGAATTGAATGAGCTGCTAAAGATCTAGACAAAGCTATCAATAGCCTATCATCCTCAGATGGATGGGCAAACAGAGAGGATTAATCAGAAGCTAAAACAATACCTGAGGGTCTTTATTGATCACAGACAAGAGCAATAGCCAAACTGGTTAGAAACCACCAAATTTGCATATAATAACAAGATTCATTCAGCTACAAAAGTATCTCCCTTTAAGATAAACTATGGTTAGGATCCACAAATGGGATTTAAAGAAAGAAGAAAATGGAAGTTTGAGGCAACAGAAAAGTTTGTGAAAAGAATTAAAAAAATTCAAAAAAAAACAAAAGTGTAGGAAGAAATAAAGAAGTACACTAACAGAAAATGAGAATAAAGGAAGAAGTATAAAGTCAGGGACTTAGTACTATTAAGTATAAAAGATCTCAAGTAGCAAATGGTAAAAAGAAGGTTAGAAAAGGTAACAGAATGGTTTATGGAGCCTTACAAGGTTAAGAGGATTATCTTAACCAATGCTATAAAATTAGAACTACCTAGTTCTATTAAAACATATTCTGTAGTTAATATAAGTTGAGTATAGTTGTATAGGCCTCAGTTGAAAGGATAAAAGAAAATTCTACCAAAACTGGTTATCATTGAGGGAGAAGAGAAATTTGAGATGGAAAAAATACTAAACAAAAGAATAGTTAGAGGAAAGAAAAGGTTTTTAGTATAATAGAAGAGGTATATGGTAAAAGGAAATACTTGGGAAAGTAGAGAAAATCTAAAGAATACAAAAAAATTGGTTGAAGAGTTTAAGAGAGAATATAGGAAAAAGGCAGAAAAAGTAAAGCAATAGAAAAAAGAAAACAAAAAAAAGGAGTTCTCAAGAAAACTACCAGAGAGGTTTACAGTTAAAATACTATAGAGGTGGTTAAATAAGAAATATGAGAAGTAGAGAAAGAGAAGATAAGAGGAAAACTGGAGACAATAAAAAAATTTCTCAAGACAAGAAAACTTGAAGAAAGAGGCTATGTTATGAGATGACTCCTAAGAAGAAAACTATTTCTCATACATTTATTAACTTAATAGAAAACATCAAAGAATATAATGCAGGGAAGATATAAATAGCATGGGAAAGATTATGTAAGATGTAGATAATTCTTAGTAAGAGTCATATGATCACAGGAGACAGGTGCACAGACCAACTAATATTTGTATAAGTATCTAGTGAAATCCAATAAAGAACTTTATTGAGTTCTTGAACAGCTATCTTGGTTGAGTCTAAGTTTTCACAACCTTACACTAACACTTTAGTTACTCCTAACTACCAAAAATTGTGGATAACCAACTCCACCATCTTTTACTACCCCCTATGTCCTCCTACTGGTGTATTATGGTGTAGCCTAATGATTTCTGCTTTCAACCTATTGTCTTTAGGTATATATATCTTTCCCTCTTTGTACATAACACCATTTACTTCCCTCTACTCCTTATCTCTCAACATTTTTACTTTTGCTTGCTTTATTTCCTTAACTGCCTTTACTATCTTATTGTCTTTTACCTTTGACTATCTTACTTTCTCTAACAAGTCTACTTCTTCTACAATAATTTCTATTTTCTTTGTTCTTTTTACTTTGAGCTATTCTGGCTTTACCAATATTTCATTTTTATTGTCTCTTTCTACCCCTACTTCCCAATCTAATCTTCTGTTTAGACTATTTATCTTTCCTATTCTACTTCCTAGAACATGTTTTAACATAAAGTCAAACCTTGATAGATATAATATTTATCCTTGTTTGTCTACAGTTTAACTTCTGTGTCTTCATAAAGTATTTAAGATTTTTATAATCTGTTCAGATCTTGAACTTAATTGTCATCCCTTCTAGAAAGTGTCTCTATACTTCCAAGCATCTAACTACAGCTAGTATTATTCTTATTATGTATCTCATAGTTCCTCTCCATATCACTTAGAGATTTTGAAATAAAAACCACTAGTCTTTACAATTTATCAGAGCACTTCATTGATAGTACTCTTCCAGTTATATAGTTTAAGGTATCTGTCTCTATCCTAAATTCTTTGTTTAGATCTAGGGCTGCTAATACTGGCTTTGTTATAAAGATTTCTTTGAGTTTATTAAATGCTTTCTACTGCTCTTGCCTCTACTGCTACTTCATATCCTTTCTCATTAATATATTCATTGGCCTAGCTACTCAAGCAAAGTCTTTGATAAACCTCCTATAATAATTTACAAGGTCTAAAATTTTTCTAACATTTTTTATATTCTTTGGTTTTGGTCAGCTAAGCATTTCATTTACCTTCTTCTTTTCTATTTTTATTCTGTTAGGTCCTATAATAACCTCTAGGAATCTTATCTTTTTTACTTTTCACATATATTTTTCTGACTTGATATATAAGTCATTTTCCTTTAGCTTCTTCAGTATTTTATCTACAATTTCATTATATCTCTCCTCTGTTTCCATTTCTACTAGTATATCATCTACAAATGCAACAACCTTTTCTTCATTTATCAAGTTTTTCAAAATTTCATTTATCATTACCTGAAATGTAACTAGTAAATTTATTATCCCAAAAAACATTACTGTTAGTTCAAAAGACTCCATATATGTTGTAAATACTCTCTTCTACTTATCTCCTTCTTTAATTCTCATATTATTAAACTTCTACCTTAGATTCATTTTAGTAAACACTTTCTTGCTCTCTATATTGTTTATCAGGTCTAATTAATAGGAGCAGGTAGTTATTTTTTATTGTCTAGTTATTCATATTATAGTAGTTTATTACTATTCTCTTGCTTCTATCCTTTTTGCTTACAAAAAATACTGGTGACATCTGAAGGGATTTAGATGGTCTGATATATCTCTTTCTCAATTGGTTATTTACAAAGCTCTGGATCTTTTCTTTTTCATTTTTAGATAGAGAATAAATTCTTTCTTTTTATGGTTTGAATGTTTCTTTGGGATCTATAGTATGATCCCAAACTTTTTTTGTTGGTATTTTCTCTAACTCTACTTTTCCAAACACCTTTTTCCACTTCAAAAAAATTTTTGGGACTATTTCTTCAATATTTCTATGGTCTACTTTGACTTTTTTCTCTTTTCCCCAGTTCTCTTTATTGTCTACTACCTATTTTACTATTCTTTCTTCTTCTAGAGTGGCTGCTCTCTTTTTCCTTTGTTTTCTTGTCCTCTTTCTTCTTATTACTCTTTTTACACAGCAGTGGACCTCTCATTATCTTGACCTTTTCAGTTTTCTAGTTAATCTCTAGGTTATAGATCTATAACCAGGACATCTCTAATATCACCTCTGTCCTCTCTAAGTTACATATGTCCATCTTTATTCTTTCTACATGACTTTTATAATACACATTCACTTTTACTTAATATATAATTGTTGTAAAAGGACAACAGTTACCTTAGGATAAGGCTTAGTTAAGTATTTGATTCATAATCTATCTAGTAGATTTTATTTTATGACATATACCTATCTATTCCCTTACTTCTCTGTCTATATGCTATCATAATCATTCTAGTTACCCTAATTAAAAAGTGCTATTATTGGACTGTAGCTTACATGACTGTGCACAGATTGTCTTTTGTAGTATATATAAGAGCTTGTATTGATAGATCTATTCTTACTCAAATATTATTCTAGCTTTTAGAACCCTTACCTGGTTTTCCAGTATGATCTCTAGCCTTCTGTCTGATATTGCCCTTATAATTATTCCTATACTAATGTTTGTTTCATCTATATTTCTAACAGTTACTGGTCTCTCTAGCTTTTACAGCCTAAATCTATGTTTGACCACCATTTTTCTATCCATGAATATTCTTATAGTACTACTGTTTAAAAGTACCTTTACTGTTATACTTTTATATGTGTTGACTTTTCTATCTTAATATTCAGTTACATCTCTCTTAACATCTTAAATATTCTTCTCATTTCTCTCTGTTCACTCCTTTTTCTTGTTGTACTTTTCAAAGCCTCTGTCTGTGTACTGCTCTGTTGTAATTTTTCTTGTTCAAGGCATGCTACCACCCTCTAGTTCCACCATAGTTGTTTTTTTCCTGTTCTATACTTTAAACACCAAATATTTCTTATTTCCTCCTTTGATATTTTCTTCTCTACTATTATATCTTTTCTTCCATACTTTGTATATTTAATTCTACTTCCTACTTTGTTATTCTTCTATTTCTACACCTCTAAACAACTTTCACACCACATATTTCTCAGTTTCTTTCCAGAGACAAAACCCTGTTCTTGGTTCTTTTTTGTCTTAATGTCTTTATAGTTGTTATGAGAGCCCCAAGAAGGAAACGGTCTTCCATGCATTTAAACACTTAATCCAAAATCTCAAGTTATACAATAAGGTCAAGGTATAAATAGTGTGGGAACTTAGGTAACCAAATCACGTGGCAAGATCAAGTGATCATAGAACATTCTGGAAGAACATATAATTATAGACTAGTAGTAGTACAGCTACTGTAAAATAGTATAAGTAGTAGTCCAATCCAAGGAAGAACTCTATTGAGTTCTTCTTGAATATTCATCTAGGGTAATCACTAAGAACATTCACTGTCTATCAATAACATAAGAACTCGATACCTATTGTTGACCCTGTACCTCGCAGCCTTAACATCCTTATTTCCACTTACTCTCTTATCATCCTCACTAATGAGCACAGCACTTGAAAGCATCTTGGATAGCAGGCCCTAGCTATAAAGGGGACTTCACTGTCAGTTAGAGACAGTAGATGGACAGCCTGGACAAAGCTCGTGTCCCTGCCTGAGACCTAACCTCTATATCAAGTGGGCTTGTAACTAGTTCTTTACTATCAGCTCTATGCTACCAATCTATTGTGACTGGTCTATACAG
>Ga0154006_1000499_pt1 | contig 13075 bp, 13 predicted proteins | sample TSFL090MetaG_FD_104747 | JGI IMG/M metagenome (GOLD analysis project Ga0154006, IMG submission 104747) | Attine ant fungus gardens microbial communities from Florida, USA - TSFL090 MetaG | ecosystem: Host-associated > Fungi > Mycelium > Unclassified | place: USA: Florida, Wakulla State Forest...
CAACGTATAAAAGGCCAAAAAATGTATACATACAGGCACGAGGGATAAAATGAAAGCAATCATCAAGCGCTTCATCAAGGAAGAAGACGGGGTTACCGCGATCGAGTATGGGCTGATTGCGGGGCTGGTCGCTGTTGCCATCATCGCGGGCGTATCGTCGCTCGGTGGTAATCTCAATTCGATGTTCACGACTATCGGAACGTGCGTGAGTTCGGTCGGCGGTTCGGGTGCGACCGCAGCATGTAAGTTGGGTTAACTAGTCCCAATCACCGTCTTTCTGCGCGGTTTCGGGCGGCTCGCGTGAGCGAGCCGCCCGACCTGTATCCGCGGTCGGTCGTGGCGCGATGGCACATTTATTTTCTATCGGGGCTTTCCTAGTCTGGGCGGTGCTCGTCGCAGGCAGTGATATTCGTTCCCGACGTATTCCGAATTCGCTCGTCGCCGGCGGGCTGGTTGCCGCATTCGCAAGCGCTTTGTGTAGTGTCAATCCGTTCGGCATCGCGCCTGTCCAGGCGTTGCTGGGCTTGCTCGTCGGCATGGTGTGCCTGTTCCCGTTCTTTCTCCTGCGCATGATGGGCGCAGCCGACGTGAAGGTGTTCGCCGTGCTCGGTGCGTGGTGTGGCCTGCATGGCCTGCTGTGGCTCTGGATTGCCGCGAGTCTTGCGGCCGGCATTCACGCACTTGCCGTTCTGCTGTTGTCACGCACCGCGCTTCGTACGTTGTGGCGGCGTGACGCGCCGGCGCTGACGCTTGGCCGATATCGCGCGACACCCTATGGCGCGTGCCTCGCGATTCCCCCGGCCGTATGGCTTATCTGCGTCGTCGCGGGAGGGGGCGCGCGATGACACGGCAGAGGCAAACGGGCGGATACCGGCGGCAGCGCGGTGCGACCGCGGTCGAGTTCGCGATCATCTTTCCTCTTTTCTTCGTCATTTGCTACGCGATTATTTGTTTCGGCATGATTTTCGTGATTCAGCAGAGCCTGACGTTTGCCGCCAGTGAAGGTGCGCGCGCCGGCCTGAATTACGCGCCGGATCTGTCCACCCGCACCTCGAAAGCGCAGGCAGCCGCACAAAACGTCGTGGGCTGGCTGAATATCAGCGCGCCGAATGTCGTGGTGCAGGCACCCGCATGCAAATACGACGCGACGCTGTATTGTCTGTCGGTCACGGTCAGTTACTCGCCGCAGGTGTGGGTGACGACCATGCCGTTTCTGGGGACCATTCTGACCCAACCGTTGACCAGCACGGCGGTCGTCCAGATTTCAAAGTCGTTGCTTCAATGAGAGGCGCATCGCGAAATGGCGGCTTTGCGACGCACGAATCGTCAGACCAGGAAACTTGACACAGATTTAATTCCGGCACCGAAACGACAACATGGCCAATAACGTAACGAAGATCATCGCGGGGTTGCTGATTGCGATCGCCGTTCTGCTCGGAATCTATGCATGGATGCTCGGACGCAGTTCGTCTCATCCGGTGTCTGCGCAACCGGCTGTCGCTGCCAATCCGGTGCCGGTCGTGATCGCGACGCGCACGCTGCCGGTCGGTCAGCCGATTACCGCCGATGCGTTGAAGGTTCAGCCGATCGCGCCGGCACCGGCCGGCGCGGTTTCCGATCCGGCCACCCTGGTCGGTCGCATCCCGGCACAGGACATCCCGGCGTCGGCGCCGGTCGTGTCGGACGCACTGGTTTCCGGGCTTGCCGAAGACGTGCAGCCGGGCGAGCGCGCGGTGGCGGTTCGGGTCGACGAGACCAACGCGGTTGGCAACCGGCTGCGGCCCGGCAACTTCGTTGACGTATTCCTGAACCTGAAGCGTGAGGGCGGCGGCGCGATGTTCGACGGCGAAATCTCGCAGACGCAGGCGCGGCTCCTGATGTCGAAGGTCCGCGTTCTGTCGTTCGGCGATGCGACGCCGGCGCGCGACAGCGGCAGCAATACCAACGGCAACAACGGGCAGCCGAGCAACGCGCGCATCGCGGTGCTCGCGGTGCCGATCGCGCAGGTCGATGCGCTGACGCTCGGCGAGGCGAGCGGCCGGCTGACGCTCGCGCTGCGCAACCCGCGCGACGACGAGCTTGCGATGCAGACAGTAGCCGTGCGTACGGACAACAAGCTGTCGCCGTCGGCGCTTGCCGCGGCCGGCGTATCGCTGCAACAGCTGTCCGGCACGCCGAGGACTGCGGTGGCCAACGTGAACGTTCCGCCGTTACCGTCGCGCCTGCCGCCGGCGGTGCGGTCCGTTGGAGGCGGTAGCGGTGGCGGGGGCAGCATCGAGGTGATCCGCGGCGGCCGGTCGGAAACGGTTGCGTATTGAACAACATCGATGGCCATCGATATAAGCGACGACAAGTAACGGCCGTGCGACGGTCCAACAAACAATGAAAAACACACTGATTGCATTCGCGATTGCGCTCTGGACCCTGACATTTGCCTCCATTGCAAGCGCGAGCGGCACGATCGAGCTCGCGGTGGGCGCGCAGCGGCAGATCTCCGCCGGCCGCGCGCTGCAACGGGTCGCCGTCGGCGATCCGGCGATCGCCGACGTGCTAATCATGAAAGGAAGTCGTTCCGGTTCCGTGCTGCTGACCGCGAAAGCGCCGGGTGCGACGAACGTGATGTTGTGGGAACGCGGGCACGACGAGCCGACCGTCTGGAGCGTCGAGGTCGTCGACGCGGCCGCGCATGCGGTACTCGACGGCTCGACGCCACAGGTGAGGGCGTACGGCGGGACGTCGGTGTTGCGCGGAACGGCGACCTCGCTCGATGCTCACGAACGGGCCGCGGCGGTTGCCAAAGGCATGAGCCCGAAAGGCACGGTGATCGATCGCTCGACGCTGGCCGGCAAGAACGTCGTGCAGGTCGACGTACGCGTAGTCGAATTCAGTCGCTCGGTGCTCAAGCAAGTGGGGTTCAACTTCTTCAAGCAGAGCAATGGCTTTTCGTTCGGTTCGTTCGCGCCGGGTGGCGTGCAGTCGTACAGCGGTGGGTCCGGCCCTGGCACGGGGGGCTACATTCCGACGCTGGGTGCACCGGTTGCGTCCGCATTCAATCTGGTCGTGAACGCAGCGGGGCGTGGCATCTTTGCCGATCTGTCGCTGCTCGAAGCGAACAATATGGCCCGCGTGCTCGCGGAGCCGACGCTCGTCGCGCTGTCCGGCCAGAGCGCCAGTTTCCTCGCCGGCGGCGAGATTCCGGTGCCGGCGCCGCAGGGGCTCGGCTCGACAGCGATCCAGTGGAAGCAATACGGCGTCGGGCTGTCGCTGACCCCGACGGTGCTGGGCCCGAACCGGATCGCGCTGAAGGTCGCGCCGGAATCGAGCCAGCTCGACTTCGTGAACAGCGTGACGATCAGCGGCGTTGCCGTACCGGGCATCACGACGCGTCGCGCGGACACGACGGTCGAACTCGGCGATGGCGAGAGTTTCGTGATCGGTGGCCTGATCGACCGCCAGACGATGTCGAACGTGAGCAAGGTGCCGCTGCTCGGTGACCTGCCGATCATCGGCACGTTCTTCAAGAATCTGAATTACCAGCAGAACGACAAGGAGTTGCTGATCATCGTGACGCCGCATCTGGTTGCGCCGATCGCGAAGGGTGCGGTACTGCCGGCGACGCCCGGCGAGTTGTCCGAGCAGCGTGACGGGCCGGTGTGGCGATCCTATCTGGGCGGCGCGGCGTCGCCGGATGCCGCGCCGGGGTTTTCGAAATGAACGTGAAGCATTGCGCGTTGCGGCAAATCGCTACGCCTTGCGTAATCGGAGGTGTTCGACATGAATGCACGAATCCAATCATTGTGTGAACCCGCCGTGACCGACTACTTCGTTTGTGCGTCGCAAAAGGAAACGCATGTGCGCTGGCTGTCCGATACCCTGGTGTCGGCCGGTGCGGTCGAGGCCGCGTCGCTGGAACCGGGCGTGCTCGCGCAGCGCATCACGGGGCTCAATCCCGCGCTCGTATTCATCGACTTTTCCGAACGCAGCGAGGCAGCGAGCGTCGCCGCCGCCACGGTGCGCGCAGCGTATCCGGGGTTGCCGATCGTCGCGCTCGGTTCGCTCGCGCAGCCGGAGAGCACGCTCGCCGCGCTGCGTGCGGGCGTGCGCGACTTCATCGACGTGTCGGCCTCGGCCGAGGAGGCGCTGCGGACGACGCGCGGATTGCTGTCCCATGTCAGCGAGCCGGTGAGCCGCCACGGCAAGGTGGTCGCGTTGCTCGGGGCGCGTGCCGGCATGGGGGTCAGCACGCTCGCCGCGAATCTCGCGGTCTGGCTGCAGAAGCGGGCGCTCGGCCCCGGTGCGACGGGTGGCACGGACGGCGGCGCGCCGACCGCCGGTCGCCAAACCGCGCTGGTCGACCTCGGGCTGCCGGCCGGTGACGGCGCGCTGTTCCTGAACACGCGCTGCGAATTCCATTTCGTCGACGCGGTGCAGAACCTGCGTCGCATCGACCGTACGTTCGTGAACACCGCGCTGACGCGGCACCAGAGCGGCGTCGCACTGACGACGCTGCCGCCGGATCTCGGCGGGCTGCGCGACGTGTCGTATGCGTCGTGCATCGGTTTGCTGAACCGCTTTCGCGCGTTCTTCGACCAGCAGGTCGTCGATCTCGGCGGGTTCTCGAATCGCGAGTTCGTCACGCAGATCGCCGCATCGGCCGACGAGGCGTGGCTCGTTTGCGATCAGGGCGTTGCATCCATCGTGTCCGCCGCCGACCTGCTCACCGCACTGCGCGACTCGGGTGTCGATACCGATCGCGTCAAGCTCGTGGTCAACCAGTACGATCCCGCGCTGGATCTGATGCCAGGGCAGATCGGCGAGCGTCTGGGGTTGTCGCTGGCCGGCATCTTGCCCGCGCGTCGCGTTGCGATCGGCCATGCCGCGAACCAGGGGCGGCTCATCGTCGATGCGGCAGAGCGCGACCCGTACGTGCGCGCACTCGAATCCCTCGCTGCGCGGCTGCCCGGCGTGTCGGGCATGGCAGGCGCGTCGCGCGTCGCGCCGGGCCTGTCCGCGCTTAAACGTTTCATTCAACCCTCGTCCAAGCGGTCGTAACCGATGGCACACGATATTCAATTCGCCGACGGCGCAGCGCCGTTCTCACAGACGCAGCAATTTCACGACATCAAGAATGCCGCGCACGAGCACTTGCTGACGCGCATCGAGGAGCTGGGCGCCGAGTTCGGCCGATGGTCCCGCCAGGCGATCAATCAGTTCGTCGATCTCGAGATCGACAGCTTCGTGCGCCTGCGTCGCATTCCGCTCAACGAGAACGAGGTGCGTGCGATCGCCGAGGCGCTGACGAAGGAACTCGCGGGCTTCGGGCCGATCGAGGATCTGCTCGCGGATCCTGCGGTCGAGGACATCCTGATCAACGGCTACAACGACGTGTACGTGTCGCGTCACGGGATCCTTGCGAAGCTGCCGGTCCGCTTTACCGACAACGCGCACTTGCTGCGTATCGTGCGCCGGATCCTCGCGCCGATCGGCCGCCGTCTCGACGAGTCGAACCCGATGGTCGACGCGCGCTTGCCCGACGGCGGACGCGTGAACGTCGTGATCGAACCGTTGTCGATCGACGGCCCGATCGTGTCGATCCGGAAATTCCGCAAGGATCCGCTCAAGCCGTCCGATCTGCTCGGCAACGGGACGTACAACGAGGAGATCGGCACGCTGCTCGAGGCGGCGGTCGAGGCACGCTGCAACGTGCTCGTGTCGGGCGGCACGAGTTCGGGCAAGACGTCGCTGCTCAACGCGCTCGCATTCCACATTCCGGAGGCCGAGCGGGTCGTGACGATCGAGGATACGGCCGAACTGTCGCTGAACCACCCGCACGTCGTGCGGCTCGAAAGCCGGCCGGGCGGTTTTGACGGCACCGGCGTCGTGACGATTCGCGACCTGTTGCGCAACACGCTGCGGATGCGTCCGGACCGGATCATCGTCGGCGAAGTGCGCGGCGGCGAAGTGCTCGAGATGCTGCAGGCCATGAACACGGGCCACGACGGCTCGATGGGCACCGTGCACGCGAGCTCGCCGCGCGAGTGCCTGTACCGTCTCGAGATGCTTGCGGGCTTCGCGGGCTTCCAGGGTACCGAGTCGAGCCTGCGTCGGCAGATCGCGAACGCGATCGATTTCATCGTCCAGATCGGGCGACTGTCGAACGGGCGCCGCCGGATTCTTTCGATCACCGAAGTGACCGGGCTGTCCGACAACATCATCGCGACGCAGGAGTTGTACCGCTACGAAGCGCGCGTGACGCCGGAGGGCGAGGAAGTCGATCATTGGGAGTCGCTGGGCATCCACCCGCATTCGCCGAAGCTCGCGCGCTTCCGCCAGACGCTGACGAACAGTGGGCCGGGTGGCGGCGGATTCGGCGGCGGCTTTGGCGGTGGCGGCGGTTTCGGCCGCGGCGGGGGCTTCAATGTATAGCGCGATGATCTGGGTGCTCGCGGTCGCGATGCTGTGCGTGGCATCGGCACTGATGCTGTGGCGACATGCGGAAACCCGGCGCGTTCGGACCGACGCGAAACGCTTCATCGATAGTCGGCTTGAACCCGGCGCGCGCGCGGCGGCGCCTGCCGCAAGACCGGTGGCATCCGCTGCGTCGCGGAACGTGTCGTCATCAGGTGGTGCGCACGGTGTGATGTCGGGTGTGTTCTGGGCCCATGGGTATGCGGTGGCGACCGAGTACCTGGCCAACCTCGTGAACCGCGCCGGGATCGAAGGCGCACGCGGCAAGGCGATCGCCGCGCTGGCGGTCCTTGTCGTGATTGCGGCATTCGCCGGTAGCCGTGGCGGCGCGCTCGCATGCTTCGCGGCGCTCCTGTGCGGGAGCGCGATCTTCGGTGTCTGGCTCACGTCTCGAATTCAGCGGCGGCGATTGAAAATCGTTCGTCAGATCCCGTCGTTTCTCGACGGCATCGTGCGACTGGTGACGCTCGGCAACAGCGTGCCGGCTGCCTTCCAGGCCGCGCTGTTGACGACGGAAGAGCCACTGCGCGGCTGTCTCGATCATGTGTCCCGGATGCTGCGAACGGGTGTGGAGATCGATCGCGCGATGCTTCATATCGCGAACATCTACCGCGCGCAAGAATTCGAACTCCTGGGATCGGTGCTGCGGTTGTCGGTCAAGTATGGCGGTCGCGCGGACGTGATGCTCGAACGCATGGCCGTGTTCATGCGCGACCTCGAGCAGGCGGAGCGCGAGCTGACCGCGATGTCGGCGGAGACGCGGTTGTCGGCGTTCGTGCTCGTGATGCTGCCGATTGCGATCGGCAGCTTTGTTGTGATGACCAACCCGAGATACCTGGAAGGCATGTGGAACGACCCCAGCGGACGCATGCTCCTGACGGTTGCATTCCTTGGGCAGGTGGCGGGTAGCGTGTGGTTGTATCGAATGGCTCGACTCAGGTGATGCGATGACAGCAGCTCAGATCGGTTCGATCGCTCTCGCGCTCGGCGCGCTTGGCGTGTTGTTGCTCGGAATGGTCGCATTGCTGCGTGCAAGCGCTGCATCGCGTGCCGAACGTGCGCTGTCCGATGCGCTTGACCAGCGCATCGCGGCGCTTGAAGCAGCCAAGGCACGGACCACCGCAGCTGACGACACCGACGCGAAACCGGAGGTTCGCGGTCACCAGCGCATCGAGCGCATGCTTGCGCGAATTTCGGCAACGGGCATGCGCTGGCTCGAGACCGGGTTCGGCAAGCATATCGTCGCGGAAGAGGATCGCCGTCTGCTCGAGCAATGCGGCTATGTCGACGCGCGCACGCGCGGGTTGTTCCTGAGCGCACGCATCGCTTGCGGGATCGGGGTGCCGCTGGTGTTCGCGATTTTCGCGAGCGGAAAACTGAACGGCGGGTACTGGATGATCGGCATGTTTGCCGCATTCGGGATCGGCTTCATGCTGCCGAAACTCTACGTGCAGCGTCGCGCCGCCGCGCGCCGCCAGAGCGTTGTCGATGAATTGCCGTTGTTCGTCGACATGTTGCGGCTGTTGCAGGGCGTCGGATTGTCGCTGGATCAGAGCCTGCAGGTCGTGACGAACGATTTTCGCGGGATGTTGCCGGTCTTGTCGTCGGAGGTCGGAATCGCGCAGCGTCAGTTCGCGGCGGGCCGCACGCGCGAGCAGTCGATGCAGCGACTGTCGAGCGGGTTCGATAACGAGGATTTGCGCGCGATTGCGCGGCTGATGGTGCAGGTCGACAAGCACGGCGGCGCGGTCCAGGAACCGCTCAGGCAGTTCGGTGACCGGCTGCGCGAGACGCGCCGCGCGATGCTTCGAGACCGGATCGGCCGGTTGACCGTGAAGATGACCGGCGTGATGGTGGTGACGTTGCTGCCGGCCTTGCTGATCGTGACGGCCGGGCCGGGGTTGTTGGCCGTGATGCGTGCGCTGGCGCAGCATCATTGATGGATGGAAGGAAGGACGATGAAGCGGATCAGCGGAATGGTGACGCACGCACTCGGCATGACGGCGGTGGTGCTGCTTGGCGCTTGCGCGACCAAGGAGGGCGGATACGGCGTGAACGCGCAGACCGAACGCGCCGCGCTGATTCAGGCGGCCGACCAGAAGCAGGCGGTGCCGGATACGCCCGGGATGTATCTCGGACTGATCCAGCGGATGCAGGCACAGGGTCTTTATTACGCGTCGCTTGCGCACATCGACGCGTACGACAAGGCATACGGCGTCTCGCCGGACACGATTCTGCTGCGCGCGGACGCGCTGCGGATGACCGACCAGCCGGCTGCCAGCGCGGCAGCGTACACGCAACTGCTGAAGACGCCGCTCGCCGCGCGCGGCTATCGCGGGCTCGGATTGATCGCCGGAGCGGCCGGCGATTTTGGTCTGGCGGTACGGGCACTGACACAGGCTTCCGAGCTCGCGCCGACCGACCCGTCGTTGTTGTCCGATCTCGCCTATGCGAAATTGCGTAACGGCGATGTGGTCGGCGCACGGGTGCCGCTGATGAAGGCGGCGGAACTGGATCAGCGCAATCCGAAGATCGTCAGCAACCTCGCGCTGTATCTGCTCGCTGCCGGACGCCTGCAGGACGCGCAGAGGCTGATGAACCAGCAGCGTTTGCCGGCCGATATCCGCAAGGACATCAACAGCGACGCCGTGAAAGTGGCGGCTGCGGCCCGCGCGCAGCAGCGTGCGGTTGCGGCGCCGCCGGTGGTGTCGCGGCCCGCCGCGACCGCGCCGATCACACCGATGGCGAACAATTTCGGCTATGACCAGACCGTGCCGCTGCTGCAACGGTTTGCACAATGAACAGACAGGCGGGGAACGACATGAATAACAATCGTCATCGAATCATGCGTCTGGGGCGGATTGCGGCGCTGGGGGCGATCGCCTGCATGACGCTGGGCTCGGCCGCCGCGCAGGCACAGCAGGGTACGGCACCGGACGCGTCCGACGTGGGACGCTCGACCCGGGATTGGCTCACGATGCAGGGAGAGAACCGTGCCGCTGCACCGACGCAGCCGTTGCTCGGTGACGTCGCGTCGCTGGTCTACCAGCGCTATCTCGATTCGTTCAAGAACAAGATTCCGGAGTCGATGAGCACGCAGCTTGGCTCGTTCGGCGGTATGTCGGGTAGCGGGCGGGGCGCGCAGTAAGCGAATGTCGATGCGCGCAGATCAATCACGGGGGCCTCGGCGCCGCGGGACAGGCCGCCTGGCGGGACACCGCCAGCACGGCTCGATTGCGATCATGGCGGCGATCTGGCTGGCGGTTGCCGTCATCGTGCTGAGCGGGATCGATATCGGCCGCTTCTATTCCGAGCGGCGTCACATGCAGGCGGCCGCCGACCTGGCTGCGCTGTCGTCCGTCATGAAAGCCACGGCCGACGCGACCTGCACGGCGGCGAAGACCGCGGCTCAGCAAGTCGCGAACCCGTCGGCGAATTCCGTACCGGCCAACGCGACCATTGCCGTGACGTGCGGCGTGTGGGCTGCACCTCAAGCCAATGGCGGTGCCGCGCTGTTTACGCCGACCGCCGGGGATCCGATCAATGGCCAATGCGGTGGTCTGGCGGCCGGAACGCCGAACGGCCAGGCAGCGAATGCCGTGTGCGTGACCGTGTCCGAGCCGGTAACCGGATTTTTCCGAAGCGGAACGACGATCAGCGCATCGGCGATTGCAAAGAGTACGCCGACCGATACCTTTACGCTGACCACCTCGCTCGCGGCGTTGAATGGCGGACTGGCCAACCAGTTGCTCCAGACGCTGACCGGGTCGCCCAAAGCGTTGAGTCTCAACGCTGTCGATTATCAGGGACTGGCGCAAGTCAACGTGAAGCTGGCGGGCATCCTTGCCAATTTACCGGTTGGCACGAGCACGTCCGTGCTGAACGGCACCGTGACGCTTGGCCAACTGGCCAATGCGGTGGTGCAGGCGGCGACCCAGCAGAATGTGGCAGGCGCGAACCTGAACGTTCTGAACGCGATCGTTGTTGCGCTCTGTTCCGGCAGCGTTTGCGGCGGCCCGCAGATCGCGCTCAACCAGCTGGTTTCCGCCGCCGTCGCGAATGGCAGCTCCGCCGTCGACGCGAGCGTCAACGCGCTGGGCTTGTTGTCGACCGCGCTTCAGGTCGCGAACGGCACGAGCGCCGTCGCCATCCCGAGCATCACGGTCCAGACGCCGACCGCGCTCGCGCCGCTGCTGAACGCGACGGTATCTGGCTCCGTGTCGCTCGCCGGGACGCCGCCGACCACGGCGAGCGGTCCGCCCGGACCGTCGAGTTGCGGGACGTCCGATTGCGTGACCAACACGTCGACCGCGCAAGGGAACGTGTTCCTGAATGCGTCGATATCGCTGCTGTCGACGTGCTCCAACGGTGCGCTCGTATTTCCGGGAGGCACGTGCCCGTCCGGCACGGCGACGCCGCTAGCAGCCGTTCAACTGCCGATTACCGCTTATGTCGCGCCCGCGAAGGCCGGGCTCGCGTCCGTTACCTGTTCCGCGGGTGGCACGAAAAGCGCGACGGTGAACGTGCAGACCGGCGTCGTTGCCGTATATCTCGGCGGCTCGGCGAATACGCCGATCAACCTCGATGCCCCGAGCGGGTATACGGCCAGCGGCAGCGCAACACCGATCACGCTGGTGTCCGTCAAGCTGCAGAGTCTGCTTAACCTGTTGAACCTCGGCGGTTTGGTTTCGGGGTTGACGACGTTGGTGAAAACCGTGACGCTCGGGATCGTTGACCTGACGGATATTTCGGTCAACATCAATCTGACACCCGGACAGTTGACGGTTCCGGTCGCTAACCAAACCCCGACGCCGTTGGTGTTTACTTATCCGGGCGGGCCGGCATCACCGTACACGTTGAGCACGGGAACGGATCAGCTCCTGTCCCCCGCGATTCAAAGCGCGCTCAACAGCGGCCTGACGGTGCAATTGACGGCGGATAGCGGCGCGCTCAAGTATCTGGGCGACTTGACGACACCGATACTGAACGTCGTGCTCGGACCGATTCTGTCCGCGCTCGGAACCACGCTCGTGCCACTCTTGCTCCAACCGGTCGATTCCCTCCTGACTTCGGTCACCGGCTTGCTCGGCTTGAGCCTGGGAAACGCCTATGTCACCAATACACCGGATTCGATCAAATGCGGCAACCCGATGCTCGTGCAATGAAGATCGCAGCGTTCGGTCATGGGAGGCGCGCGGGCCACGCCACCGCCCACGACCTGCCGCTGATCCGCAATGTCGCATCACTCGCCAATAACCGTAGCGGTATCTGAATCATGAGAACCACCCCCGCAATCGCAGAACTCGACCTGTACGTCTGGGAAGGCAAGGCGGACATCGTCGACCGCGTTGCCCGCTGCATGGCGAGCTTCGACGTCGAGGTGATCCGCGCCGACAATGCGGAGATCTCGCCCGAGCGCGCCGCGATGCGGCCGTCGCTCGCGATCATCAGCGTGACGATGATCGAAACCGGCGCAGCCTTCCTGCGCGACTGGCAGGCCAACATCGGCATGCCGGTCGTGTGGGTCGGTGCGGCACGCGATCACGACGCGTCGCAGTATCCGCCCGATTACTCGCACATCCTGCCGCTCGACTTCACCTGCGCCGAACTGCGCGGGATGATCGGCAAGCTCGTCACGCAACTGCGCGCGCACGCGGCCGAAACGCTGCGGCCGTCCGAACTGGTCGCGCACTCGGAGTCGATGCAGGCGCTGCTGCACGAAGTCGACACGTTCGCCGACTGCGATACCAACGTGCTGCTGCACGGCGAAACCGGCGTCGGCAAGGAGCGCATCGCGCAACTGCTTCACGACAAGCATTCGCGCTACCGCCAGGGCGAATTCGTGCCGGTCAACTGCGGTGCGATTCCGGACGGCCTGTTCGAATCGTTGTTCTTCGGGCATGCGAAAGGCTCGTTCACCGGTGCGGTTGTCGCGCATAAAGGCTATTTCGAACAGGCGGCGGGCGGCACGCTGTTCCTCGACGAAGTCGGCGACCTGCCGTTGTACCAGCAGGTCAAGTTGCTGCGCGTGCTCGAGGACGGCGCGGTATTGCGGGTGGGTGCGACGACGCCGATCAAGGTCGATTTCCGTCTCGTCGCGGCCAGCAACAAGAAGCTGCCGCAGCTCGTGAAGGATGGCCTGTTCCGCGCGGATCTTTACTATCGGCTCGCGGTGATCGAGCTAAGTATTCCGTCGCTGGAAGAGCGCGGCGCGGTCGACAAGATCGCGCTGTTCAAGTCGTTCGTCGCGGAGGTGGTGGGCGACGAGCGGCTCGCGCAACTGTCCGACCTGCCTTACTGGCTCGCCGACGCGGTCGCGGACAGCTATTTCCCCGGCAACGTGCGCGAGTTGCGCAATCTTGCCGAGCGGGTCGGCGTGACGGTGCGGCAGACGGGCGGCTGGGATGCCGCGCGATTGCAGCGGCTGGTCGCGCATGCGCGCAATTCGGCGCAGCCGGTGCCGGTGGAGAGCGCGGCGGAAGTCTTCGTCGACCGCAGCAAGTGGGACATGAGCGAGCGCAGCCGCGTGATCGCGGCCCTCGACGCGAACGGTTGGCGACGCCAGGATACGGCGCAGCAGCTCGGCATCAGCCGCAAGGTATTGTGG
>Ga0154006_1000501_pt1 | contig 13057 bp, 10 predicted proteins | sample TSFL090MetaG_FD_104747 | JGI IMG/M metagenome (GOLD analysis project Ga0154006, IMG submission 104747) | Attine ant fungus gardens microbial communities from Florida, USA - TSFL090 MetaG | ecosystem: Host-associated > Fungi > Mycelium > Unclassified | place: USA: Florida, Wakulla State Forest...
ATCCTGATACAGATTAATTCTTTCGGAATGTCCGTCGTTCCATGTTTTACTGTTGTTGTAAAAATAGCTTCCGTCAAAGTCGGTCTGTCCCCATTTGTCTGCATAGCGTGCACCAGCGGCAATGGTTTTGGTGATGCCGGACGATGAACCACCAAAAGTGCCCGATGCTCCTGCTCCACGTCCGCCGCCCGCGCCGCGTCCACCACCGCCACTAAGGTTCTGTGCGGTAAACATCTGGCTGTTGACGTTGTTGATCTGTCCCAACAAAGTGATTTTTTGGTCGTCGTTGAAGCGGTTGACGTTTCCGCCAACATTGTATAATGTCTGATCCGAATGTCCAATTCCAGCCATTTGTTTACCAAAATAACCAACGTTTTTGTCTTTTTTGAGGACGATATTGATGGTTTTGACACGGTTGCCGTCGTCAAAACCCGAAAACGCACTTTGGTCGCTTTGCGCGTCGTAGACCTCTATTTTGTCGATGATGTCTTTCGGCAAGTTTTGGGTTGCCATTTTAGGGTCACCGTCAAAAAATCTTTTGCCGTTGACCAATATACGCGAAACCGTTTCGCCCTGCGCCTGTATGTTGCCGCTACCGTCGACTTCCATTCCTGGCATTTTTTTCAACAGATCCTCCGCCGTAGCGTTTGGTTTGGTATGGAACGCATCTGCGTTGAACGCCGTAGTGTCGCCTCTAAACGTGATCGGTGGCGTCGATACGACGATGACTTCGCCCAGGTCGCTGCTGGACATGTACATATAAAATGGTGCGAGCTGATGGTTGGTTACTTCCGGTGTCAGCACCGCTTTTTGTTTCATGGATGCAAATCCCGTAAAACTGATTTTTACCCAAAAACTATCCACCGGAATGTTTTCGAAAGTGAAGGTTCCGTCGTTTTTGACGTAGGTGATCTGCTGCACCGTGGAGTCGCTGATAGACGACAGCACCACTTTTGCACCGTTCAGCGCCATGTGGTTGAGCGTGTCCTCCGCTAGTCCCGTCACCGTGACGAGGCGCGTCGTGTCCTGCGCCTGCGTGGCAAGGCAAACTGTTAAGAAAGAAAATAAGAATAGTAATTTCCTGAGCATATTGAATGATTATAAAAAAGTAGATATTACAAATGTATTCAAACGAATATTTGCAAGATCTTAACTTTCGGTAAAAGGGGGTATAGTTTAGGCTAATGAAAAGAATTCGTTAAAAATTGTTTTTCCACATCATGCTTTCGATCGGCATATTGGGCTGTCCGCTGTATTTCGCGTTTGCTTTATTGTTGTACGCAACTTCCACCACGCCTTCTACCGGAAAATAAATCAGTTGCCCAATAGGCATTCCCGCGTAGATACGCACGGGCAGTTTTACGGAAATCTCCAGCGTCCAGTTGCCGCAGAATCCGACATCACCCTTGCCCGCCGTCGCATGTATATTGATGCCGAGACGTCCCGTGGACGATTTTCCCTCCAAAAAAGGAACGTGCGCGAGGGTTTCGGTATATTCTGCCGTAACGCCCAGGTAGAATTGGTCGGGCTGCAATACGTAACCTTCTTCCGGAATCTCAAAATAATGGATCTGGTTGTGCTGTTTCGCATCGAGCGTTTCGTCTTTGTAGACCGCAAGAATTTTGCCCAGATGGACGTCATAACTGTTGCTGCCGAGCGATTCGCGGGAGTAAGGTTCGATTTTGATGGTTCCTTTCTCGATTTCTTCCAATATACTTTTGTCGGATAAAATCATAAAATTGATGTGATTGATGTATTTTAGCCCGATATTGCGTTACTAAATTTGAGAAAATATATGGGGCTGTTTTTTCGGCACAATATTAACGATTTTACGCGACTGGCTATCTGGAAAATAGAGGAAGACGAGGCTTTTTTCCTGAAAAGTGTCCCTTCTCAACGGAATATCAGCCATCCGCATAAACGGTTGCAGCATTTGGCGGGACGTTTCCTGCTCAGATTCCTGTTTCCGGACTTTCCGTCCGGCGAAATCGAGATCGCCGATACCCGAAAACCATATTTGCTCAACGAACAATATCATTTTTCCATTTCGCACGGTGGTGACTATGCGGCGGCCATTGTCAGCCAAAACCAACGTGTGGGTATTGATATAGAGCTGTTTGCTGAAAAAATACACCGCATTGCACACAAGTTTTTGGACGAAGAGGAAATGGGGCTGACGCAAAATAGTATGCGGCTTCCCGACACGCAGCTATTGACAACGTATTGGAGCGTGAAGGAAACCGTGTTTAAATGGTGGAGTTACGGCAATATCAGCTTGAAAGAAAACATCAAAATCCGCAACATCGAAGAGTTTCCCAGCCAAATCGTCCACGTCGACTTTTTGCGTGACGGAAACGGATTTCCCATACAAGTGGATTTCAAGTTTTTTCAGGAAATGGCGCTTTGCTGGCTGGTGGACTAAAATAAATTGTCCATTAAAGAACTACCTTTATCCGCTGTAAAATAAAATAGCATGAAATTTCCGGCACCTGTAACGGTAAAATGGATTGGACAGTTGGTCCATGCTTCCAAAATCATCGGCGACGCAAATGCGGAAGCTTTGGGTATCAACGAATTACACAAAGTAGAAGCGGGCGATCTTGTTTTTGTGGACGCTCCGAAATACTACGCAACCTGTCTGAACAGTGCCGCGACGCACATTATCATCAATACTTCGGACGTCAAAGTTCCGGAAGGCAAAACCTTGATCGTAACCGAAAATCCGTTCGAAGCTTATTTAAAAATTGTCGAACATTTCCGTCCGTTCACGCCCGCAGAAAAAATGGTCAACGACGACGCCGTCATCGGCGAAAACACGATTGTCATGCCGGGCGTATTTATCGGAAAAGATGTCAAGATTGGCAAGAACTGCCGCATTTTTCCAAACGTGACCATATTGGACTATACCGAAATCGGCGACAATGTCGTCATCCAATCTGGAACGGTCATCGGCGGCGATGCGTTTTATTACAATACCAAAAAAGACCGCGAAGTATGGTATCGCCGTATGCAGAGTTGCGGTAATGTGGTGATTGAAGACGATGTCGAAATCGGCTGTAACTGTACGATTGACCGCGGTGTCACGGCATCGACCGTAATCGGAAAAGGTACGAAAATCGACAACCTTGTCCATATTGGGCACGACAATAGTATTGGCAAAAATTGTCTGTTTGCGGCGCAGGTCGGTATTGCCGGAGCGACGGTGGTGGAAGACGGCGTTTGCCTTTGGGGACAAGTCGGCGTGAGCAAAACCTTGACGATCGGCGCCAATACGCAAGTGCTTGCACAAAGCGGCGTTCCGTCTTCGTTAAAAGGCAACAAAGTTTATTTCGGTTATCCAGCGGAAGAAGCTCCGACCAAAAGACGGGAACTCGTTTGGCAAAAACGCATTCCAGAACTTTGGGAAGACGTGAAACAGATTAAAGAAAAATTGGCGGAGAAAGGGTAGTCCTATATGACAAATAAAAAAGCACTTTTGATGAATCAAAAGTGCTTTTTTATTGTAGGAAATCTTGTTTAATACAAGATTATAGTGACAACTGCAATCCCGCCGTAAACCATTTTCCTGGCAGCGGCGCCGCCGCCGCTTCAATATAAGTGATGTTGCCTATATTGGTTGCGTCAATATAAATACGCAATTTGTTCAGTAGTTTGTAACTCGCTTTGGCGTCCAATATAAAATAGTCTTTATAGTTGATACGTTTTTGATACCGGCCTGCAATATTGATATTTAGTTTTTGAAAAATATCCGAACTCGCCGTTAATACTAATTGGTCGCGCAAACTATTGATGGCGTATAAGGAAATCGTATTGCTAGATGTATTTGTTTTGATGAAAGGTTGCAGATTCGTATAGGATGCACTCAGTAATGTATTGGAAAATAAACTATAGTTTGTTCCTGTTATTTTATAGTCTAGTGCAAAAGTAATTCCTTGTGTATTGATGCGTTGGTAATTGTTAGGCTGCCATGGATCTTTGACGTTTTCCTTTGTCCAGTCTATGAAATGATTGATTCTCCTATAAAAATAACTAGCTGTTGCATTGAGATTGTGATGATTGTATTTGAATCCGGACTCAATATATTGCGCATCTTCAGGTGTGAGATTTGCGTTGCCGATATTGGACGGACCTTTATAGTAGAGGTCCGTATAAGTCGGGAGTCGTTGCCCTGTTCCTATATTGGCAAACCATTTGAAATCTTTGGAAATAGTATAGCCTGCATCAAGTCCGGGAAAAAGTTGCCAGCCATATTCCGTATTATAGTTAAGATATGCGCCGGCTGTCAATGATAGTTTGCCTAAGTTGGAAAAACGATATTCGCCCGAAGCGCCGTAATTATAACGATTGTGGTTGCCAAGGTTGGAACTCAATATATGTTCGTTTCTTCCTTCCAAACTAAAACCAATATCGCCTGTCGTCGTGTGTATTGTATTGTTCCACTCTAGATTAAATATGTGCGTTTTGTGGAGGTTGCGTCCCGTCAACGGCTGGACAATATAGCGATAGTCGTCTTCCGTAAAATGATAACTTAGCCTAGGCATCATTGTCCAGTTGGGATTAATTTGTGTGTGATAGCCAACGGAAGCCATTGCTGTAACCGTTCTTTCGCCTGAATTTTTATCGCCTGGCGCCGCGTAAAATCCATTTGCGCCATATTTGTTATAGGTGTAGCCTGCTAGCACATCAATATAGTTCTGCTGTTTTTTAGTATAACATTTTCCTTGATAAAAAGCCTTGCTGTTGTTGAATCCCGTATTGTAACGATAACCATTTCCCAAATCGTGCGAAGCAGAAAATAGTTGATTTGTTTTGTCCGTTACTTTTGCTAGTGTAAGTCGTGCTCCCCAGTTATTATAGTGGTTGCCGGATGACTCGCTTTTTTCAAAATTTGATCCTGTGTAACCTGTTGCGATTAGTTCATCTTTTTGCGGCGTTTTTGTCACAAAGTTAATCGCACCTGTCAATGCGTTGATGCCGTAAATACGAGCAGCAGAACCTCTCAATATTTCAATATGGTCGATGATGTCCAATGTTAGCGGAAGGTTCATCATATTGTGTCCCGTTTGCGGATCGGTCATTTTGATGCCGTTGATCAATACCAAAGATTGGTCAAATGTGCCACCGTCGATGGAAAGGTCGCCTTGTATGCCGCCCGGGCCACGTTGTCGCAGATCGACTCCGGCAATATAACTGAGCGCGTCATTGATCGAACGTATAGGCAATGCGTCCAACTGTTCTTTTGTGATGATACGGATATTGCGGTTTTGTTCTTTTTGCGTGACGCGAATACGGTTTTCCTTGACGACGACTTCGTCCAAAGAAGAACCTTCCATTTGTGCTTTTGACGTGATAAAAGAAACTAAAAGCGTTGAAACTAAAAGCGTTTTTTTCATTGTGTATGTTCGTTACTGTTGTAATACGCTGCAAAAATATTATCTTTCCGGACTCTTTAAATGTTCCAGTTGTGAAAAAAGAAGGTAGTCCGGTTGCGGAAATATTGAGTGATATTTTGTTTGTAGATAAAAAGGATTCAAAAGCAATCTACTTGCAATTGAGCGAGCAATTGGCAAGTGCCATACAAGGCGGCATCCTAAAGCCAGGTTCTGTTTTGCCGGGAACCAGACAATTGTCGGCTATATTGAAACTTCACCGAAAAACGATCGTTGCGTCTTATGAGGAGTTGGCGTTGCAAGGTTTTGTGACGATGCATGCCAATAGAGGGACTTTTGTCAATCAAGAAATTCCGGATAGTATAGTTGTGCCGCAAGACGACACGCCTGCTTTTTCTCAAAAAACGATTGTGGCAATTCCCAATAACCGCTTATTGGAACTGGAGTATTTTGACCCAAAAGAGGATTGGATATTGGACGACGGTAAGTTCGATAGCCGATTTTGGCAACAGGAAAAAATGTCCGCTGGTTCTTATAGTTTGTTGGGTAAATCCTATAATAATTCGTCTTCTTTTTTAAAATATTTATTGAGTCAATATATAGTCTCAACACAAAATATTATAGTTTCAGAAAATCAATTGTTGATCACTTCTAATCAGTCGATGTGTGTTGCATTAATTACGCAAGCGCTTTTAAATACGGGAGATATAGTAGTGGTGGGTAACCCCGGAAACTATAAAATCAATATGGCAATACAACAGGTCGGCGCAGAATTAAAATCGATTTCGGTCGAAGTCGACGGACTTGATATGGCTGCATTGGAAGAGGTTTGTAAAAAACAGACTATAAAAATGCTGTACATCAGTCCGCAGCATCATTATCCCACGACGACTATATGTAGTTATGCAAAACGCTTGGAATTGCTACGTTTGGCTAACCAATACAGGTTTTTTATATTGGAAGATCAGACGGAAAGTTTGTGCGATTTTCAAAAGAGAAAGATTCCGTCTTTGGCAGCTTTGGATTCTGAAGGCGTTGTGATACAAGTCAACTCGTTTGAACAAATGATCCGGCCCGACTGGAATATTGGGTTTATAGTCGCGTCGCCGGCTATATTGCACGAAATCGAGAAATACAAATCTTATATTGGTTTGGACTACATGGGACTTGCAGAAAATATGATGGCGGCAACTTTGCAATCCGAAAACCTGCAACGTATCGTCAAGAAAATGACCAAACATTACTTGCAACGGCGCAATATGTTTTGTCAATTGCTGAGCGAGCATTGGCGCGAATATGTCCAATACGAAGTATCCAAAACGGGGTTGGGTTTATGGCTGCATTTTGACTGGGATTTTAATCTATTGGCTTTCGCTAAAAAATGCACGCAAAACGGACTTGTCATTCCCAATTATTTGCTGTATCAATCGCGAAAATGGACGGCGATGCGGCTCGGTTTCGGAAAATGGAACGATGCGGAAATGGAAGCGGTCGTATTGACGGGGCGACAATCTTTTTAATTTTTTAGCTAAAAGCTAAAAGCCGAAAGCGCAAAGCCGAAAGCGTTGAAAACTTCAATAGGATAATGTACTTGCTTTAGGCTTTTTGCGTTAAGCGTTTTTAAATAAAGGATGTGGAAAAAAGTAACCTTTCATTTCTTCCAATAATCCTTAATTTGCAAACATAAAATTATCGTTTGCGCAAAATGGTCAACAAAGAAAATATCGTTAAGTACTTGAAAAACAAATACATCCTTTCTCTGGTCGTGTTTGTTTTGTTGTTGCTGTTTTTTGACCGCAACGATGTTTTTACGCAGGCAGAACGTAAAAAAGAACTCAACAAGATATTGGCGAGTCAGGAATTTTACAAAAAGGAAATTGATTCGACCAAAGAAAAACTTCACGAACTGCGCACAAATCCTTCCGCGTTGGAACATTACGCACGCGAGGAACTTTTCATGCGAAAAGACAGCGAAGATATTTTTGTATTGGAGAAAGCGGATTCGGCATTTTAGCAGTCGTCAGTATTCATAAATAGAAAAGCGGTTGAAATAATTTCAACCGCTTTTCTATTTATGTTATCTCTATATAACAACAATGGCGTCGCTCAAAATACTGATGACTGGCGACTATTTGCCGCCTACGACTGTTTCCGATTTACTCAAATATTGATCCAGCGCCACGCCCATGTTGGGAGATTGCGGCGTAGGAGCGGCGATGCCCACGTTCCAGCCCGCTTCGGTAGCGGCTTTTTCGGTATTGCTGCCAAACACGGCGACGGCCGTGTCTTTTTGAGTGAATTCGGGGAAATTTTCCTGGATCTGTTTGACTGAACCTGGTGTAAACAAACAGATAATATCGTAGTGCTGCGCCGTCAATATATCTTTCGTTCCGTTGTCGACGTTGCGGTACATGCTCGCTGTATTGTAAATGCTTTTGCTGTTTTTCAGCCAAGTCATGATCGAGTTTTCCTCTGGATTTTCGCTGGTGACGTAGAGGAAAGTTTCGTTGGCTTTATGCTTGTTGACCACGTCCAAAAGTCCTTGGTTGGTACCGTTGGCACCGAAGAAAACTTTTCTTTTTCTGTACAGGATAAATTTTTGCAGGTAAAGCGCAACGGCTTCCGTAATGCAGAAATATTTGGTTTCCTGACTGATCGAAATTTTCATTTCCTCGCAAAGACGGAAAAAATGGTCGATCGCATGTCTGCTGGTAAATATAACCGCTGAATAGGTCGTAATATCTATCTTTTGACGCCTAAATTCTTTGGCGGGAATCTCTTCTATAACGGAAAGTGGGTGGAAAACTAGGTCTACTTCGTATTTTTTTGCAAGGTCAAAGTAAGGCGATTTTTCACTCTGAGGCTTTGGCTGGGTAATTAAAATCCTTTTCTCTTGTTTCAATGGAGATATCATTTACGTCAATATGTAGGAAATAAACTCAGTTGTCGTCATCCAATCCAATTCGTCAAATCCTTGAAAAACAACTTATACAAAATAAGTATTGGTACGATTTCTACGCTGCAAAGGTACAAAAAAAAGTGGAATGCGTTGAGTTGCAGATTTCGGGCAATGACCGAGAACGAAACGAGGTAGCGATATAGCAACAGCATGATCAACAATATGCTGCCGATGGTGAGCAGATTTTGGTTCAGTTGCGCGCTTTCGGCAAAGGCGAAAACCAATATCGCGGGTAGGCAAAGCAAGCCGATGATTTTGTTGACGAGAAACACGACGTACATGTAGGCGTTGGCGTCTTCCGCCGCGTTGAATATCCAACCGGAAACGTAAATCGTGAGGGACTTGACCATGTATATGATCGCCAATACGAGACTTCCGAAAAGCCAGATTTCCCAGCCAGCATACGGCAACGTGTGGGATTGTTCCAATATCAAGGTTGCCAACATGCCCGTGGACAAGCAAAAAAGCAGGTTCAACAGCAATGATGGCAAATTATTCTGTCCCATATTGTAGTCGTTTTTGTCGATGGACGAAAACGAAATGAGGTTTTTGAACAGGCTGTCCGTGTATTTCGGAAACGCCGTGCGCACAATTCCGTACAGCAGCAACAAACCGCAGACGACGAAAAACAGCATGTCTTTGGACTTGTACGGATGCGGCTGGTCCATGACGTATATTGGTTTCGCTTTCAACGGCAGGTACGGAACAGAAATCGTTTTTTCCCAAAGCGGATCGCTTTTTCGGGTAAAAGAATGCTGTTTTTGTGCTATTGGACGATGCTGCGCGGTGCTGTCTTTTGGTTTTGTTTGTATTGGTGCGGCCGCGATTTTTTTTCTGTTTGTGCTGTCCTTTTTCGGCGTATTGACAACGACGGGTTTGCGATGGACAGAACTGTCTTTTCGTACGGAAGTTACTGGTTTTGACTTCAAAACCTGATGTTGGTGCGTCGTGTCTTTTTTGACCTGGATGACGGCTCTGTGCGTGGAATCCGTTTTTTTATGAATGGTAGCAGTTGGCTTTTTCTTGATTTTGGTAGAATCGGCCTTCTGTGCCTGTGCACTTAAAACGGAGAAAAATGCAAACAAGAATACGGACAATATGCGTGTTGCCGAATGTCTGCTGATTTTTTCCAATATAGGTGTTGCCGTCAAGTGTTTTTTGCACATACTGCAAAACTGCTTATTTTTTTCTTACCCACACACTTACCGAACAGCTATTTGCGAAAAAAGTTCCTTTTCCGTGCTCATCGAGCTGCACTTCGTCGGTTCTATTTTGCAAAAACTCATGGAAGGTCGTATTGGCAAATGTTTCGCCAAGTTCAATATCTTTAAATCCTTCGTCGCCATTGGAAAGTATAACGATGCAGCCTTCGTGTGTGTCGTCACCGACTCTGCGCCAGCCAATACAGTTGGGATGGTCCAGGTAATCGATCTGTTCGCCGTAGGCAAATAATTGCCGCGCCGTCATCAACGCGTTCAACTTGTCGATAACCGGCAAAAAAACTTCCGCATCGTTGCCGTCGTTGCCTTTGTCGGTGTAATGTGCACCGTATATATCGGGCGAAAAAATACAGGGATAACCTTTCTCGCGTAGCAATATCAGCGCGTACGCCAATGGTTTGAACCAGGGCTCGACGGGGTTTTCGAGTGCTTGAAGCGGCTGTGTGTCGTGGTTGGCGACCAAGGTAACGGCAAGCTCGGGATGGGATTGTACCAATGTATTGTCGAAAATTTCCGTCAGGTTGTAATGGCTTTTTTCACGGCTGGCAGTATGAAAATTGTTTTGCAAAGGTGCGTCGAACAAACTCATGCGGCCTTCGGTTTTGTCAATATAATGGACGAGTTCGGCATGGTCGTAGCTCCAATATTCGCCTACGAAAAAACAGTCGTTTTTCACTTCTGCTTTGATATAGTCGATCCATTCGTTGAGGAACAGCGCATTGATATGCTTGATTGCATCCAGACGGACGCCGTCAAAATGTGCCAATTCGTGATACCATTTGATCCAATCTTTCAAATGCTGCCTTACGGCCGGATTGCGGAAATCAATATCGCAGCCCATCAGAAAATCGTAGTTGGCGTTTTCGTCGGAAACATGGTCTTCCCAGCCGTCGCCGTATTGGTTGAGAATGGAAAAAATGCCGGTCGTTTCGTTGCCGTTTTCGTCCTTGATATAGTCTACGCCGCTAAAGCACTGAAAATCCCATACGAAATCGGAATGTTGCTTGTTGCGCCCCGGAAAATAGAATTTGGTAAAAGCCTTTCCCATAAAAGGCTCGCCCACGTTTTCCTTGCGGTTCTGTTCGTTTTTGCGGAGGAGTTTGACGTTTTCCATTTCGTCGCCGCCCATTTTGTGGTTGAGCACCGCGTCAATATAAACGTTGATCTTTTGTGCGTGCAGCGATTCGATGGCGGCGATATATTCGTCTTTTGTGCCGTACTTGGTCGAGACGGAACCTTTTTGGTCAAATTCTCCAAGGTCAAACAAATCGTACGTATTGTAACCAACGGAGTCGCCGCCGTTGATACTTTTGTAGGCGGGCGGCAACCAAACTGCCGTGATGCCTTTTTGCTGCAAGTCGGATGCGTTGTCGCGAAGTATTTTCCATAATTTTCCGCTGCCTTCCGTGTACCAGTGAAAGGTCTGAAGTAGAGTTCCGTTCATATTGGTGAGTCAATATTTGATTTGTTTACAAAAAAATACCAACTATAAATTAACACGAACGGTGGGAAATTGTTGCGGCAGAATGCAGGAAAGTTTACATTTTTAAACAAAAAAGATTAGATAAAAGCAAAAATAAGCAAAACGGCGAAGTCCGTTGTGATACAGTGGTTTATAAAACGTGGGGACAAAGTTAGAAGTCGGTGTACTTTAGTTTTGAGGCACAAAAAGACAGGGTTAGGTTACTAAATCGTTACCGGTTACCTTCCAATATACATAGTATAACAGGTTATATTTCAGTCTTTTGCATCTCTCTGCATCTTTCCTCGTAACTCATTGAAATTTAATTTTAAACATTAAACAATGAGTTATGGAAAAAGCGAAAAGATCAACGTTTAAGCTGCTTTTCTATCTAAAGAAAAACGAGCCAAAGAAAAACGGTGCGGTTACAATTATGGGGCGTATTACCGTTGACGGTAAACCAGCAACATTCAGCACAAAATTTGAGATCCACCCTGACAATTGGGACTTGAAGTACGGTCGTGTATTGGGTAAAAGCAATGTTGCAGTAAACCTCAACAATAAGCTGGAGAAGATTCGGACACGTATTGACGATATTTATGAGGATATGTTGAAACATCAGGGTTTTGCTACTGCACAAAAAGTCAAGCTATCCTTCCTCGGTGTTGGCGTAATAGAAGATGCCATTCTAAAAGTTTTCCAGGCACATAATGACAATTTTGCCCAGATGGTTGCCAAAAAAGAACGTTCCCAGAGTACCTACGATAAATATAAAATCGTTTATAACCACCTCGCCAAATTCATTCAGTTACGGTATCTCCGGGATGACATGGCTTTTAAGGAACTTACGTCCGATTTTATTCGTGAGTTTGATTTTTATCTGCGCGTAGACGAGGAATGCACCCACAATACGGTCTGGGTTTACACTATGCCCGTGCTACGGATGGTGGATATTGCGATCAAAAAGGGTATGATACGCGATAATCCTTTCGAGGATTATGAAATCACCATGAAACAAACAGACCGGGGCTTTCTACTGAAAGAAGATGTTGAGAAAGTTATGCTATGTACGTTGCCAAAGCTCAAATACGAGCTTGTTCGCGACCTTTTTATTTTCAGTTGTTTTACTGGGCTTTCTTACGCCGACATTAAGAAACTCAAACGAAGTAATATCCAAAATTTCTTCGACGGCCATCAATGGATTATTAGCCGCAGAAAGAAAACCGATGTTTCTTCTAACGTCAGGTTATTAGAGATTCCTAAGAAAATCATTGATAAGTATTGGGGACTATCAAAAGATGAGTTTATTTTTCCGATTCCGTCTAATGCGACCTGTAACTCTCACGTAGAAAAGATAATGGAAGCCGCAGAAGTAGTTACAGAACAAAAAGTCACGTTCCATACGGCCCGCCATACTTTTGCGACAATGATATTAACGGCTGGTGCCTCTCTTGAAAGTGTACAGAAGATGATGGGACACACCAATATTACTACTACTCAGATCTATGCCAAAATCCTGAACGAAAAAGTAGGTATGGATATGGACATCGTTGCACGCAACTTGCAGGCAATGGCGGTTTCTTTCAATTCTTTGCATATTGAATCGCCCTCACCCGACCAAATTGTTTCTGCCATACTAATCGACCTGGAGGAAGAAGAATTGGAATTTGCCATTTAATAAGAGCTTATAACGTCATTAATAAAAAAGCAGGATGTACTAATCCTGTTTTTTTATTTCCATACTTACCCCAAAGCACATTTAATGCCCTCTGCGCACATTCTTTCCCTTAAAAGAGCTTTGTCGGGTTTTGCCGATAAAGACTATTGAAAAATGCCCACCCACATCCTTTACATACAGGATTTCAAGATTTCAATAATCGTTTCCTGTTCCTCAAAATTTAAACTGGCAAAGCCCATCCGGGTATTGTTTGGAATATTCTCTGTTGCCCCATAATATTTACCGAAATTAATTTTCAAACCTTTTTTTGTTGTTTTTTCATTCAGCCTTTTTAAATCAATATCATTG
>Ga0154006_1000502_pt1 | contig 13042 bp, 11 predicted proteins | sample TSFL090MetaG_FD_104747 | JGI IMG/M metagenome (GOLD analysis project Ga0154006, IMG submission 104747) | Attine ant fungus gardens microbial communities from Florida, USA - TSFL090 MetaG | ecosystem: Host-associated > Fungi > Mycelium > Unclassified | place: USA: Florida, Wakulla State Forest...
AAAAGAAACGGCGGCGAAAACGCCAAAAGCGGCAACAGCAAAAGTTCCATTAAAAAAAGCAGCAGCACCAAAGGCAGCAGCAACGAAAAAAGCCGCGGCACCTAAAAAAGCAGCTAAGAGCACAAAAAAACCGTAGTCAACGCAGCAGCATGCTGGATTGACCAATAGTTGACCTTCGATAAGATATTATTTTAATGCTTCTATTTATGTAAAGGAATTTATTCCTAAAATATTGAGTAGATAGAAGCATTAACTTAATAGAAGCAAACATATTAGATTATAATAAAATATGTAAATTATTGATAATCTGCCTACCATTTTGAACAAAAAATCCTTCTTCGCAAAACAGCGAAATCATAGTTTCTTGTAGCAAGAACAAGCATCAATGAAAAAATGTCGTACCTTTGCAAACATTTTTTGTAAAAATTAACATTTCTAAAAAGCAGCAGAAACACCACAGTTTCCACTGTCAACGTTTATTTTTACGAAAGAGTTTCCATAGAGAAACAAACAAATAGCTTCTGTTAAACATAAAAGAGGTATCTTTGTTCGTTGGCTTTTAATAATTTGAGATGAAATAACAATATTTATCTATAAAATGATATTTTTGTTGTGAAACTTAAAATAAAAATAACATTATTCTAATAGCAATAAATAGCAACGTAACCTGGGATATGGCTACGGAATAAAAGTAGTTGCATGCAAAAACAGTTAAGGGAAAAAATTTCGAGCTTTCAAGAAGCCAACTCTATTAGAGAGAAAGGATTGTATCCTTTTTTTCGTCCTATAGAATCTGCCCAAGATACAGAGGTATTCATCAATGGTAAACGTGTATTGATGTTTGGCTCCAATTCCTATTTAGGATTGACCTGCCACCCTAAGATTAAGGAAGCTGCACAAAAAGCCATAGCCAAATACGGAACGGGATGCGCAGGTTCGCGTTTCTTGAACGGTACGTTGGATATTCATATCAACTTGGAACACCGTCTTGCCGAATACGTCGGCAAAGAAGCGGCGGTATTGTTCAGCACTGGTTTTCAGGTCAACTTAGGCATATTGTCCTGCGTCGTGGGACGTAACGATTATATATTTTTGGACGAATACGACCACGCTTCCATCATCGACGGTAGCCGTTTGTCTTTTGCCAAAGTATTGAAGTTTGCACACAACGACATGGACGAACTGGAAACGAAACTTTCCCAACTTCCACCCGAAGCGGTCAAGTTCATCAGCGTTGACGGTATTTTCAGCATGGAAGGCGACATCGTCAAATTGCCTAGATTAGTCGAGCTTGCCGAAAAATATGGTGCGTCGATCATGGTCGACGATGCGCACAGCCTTGGCGTAATCGGTGACAAAGGCGCGGGGACGGCTTCTCATTTTGGAATGAACGACAAAGTTGATTTCATCATGGGTACGTTCAGCAAATCTTTTGCGTCTCTTGGCGGTTTTGTTGCCAGCGATGCCGAATCTATCGATTTCTTGAAACACCGTGCACGTTCGCTCCTCTTCAGTGCAAGTATGACGCCGGCTTCTGTAGCCAGTGTCGACGCAGCATTGGACATTATCATAAGCGAACCGGAGCATTTGGACAACCTTTGGAGAAATACGCACTACGCCAAAAACCTTTTGGACGATGCAGGTTTTGACACAGGTAAAAGCGAAAGTCCGATCATCCCAATATTCGTCAGGGACAACGACAAGACTTTCTTGTTGACGCAATTATTGCAGGACGACGGCATTTTTGTAAATCCTGTTGTTTCTCCAGGCGTACCTTCCGACTCTTCGTTGATACGCTTCTCGCTGATGGCAACGCACACCATCGCACAGATCGACGAAGCAGTCGACAAAATCACGAAAAACGCAAAAAAAATCGGCGTGGAACTGAACGTCAAACAAAACGTTTCGTAAAATATAGACCAAGTAACCAGAAAAGGGAGATGATGCATATTGTCTCCCTTTTCTAATACAAGGAAACACATTTTTCAATACACAAAATTTAAAGGAAGTGAGCCATCATATTGTAATAGTCGACAGCAAAAAACTATTGAGAGCCTTTATTGATTTCCCGCATGAACTTTACAAAAATGATCCGAACTACGTACCCGAACTTTTCATTGCGCAACGGGACCTGCTGACGCCAGGCAAAAACCCATTCTTTGAAACGGGCAAAGTTCAGTTGTTTCTCGCTTACGACGACGGTCAAGTAGTTGGGCGTATTGCAGCAATATACAATACCAATTACATCAAGTTTATTGAAAAAAACGACGGTTTCTTTGGTTTTTTTGAATGCATCAACAACCAAGCCGTTGCCAATGATCTATTGGACGAAGCCTATACTTGGTTGCGCACGCAAGGCATTTCGGGCAATATGCTCGGACCTGCCAACCCAACTTCCAACGATTCCTGGGGTTTGCTTATTAACGGATTTGACACGCCGTCCATGGTGATGATGCCGTACAATTTCCCGTATTATTTGCAGTTATTGGAAAATTACGGACTGAAAAAAAACGATGATCTTTTCGCATACATTTACGATATCGACAATTATTACGGCGAAAAAGTAAGACGCCTTTCTACTGTATTGGAAGAAAGATTGCTGAAAAAGAACATCACCATTCGCCAAATCGACCTCAAAAACAATTTCAAAAGCGAGGTTGAACGTATCCGAAAAGTGTACAACAGTGCTTGGGACAAAAACCAAGGTTCTGTTCCCCTGACCGAATCCGAGTTTGACTATGTCGCGAAAGACCTCAAAATGATCGTCGATCCCAATTTCTGTTTCGTGGCAGAACAAAACGGCGAAATCATCGGCATTTGTATTGCGGTTCCCAATATCAACGAAATCCTTATCCAGATCAAAAGGGGCCGCCTCTTCCCTACTGGCTTGATCAAACTTTTGACACAAAAAAAGAATATCGGCAGCCTACGCATCATGATTTTGGGTGTACTGGAGGAATATCGTCGACTCGGTATTGAAGCTTGTTTTTACGCTGCACTTATGCGTAGTACCGACAAAAATCCTAAAATAAGACGTGTGGAAGCTTCCTGGATATTGGAACAAAACACGATGATGAACCGCGCGATCGTCGACACGGGCGGCGTGCGCTACAAAACGTACCGCGTATTTGAAAAAGCGGTTCAATAAGAGTTATGAATAAGAGAACCAATTCGCTGATTATTGTATTTATACATATATATTTTTTTGCAAAAAATTAGCTTTGTATCATCGTTACGTAAGGTGTCAGCCATTCATAATTCATTTTTTACATGGTTAAATTAATCGCAAGCATCGGCGGTATTGGCTATATCAAAGGTGGCGGCTCCATCGCCGCCGCGGTATGGGCATTAGTCTGGTATTTTCTACAAGCGTACAATCCAAATATCAGTTTTCAGATTATTTCCTTGATATTGATTACCATATTGGGCATCTGGACGGGCAACATTGTGGAAAAAGATTGGGGAAAAGACAGCAGCAAAGTCGTCATTGACGAAGTCGCAGGCGTCGCGCTAACGTTGGTTTACGTCCCAGTCACTTGGTATTATGTCCTGATTGGCTGGATATTGTTTCGCTTCTTTGATATAGCCAAACCGTTGGGAATCAGAAAGATGGAACGTTTCCCCAAAGGTTGGGGCGTTATGGCGGACGACTTATTGGCGGGCTTGTACAGCGCCATCGTATTGCAGATAATCGTTGCCTCAAAGTTTTTGAATTAAACAATTGTTTAATTCAAAAACTTTGACGAATTTTGCGTTCGCGTCGAAAATGACGAGGTAGATAATTCTGCATGGAAATACCGTCTAAAAAAGATATTGTACTGTTTTTAAAAGCACAAGCGTCGTCCTTGTTCGCATCGGCAATTGATTTTGCCGTTTTTAATTTGAGTGACCGTTTTCTAAGGTATTATCCACTTGTCCCCGATCGTTTCAAAGTAGTAGTTGCCAATATGCTGGGCAACATTGCGGGCGGTGTCGTCAATTTTTTCACCAACCGAAACTTAGTGTTTTCAGGCGCGACGAAGGAAGCCACGCCCAAACAAGGCATGAAATATGCTTGTGTGTGGATCGGCAACCTATTGTTAAACGCAGGCGGCATTTATCTTTTGGTAGAAGTATTTGGACTCAACAAGAACCTGAGCAAACTTGTTGTAAGTCTGATTCTGGGTTTGACGTACAATTATTTACTGCAAAAAAATTTCGTTTTTAAGACGCGCGCACAGGAAAAATCAATATGAAACAACGATATCTCAATCTCTTTGTAGCTTTATGCACGGTAACTTTTTTTCTGTTTACCCCAAAAAGCTACGCCCAAAACAACAGCAATATTGTCATTTACGGCAATATCGTGGACGCAGCCTCCAGCACGCCGCTAAGCGACGCCTCCGTTTATTTCAACAAAGGAAGGGGTGCGCGCAGCGATTCTTCGGGCTATTTTATATTGCGCATTGCAAAATCTCAAGCCAAAAGCAAATTAACGATCGACGTAGCGGGCTACAAATCAGGCACTTACGACATCGACATCAACGTCGACAGCGTGGATATTGGCGTGTTTACCTTGACGCAGATGCCGAGCAGCCTGCAAAACGTGACGGTTTCGGACAAAAGGAAAAAGTACCGCAACAAAGACAACCCAGCGGTCGAGCTCATTCGCAAAGTCATCGAGCACAAAGAGGAAAACCAGATGAACAGCTACGATTACGCCCAATACGACAAGTACGAAAAAATGGTGGCGTCGATCAGCAAGCTTTCCGAAAACATACACAACAGGAAGTTTTTGTCGAAATACAAATTCCTCTTGGACAATATTGACACAACCAAATTTCCCGGCAAAGGCATCGTTCCGCTTTATCTGGAAGAGTTGTATTCCAAAAACTACTACCAAAAAAGTCCGGAAAGAGAACGTACCGTCATACAGGCACAAAACAAAGTCGATTTTGGCGAATTTGTCGATACAAAAGGCGTCACGGATTACCTGAAAAGACTGTACGAAAACGTCAATATCTACGACAACAATATCATGTTGTTCACCAACCAGTTTTTGAGCCCGATTGCGGGTACATCGCCGACATTTTACATGTTTTATATACGTGATACGGTCGAGGTTGACGGCATTAAGGTTGTGAAACTGTATTTCACGCCGCGCAATCCGCAGGATTTGCTGTTCCGCGGTACGCTTTTCGTAACGCTGGACGGTCATTACGCCGTGCAAAAAGTTTCCATGTTTGCACCTCAAGCGGTCAATATCAACTGGATGCGCGAACTGAAAATCAATCTGGATTTTGAAAAACAACCCGACAACAAATACATGTTGGCCAAAAGCGACATCATTGGCGACTTTAGCGTCAGCAAAAAAGGAACCGGCATATTTGGGGAAAGGGTTGTCAGTTATACAAATTTCAAAACCGGAACGCCCATGCCGGACAGTATTTTGCGAATGGGACCCGTATCGACACTCGCCGATGCAACTGCACACACAGACGCATATTGGGCATTACACAGAACCGACACTTTGACAAAAGCCGAGTCGCTTACGTACCAAAACGTCGATTCATTGGTCAATATGCCTTCGTTTAGAAGGACGATGGACTGGATCACGCTTTTTTTGGCGGGCTACAAACAAACATTCCACAACAAATTTGAAATCGGACCTGCGAGTACGTTTTACAGTTTCAATCCGGTGGAAGGTTTCCGTCTGCGTTTTGGCGGTAGGACGACGCCCAACCTGAGCAAGCGTTACTATTTCGAAACCTACGGCGCATACGGTTTCAAAGACAAAAAACCGAAATATTTCGGAAGTTTTACGTATTCGCTAAACGACAAATCTATCTACAAATTTCCGCAGAATTACGTAAGGGCAAGTTTCCAACGCGATACGAAAATCCCCGGGCAGGAATTGCAGTTCGTGCAGGAAGACAACTTCTTGCTTTCCTTCAAGCGAGGCAACAACAACCAATGGCTGTACAACGACTTGGCGCGCATCGACTACGTCAAGGAATTTGAAAACCATTTTTCCATTGCCGCGGATTTTAAGTATTGGAAACAGACTCCTGCCGGAAGCATACATTACGTCATGCCCGACGGTTCATTGGCCGGCGACACGATCCAATCCATCAAAACAAGCGAATTTGGCGTCACGTTGCGTTATGCCCCTCACGAAACTTTCTATCAGGGAAAGCTGTACCGCGTACCATTGATCAACCAATACCCTATCATTCAGCTTTCTTATATTGGAGGTCTTAAAGGATTGTTTGGCGGTCAATATAGCTACAACAATTTCAACCTGAACATATTCAAACGTGCGTACATGTCGCAGTTGGGATATTCGGACATTACGTTGGATGCGGGCTATACATCCGGTCAGTTGCCTTTTCCATTATTGTTTGTACATCATGCGAACCAAGCGTATTCGTACCAATATGCGTCGTACAACTTGATGAACTTTTTGGAATTTGTCAGCGACCATTACGCCAGCATCAACATCGACCATCATTTCAATGGATTTTTCTTCAACAAAATTCCTTTGTTCCGCAAACTGAAATGGCGGGAAGTCGTGGAAGGAAAAGTGATATACGGCGGCGTTCGGGATCAAAACAATCCGCTCAAAAATCCAAGTCAAATGCGTTTTCCGACAACAGATGGTTTGGCGAGCACGTTTTCGTTGGACGGCAAACCTTATGCGGAAGGCGGCGTGGGCATCACCAATATATTCAAAATATTGCGCGTGGACTACATTTGGCGTTTCACGTATTTGGATCATCCCGGAATACCGAAATCAGGCATTCGCTTTTTTTTGAAGTTTGATTTCTAACTTTGCACGATGACACAATAGCTATCAAACGGCAACAACTGAAATAAAAATTATGCGTTTAAGAGACAAATTACAATTAGGGATCTACAAAGTCATAGATCCGTTTGTCCGTTTTTTGATCAAAATAGGTTTCACGCCCAACAGAGTAACCATGACAGGATTTCTGTTGAATATTGGCGTAGCCATCATATTTATTGTCGGAGCCGAAAAAGGCAACCGCGGCGATTTCCGTTTTGTCGGTTGGGCAGGCGGCTTGACGTTGTTTGCCGGTTTGTTTGACATGCTCGACGGGCAAGTAGCGCGTATTGGGAAAATGAGTTCGACTTACGGTGCGTTGTTCGATTCCGTATTGGATCGCTACAGCGAATGCATCATGTTCCTCGGTATTTGTTATTATCTGGTCGCGCACCATTATTTTTTGAGTTCCATTTTTGCGTTCGTGGCAATGATTGGGTCTATGATGGTCAGCTACACGCGTGCGCGCAGCGAAGGTTTGGGTATTCAGAACAAAGGTGGTTTCATGCAGCGACCGGAACGGGTCATCCTATTGGGCATTTCGGGTATTGCGTGCGGCGTGACATCCAGCTTTATCGGCGATTATAAATTGTTCGTCCCCGGCTTCCGTTACCACATATTCGAAACAATGTCAATTTTCACGATTCCGATTTCGGTAATGGCCGTTTTGACCAATATAACGGCGGTCGGAAGATTGATGGCAGCCAAACCATTACTGGACGAAAAAGACAGAGAAAACGCAGCGCAGCAAAACGAAACAGTCAAAACAATCAATATAGAAAAAACGGTCGGATCCAAAACGACTTTGATATTGTTGTTGCTCGTTTCATTGGGATTGAGTTCGGTTTGTACTGCTGTCCAAGCACAAAAAACGCGCATGATAGAGGGAAAAGCCTTCCCGATTCCGACGGAAAAAGCTTCGTTGCTTTTTTATTTGCAAAGAACTAGCAACACCAATACGATCATCTGCGAACTGAACGGCGACAATACGCAAGTCGACGATTCGCGTCCCGTCAAAACGAGCTGGTTGCGCTACGGCGACGACCCTAAAGGTCCGCGTCAGGACTTGAATTTTATTCAACGTACCTTTGCCTACGGAATGAAATCCAAGCCATTGGGCAACGGTCAATATTCGCTGCATTTTGTCTGTTACAAAAAATACGAAATGCGCCTGATGAAAATCAACGGCCAATACCATATCGTCGGCCCGATCAACGGCAAAAACCATATATTGGACCGGATGTTCATCAATATAGACGGTGGTTCTTTTTGGAATCCAAACGTGACCTACGTCGAAATCGTCGGCCATGACATGAGTACGAACCAGCCGGCTTCCGAAAAGTTGACCAACGTCAAAAAAGATGCTTAACCGTATTGGATTATTGACAGCAATCGTCCATATTTTATTTTTATAAAAGTTTTGTAGTAATGCCAAAGAATTATATTTCGAACTCGACGGACTCCCCTAGAATGTTTAAGTCCAGCATGTTGGAACCCTTGTCCAAAGTACATTTTTCCGTGCCTTTGTACATTTTCATCCCAACGGCGGTGTATTGTATTTACCGTGATTTTGCGGTGGAAAATGTAGGTGTCGGCACGTTTGTCCTGTATTTTATATTGGGCTTGCTCGTGTGGACGTTGACCGAATACGTCATGCACCGATTTGTGTTCCACTTCACGCCGCACGGCGCGTTTCAGGAAAGAATGCACTTTATTTTCCATGGCGTGCACCACGATTATCCGCGCGACCGCATGCGCTTGGTGATGCCGCCGTCGGTGAGCATTCCACTTGCGTTGTTGTTTTACTTTTTGTTTAGGTTGATATTTTCCGATCAGGGGTTGTTTGCGTTCTGGCCAGGATTTATATTGGGTTATCTGTGCTACGACATGATGCACTACGCGATGCACCATTACACATTCAAACAAAAATTCCTCAAACGCATCCAGCAACACCACATGATCCACCATTACCAGGACCCGACAAGGGATTTTGGCGTGACGTCCGATCTTTGGGACAAAGTGTTCCATTCCCAGTCCGTCATGAAAAACAAATTAACCAAAGCAAAAGCGTAAACTAGAAAAGATTTTGAAGGGTAAAAATATTTTGCTTGCCAGTACGGTTACCGTTGCGTACCTCGTATTGGCAAGCATATTGGTCGGTTTTAAAACGGAACAGGTCGTACTGGCGCTTATTTTCAACGGCTGCTATTATCTCAGCCAACCTACACGCCAATTGATATTGGCTTTGTCGGTGTTCTTAGTCTTCTGGATCATTTTTGACTTCATGAAGGCATTTCCCAACTACCGCTACAATCCGGTCCACATCCAAAGCCTTTACGAGGCAGACAAACATTATTTCGGCATCAATGCCAACGGCACGAGATTTACCGTCAACGAATTTCTTTCCCAGCACCAACACAAAGCATTGGACGTATTGGCGGGAATATGTTACCTGCTGTGGATTCCCGGTCCGATTGCATTCGGACTTTATTTGTTCTACACCAAGCGCAGAAAAGAATATTTTGAATTTGCCTTATCTTTTTTGCTGGTCAACTTTATCGGATTTATTATTTATTACGCCTACCCTGCTGCACCGCCTTGGTATGTTGCGCTCCACGGTTTCACGTTTGATCCGCATACGCCGGGCAATGTTGGCGGCATGGGACATTTCGACGCTTTTTTCCACATTCACCTTTTTGAAGGTATGTACGCCAAAAGTTCCAACGTGTTTGCGGCAATGCCGTCTTTGCATGCCGCATACCCGACGATTACATTCATTTATGCAATCAAAAACAAAGTCAAAATCGGTTCGGTTTTGTTTTTTCTATTGATGTTGGGCATCTGGTTTGCGGCGTTGTACACAAGCCACCATTATGTTTTTGATATATTGATGGGTCTTTTTTGTACGGCGGCGGGTTATTTGCTATATCAGTTTTTGTACAAAAAATCCAGCGGGTTTAAACGTTTCGTGGATTACACGGCAAACGAAGCGAGTAAATAGATATGGCTATGTGGCTCACAAATTACACGAACCATTCGACTTTTTGCTCACAGATTTCACGGATGAACACAGATAAATACATCTGTGCGTATCTGTGCTATCTGTGAGCAAAAAAAGACTTTCTTCTCTTTTAATTGTAAAAATCTTAACCCCAAAACTACGATCGTCACCTACCTTTGCGCCATCCAAATCATCATTAATTACGCATCGTGGAAAGAAAAAAGGTTATCAGGCATAATTATTATGCGCTTATCGGCACGTCTTGGATAGTCAGTATATTGAGCGTTTTGCTCGCATTTACGCTAAAGCATATTACGGAATTTTTCGAACACAAGATTTTTGGGATAGTAGAGTCGCACAACCATCTTTTTTTCATCGTGCTGCCCACGATCGGCATCACGGCGATTTATTTTTTGCGTAAGTACGCGTTTCACGGCAAGAAAAACAAGGGCATCACCGAAATATACAAAACGCTGGATCAGCGCAAGGATCATCTTCCTTTTTTTAAAATCCCGTCGCACTTTATCAACGGAGTCCTTACGGTCATTTTTGGAGGATCGACCGGTGTAGAAGTTTCTACGGTTGTAGCTACGGCCGCAGTTGGCAATCAAATACACCAACAACATTTTTCCGCCAATATGTACAAGTGCGAACTCATCTGTGCGGGCGTCGCGGCGGGCGTTGCCGTATTGTTTGATAGTCCGTTGGCTGGTTGGCTTTTTGCGTTGGAAGTAATTGCGCGCAAAACCAGCAAATCGCTCGTGATCAGCTGCACCGCGTCCGCATTGCTCGCATGGGTATTTATACACTTTTTTGACAACAAACCATTGCTTCCGTTTACGATCGACCATTGGACTTGGCAGGCGGTGCCGTTTTTCATTTTGTTGAGTCTTTTGGGCGGTGCGCTTTCCGTGTATTTTACGTTGCTGGTGACACGCATGAAAGCCTTTTTTGGCAATATCTCCAACAATTTTATACGTGTCAATCTGGGTGCGATCGCTGTTGGATTGATGATTTTCCTATTTCCGGTATTGTACGGAGACAGCTATCACGGTTTTAGGGAAATATTGGAACAATCTGCCAATGCGCAGGTTCTGCCTATATTGACTTTGTTGATATTGTCGCTCATCAAACCATTGGCGGCGTCATTGACATTGGGCGCGGGCGGCGACGGCGGTGTATTCGCGCCGAGTATTGTAGCAGGAGGATTTTTAGGTTTGCTTTTCGCAACGGTTTGCAACCAGCATTTCGGAACGCACTTGATTCCGTTAAACTTTGCCTTGGTCGGTGCAGCAGCCACTTTGTCCGCATCCATCTACGCGCCGTTCACCGCATTGATATTGGCCTGCAACCTATTACCGAACGGTTATCAATTGTTCTTCCCGCTTTTGTTGGGCTCGTTGGTTTCCAAATATTTTTCCCAAAAAATATTGTTGCCGTACAACGTGTACAGCTACGATTTTTATCTGGCGGCACAGAAGAAGGCGGCAGCGCATTAAAAACCTCATCCCCGGCCCTTTTCCTTTGGGAGAAGGATGACGCGACAGTTAACCATTATGTACATGTCCAATATAAAAAGCCGTTGCAGGTCAATCCAACAACGGCTTTTTATATTATCGTTTTCATTGCCCATTGTCCATTTATCCAATTCCTTCTTTTATCAAATCATGCAAATGGACAAAGCCCAAAAATTGTTTGTCTTTATTGACAACGATCAACTGCGTAATATCGTGTTGCTTCATTAATTCCAAAGCCGTAACCGCCAACATTTCGGGTGCTGCAATATAGCCGCCCAGCGTATAAAAATCGCCTGCGCTAACTGTATTGATATCGTCCACTTTTTCCAATAAACGGCGAATATCCCCATCGGTAATGATGCCCAATACTTTATCCAAATCGTCCACGACGGCCACTGCGCCCAACCGTCCCTGCGAAATGGAACTAATGGTTTCTTTTAAAGAAGAACTTAAATGAACTTTCGGCGCGGCGTTGACGGAATACATATCGCCGAGCGTCAGCAACAACCGTTTTCCTAAATTGCCGCCTGGATGCAACCGCGCAAAATCGTCTTTGGAAAATCCGCGCAACTGCATCAGACTAACCGCCAACGCATCGCCCATCACCAATTGCGCCGTGGTGCTCGTCGTCGGTGCGAGATTATTGGGACAGGCTTCTTGGTCAATAGGGACGAGCAACGAATAATTGGCCTGTTGGCACAAATAAGACGCCGCATTGCTGGAAAGCGCCACGACCGTATTGCCCCAGGATTTCAATATGACAACAAGATTTTTGATTTCGGGGCTCTCTCCACTTTTGCTCAATACTAGGACGATGTCCTCTTTTTGGACAATACCCAGATCGCCGTGGATCGCTTCCGCAGCATGCAAAAAAATCGCCCGCGTTCCCGTGGAATGAAACGTCGCTACGATTTTTTGCGCGATAATCGCGCTTTTCCCAATACCGCTCACGACGACGCGGCCTTTGTTTTGCCACAAAACTTCGACGATTTCGGCAAATTTTTCGTCCAAACCGTCCCCAACCTGCAACAAAGCGTTGCCTTCCTGTTTGAATACTTTTTTCCCGTATTCCAATATTGCCTTTCTGTCCGACATGGGAACAAATGTACTTTCGTTTGTCTATATTTTATCCCAAACTGGCAATTCCCGATGAGCGATTCTCAATTTATCGCGATTTACGCGCGTTTTCTCCTTATTTTTTAGGAATATTGTACCCGGAAACCGCATGACTATGACAGTAAAAAGTATGGCCGACATGATGGCAAACGGCGAAACGCCCGAAGTTTTGTTTTGGGTAGGATGCGCCGGAAGCTTCGACCAGAGAGCACAAAAGATAACCAAGGCTTTTGCACAGATATTGGACAAAACAGGGGTAAAATTTGCCATTTTGGGTAAAGAGGAAACCTGCACCGGCGACCCGGCAAGGCGCGCTGGCAACGAATTTTTGTTTCAGATGATGGCGTACCAAAACATCCAGATATTGAACGGCTACGAAATCAAGAAAATCGTGACGGCTTGTCCGCACTGTTTCAATACGCTAAAAAACGAATATCCTGCGCTTGGCGGCAACTACGAAGTCATCCACCACACGACTTTTTTGCAGCAGCTGATCAACGAAGGCAAAATCGTATTGAAGGAAGGCGGCTCGTTCAAAGGCAAAAAAATCACGTACCACGATAGCTGCTACCTTGGTCGTGCCAA
>Ga0154006_1000503_pt1 | contig 13028 bp, 7 predicted proteins | sample TSFL090MetaG_FD_104747 | JGI IMG/M metagenome (GOLD analysis project Ga0154006, IMG submission 104747) | Attine ant fungus gardens microbial communities from Florida, USA - TSFL090 MetaG | ecosystem: Host-associated > Fungi > Mycelium > Unclassified | place: USA: Florida, Wakulla State Forest...
CAATGTTTGCACATGACACTGATCTTTACCCATAGATTATCATCTGTCCTTGAATAGAACAAAGGACTGCCCTAAGATGGTTAGGTTATCTCTATTTCAAGAACAATAGCACTCCTATATGTAAAACAATAGGTAGTAATCATGTGGTAGGCTGTCCTGGTGCACAGACCACCACAATCATGTATTTAAGAACTGTATGTCTGGGGATAAACCTCAGACTTAACAACATCTTTTGCTACTATCTAAACTTTGCTTTTTTAAGCCTTTTGATTATTAAATCATCAACTCACAAATCAGTAAGTGGCCATTTGTGATAATGAGCAGGGTCCAAGGCAGATGGTACTCTGGATGTAGAATTGAGTTCTGATGTAGTGACTTAGCCTGAGACAACTTAATCACACTCCAAGTCTGAGCTGACAAGGAGAACTTGATGGAGTCTCTATTAGATTCTGTACACTACTTATACAACTACTACATAGTCTATGTACTACTTTCCCATACTTATGATGTGATATCATTATATGACATGACACTGTGACATTCTTGACATGTGATACTTTCCTGCACTCCTTCCTTGTATAGTAAGTCCAAATGAGAAGAGAAAAGAAAAAGAAAAGAAATATAAATAATGACTTAGCTATTTTACCAAGTCATAACAGCTAGGTAAGGGTCCTGGAAGCTAGAGTGATATTTGTAAGGGGACAAGTCTTAGTCACACTAGGAGAGCTTAGTAATGCATTGGTATAGGGTAAGTAGTATCTAGCTTGTTCTATGATCTATGTAGCCACTTTCCATATAAACCCTTCCCTCTTGTTCTCATCATCCCATCAGTACTAGGTAGCCTTATAAGGTAATGTAGTTATTAATGTATAAGTCATGTACTCTCTTGGCAATGCACACAGACTGGCTAGTGTGGATATACTAGTGGATGTATGGTAGAATACCTTACCCCAACATTGATTGGAACTCCTGGGCTATTCATTGTTCCAACTCTAAGTCTGCTCTCTTCACTAACACTAGAGTAGTTAGGGGCTGTACCATCCCCTTACAATATTTGAGTAAGGGTAGATCTACCAATACAAGCTCCTATATATACTACAAGAGGCAGTCTGTATGCAATCATGTGAGCCACAGTCCAACAATAGCACTTTCCTAATTAGGATAAATAGAATGATCAAGACAACATGTAGACAGAGAGGTAAGGGAATAGATGGATATGCATTATAAGATAAGATCCACTAGATAGTTATGAATTGGACACTTAGCTAAGCTCTATCCTAGGGTGACAGCTGTCCCCTTACATACACCAGATACTACCTGATAACAGTAAAGTAATTACTAGAGTCTAAAGTCACCTCTTAGATGTACAGAGTACTCAGTGATCTACATAGTAAATTTAATGAAAAAAATATGGGGCTTACCTTAGTCTCACAAAGGCAATGTAATGGCTGAGATGCAGCCACCCACCAAAAGTTCTTTTATACTTGAGAATGGAATGTATAGTTCAACCATGATATTTGTTTGCAAATGCAATGCAAATGAAAAAAGGAAAAGAATGAAGGAAAAGAAAAGCAAAATAGAACAGAACAGGCTTGCTGACAATAGTTGTACCTTTCCAACAAGACTGATGATCATATGCACTATAAACAGCAAGACCACAAGTATACAAAACACATCAATACTAATATCACTTTGAGGAGCAAATGAAGCTAGGCCAAATATCATTTGAGAACACTGCCGACCTTTTTACCAAGCCTCTCGCTCAAGACAGAGACCATAAATTCATATCACATCTCTAATTAACACGCAGGATGCATCAGTCTAGGGTGGGGGGGGTATGGAAACAGACTTTATGCATTTTGTATCAGCGGATCAGTTTGATGCATTTCTCTATAATCTTCCATTCTAAACCGGTTAACTATCAACCTTATATATAAGGTTCCATACACCATCCACTTCACAGCGATATCTGAGGTCTATCTCTTTGTGTATTACTACTGATTGTCTTACGGTCACATTGTAGCTTATTGCTTGGCAGGTAATCCAATGAGTCGTCCACTTCAGAGCAATATCTGAGACACCTATTACTTTACAGCTTTACAGTATGACATCGCGTCATCAGGTGTTCATAGCAAGTGTTCCATCTCTTTGCCGTTGTGTTAGGTATCAAGAAGTGATAGGAGCCACTCGAAATTTTCGTAGTTGTTTCTTCATTTAAACCATATCCGCCATCAGTGTCACTCTGCAGCCTAAATTTGACCATTAAACTCAACGTCTAGAGATTGGACAGGCTGGTTTCCCCCAGCAACCTCCCTTTTCACTCTTGGAGATGGCATATGAGACCGTGACCCTCGGTAATGCCAACATCGATGCCGCAATATTCGAAGCGCTTGAAGATGCCGCAGTTTACATTTGACCGTTGATATCGTTACAGATTACTTTCAGTGCACTTTTCATGTTTGTCATTCAGTCCCGCTTAGTTGGCATTTCATTTACAGTCGTGGCGCATGGGCAAGAGGCATTCCATAGAAAGCTTTTGACTTCCCGAGACATACAACTACTTCATAATAATCCCGAATTACGTATTGGGAACTTTAGTCAATCAAACAAGGAATGGACCTCATGTATAGATTTAACATAGATTTAACTTAAGCTTCCTCCTGGGTAGGGCATGTCGGACAGAAATAGGCATGCCGAAATTTCCTAAAGGATCATGGGTTCTCATGGGCTTCAATGGCTGAGGAATTAAATGTACATGATTCGGTACGCAAGGGTCGGGAAAGAAAATGATTGTATGAAAAATGACGTCCTAGTGCTGTCATATCAATTCCGGTCTTATAGGATGACATATCAATGGGCGCTATCGAAATGAACGGTGATCTAGATAGAGTGTACTTGCATGATATTCTCGTTGGAGTATGCAGGCCGAAGATCAACTCCTATAGTCGCCATTAATCCTGACATATTCCTACGACGAGGGTCAACGCTCAGCCAACTGGGGGCAGAGAACACAATGCTCACATAACTTAAGTCACACGTCCAATATGTTGCCTCCCCATCACCGCCCATTCCCAAATCAACGACGATATTAATATCGTCTAAAGTTAGAATTTGCTTTGCCCGATTTTCGTCAACACTTTCAGGTTCACCGTTCGACAGAACAGGGAGGGAAGCGGTACCATCTGATGGAACAAACGTCACTGAAACTTTGGTCGGGTCGATGTTGGGTGGCGGTGTCGGAACTGAAGACGAAGTAAGAGGCACAGAACCGGTTGCTGCAAGAATCCTGCCCCAGCTAGTCAGTAGATTGCACGAAAATGAGAGATTAGCGATTACCCACAATTATGAAAATTGTAAAAACGTACTTGGCGTCCTCGCCATAGAGTGCTGTTTTTACGAGTGCCGAGGTAGAAATTTTAGATGCGATAGCATGTGCATCCTTGTATGAGGGAGCACCCTGCATGAACACAATCAAACATGAGCAAATATATGACACAGTGCTGGCAAGAGATAGACACACTTTGACGTTAACAGCTACAAACTTAGTGGCGCCCTCTCCATCCCGGACAACCAACTGTGCGAGATCTGCCGCGAAATCCGTCAACTCTTTTTTGAAGATTTCGAATGAGTCTCTGTCAGTTTCTTCGTCGATCTCGTGAATACGCCCATTCGCAATGGGTGCAGCAGCACCATTTGCGAAGATAATGATGGTGTCATTGGTCGACATATCTCCATCCACACTAATGGAATTGAAGCTTCGGTCGACAGCATGGGTGAGGGCATTCTGTAAGCTACGGGGAGAAACAGCTGCATCTGTCATGATACACCCAAGAAGGGTGGCATGAAGTTGTTGAGGGGAAGAGAAGGAAGTCGAGGCCGGACCCATGTCTGGATGGACCATACCCGCCCCTTTGTCCATGCCAGCAAGTCGATATTGAACATTGTTGATTGTAAAGATACGAGAGCGCAATTTAGGAAAAGTATCGGTTGTCATCAATGCCTTCGCAGCGCGCTCCCATGCGGCAAAGTCGGAGCCAAGGGAGTTGGCTGCGCGACGAATGCCCGCTATAATGTTCGAAATTGGCAAAGTCTGACCGATAACACCGGTAGACATAACAAGAGCATCAATTTTCGGTACATTTTCGTCCGATGAAGGAAGGAGGGAGGAGGTATATCTGACCATAGCTTGCGCGTCTTGAAGGCCTTGTTTGCCAGTTACGGCGTTTGCACAGCCGCTGTTAATAACAAGGGCACGCACCCTGCCAGCATTAGCGGTAAGAACTTGATCAGAGACAAGTACTGGCGCAGCCTTGAAGGCATTACGGGTAAAGCAAGCTGCAGCAGAGGTCGGGTGTGGGGATGTTGAAAGAACTACAGCAAGATCGAGGATATCTTTTTTCTTCACACCAGCATGAATTCCCGTGAGCTTATATCCGATAGGAAAGGAATTATCAGGGAGAGGCTTATGTAAATGAACCTTAGACGGTATGGAGGAGACCCAGCGACGAAAGATAAGGGCCATGGTAAAGACTCAAGAAAGAGGTCGTGCGCGCATTGTGCTATTAGCTGGTGTATTCACATGTTCCCAACCTACTGCCTGTCCTGCACAACACACAACATATGCAGAGGCTCGGAATCTTTCTTCCATCGCTCCGTTGTTCCAGAAACCGGGTCTGCGGCCACTGGAATGCAGCCCTCTAGCTGCGTCGACGGTAGAGAAATCAAGGGAAAATTTTTGTTGCATCAACATACACGTGATACATCTCAGATCTGACTGTCACATCGCTTTGTCACATATCAAGTTATGATAACACACCTGTCAATCAATCTGTCAATCACTCGGCAAGCCATGTCTGGATCTCCTGATTTAATGGAGCGTCCTGGAGGTACGTCTATTTTCTTAACATGCCCACGTTCCATTTCTTGTTTTTAGAACTATAAAATCTGCAATTCCATCCCAGTCACTCATCAATCTATTCAGGATTCACAATGGCCATTGAAAACATTCTTCCCAGAAACCCTCGTCAGGAACTCGAGGATGGCGTCCGTACTATTGTCACCGAGTTCCTCTCCAAATGCAAACTTACTGCATACATTCCTTATTCCCCTGACGCTGCCATATTCGAGCGCGAGTGTCTGGCGGAGGCTTATCGTCGCGGTTACGACATAGTTCAGCTCACCAAGCACCTTCATGTCGGCATCCTTGTTTCCAATGCTGCCTACTTCTATCAATCCAAGGAACTCAAACTTTACATTGCCTACTTCACTGCCCTCATGCTTTGTGTCGATGATAATTATGACCTCCAAACTGATGGTATCATCCATTTCATGGAGCGATATCAACGGGGCGAGCGCCACCCTACTCAGGTTCTCAATAATATTGCCGACCTCCTCGCAGACACCCCGTCTTTTTTCAATCCTGTGGCTACCAATCTGATCATGTGTTCATCTTTCTTGTTCATGAATGCTATGGTCATTGAAAATATTACTCATGGACAGAAGGTATCTACTTCTATAACCCTGGATATTCCGATTTGTTTTGTGACTTTGCATCATAGCTACCTTCAGAAGCCAAGCGATATCCTGACTATCTACGTCGCTTTTCTGGCCTTTCGAAAGCTTATGCGGTATTCATCTTCCGTCCATCCGTCAATACTGCCCAGTATATCCGGGCCCTTCCGGAACTTGAGGACATCATTAACTACGTCAAGTAGGCATACTCATATTTCGATGATACCTTTAACAAATTACGTACTTCAATAGTGACATTACATCCTTCTACAAGGAGGAGCTTGCAGGCGAAAACGAAAACACTGTCTCTCTCCTTGCCAAAGTCAACGACCGAACGAAGTTGGACCAACTCGGCGTGCTGACTGACCAAGTTGTCAAATGCCACCATGACACATGCGCTATTCTCAAGGATTGGAAAGAGGCCCACGGTGATTACACGTTGTTCTGGCCTGGTTATATTTCATTTCATGTTGCATCGAAAAGATATCGTCTTTTCGAGCTAGGTATTTACTGATTTACCCTTTAGACTTCGTCAGCAACTCTTATAATTTAAGTTGTACAATAACTTTACTCGTCCCTTTGTATTTCCTTTACGATGTTCTAAGTACTGTATCACTACTTCGCTGTTCTGTAACTTTTTATCTATCTTCCATTGCTCGAATGTAATTTTTTCTGAAGTTGTGTATAAGAAAGCGCTGATCACCCCGTACTAGAAGATAAGATTCATTAATCAAGGCATAAGTACATGAAAGATGTGAGGAACCCACGCTCAAAACACGTTGCCACCATGCTCATGGAACAACTATGTTCAAGGTTCTGAAGTTCAAGAGCTGTTCACATTTGAAAGACAAGCTACTGATGCATACGATACATCTCATCTGATGATCTCGTGAGGCATGTGCACCATACGCCCAATTTCCAAACCCGTAGGTGTACATTTCAGTTCCGGACAGTGGCTTATCTCCACCTACCATATTTTCTCATATCTTCTTGGATCCTCCGTCAAGTCCGCCGAGAGTGCTCATGGCATGTCCTCAAAGCCACCATCTCACCATCGGGAATGATGTTAACTGTTATTGCCAAGTGATGATACCCAGACGTTCATTTCTGTGGACAGGTTAAAGCACATCTCTTTCATCTTTTTGTGACGTATCGAGGAGAAGCCCTCCAAATTAAAATTTTGTCGCCGGGATACGTCAGCAATTACCGGTTTCTGAAACGTGAAATCCCATCAGAAAGGCTTCTTGACAGCTAAGCGGCGGTCCTGAAGCAAGTGTGATATCCCGTTCACTATGACCATTATGTTAACTTGGTAACAGTGTCTTGTTCGACAATAGATATACTCAAGTCAGATGACTGGATCCCAGTTTGAATCCCGGAAGCTAGAAGCGGACTAGTGATGCAATGATGGGATACATTAGTTCCGATGATTTAATAATCGATTATAGCGTCATGCACAGATATGCAGACCAGTCACTACACTCAAAAAATTGGCGCGTTCGAGGCTTGATCCAGTACCTCAAATGATGTTTGAAGAGTGTTAAGCCTACAACTCATTACATACTTAATGACCGTCAATCGATACAAGGTTTTCAGCGTGCTTTCAGCATGGTCTTCGACCTCTACTAATTCTGAAAGATGTTATTTATGTTTATATTTGAATATTTGAACTGGATTTTCCCATCCTGTCCTGTTTACTCAAATGGCTGTAAAGACGCCAACAGCCTGCTGTTTGATGAGTCTGTGAGGAAGCTTGCCTAGCCGTTCGGCCAAAATCAGAAAGTTAACACAAAAATATCAAGGGTGTCTTATCAATATTGACTATCTTATTGATTGATCTACTGGGTCACTGCTTTCTCTTTCCTCACAGCCATGCTCAACTCTGAATACTCTTTGATCTGAATATTATTGCTTTTTTGGACATCCATTGCAGTGGAGCACGACATCTTCTCCTACTTCCGTACATTTTTGAGTGAGAACAGTGGCTAACCCAGACGTCTCCAAATCAAGTAGACGACGAGAAACAGTGATTAACTGAGCTGTGACCATAAGTAAATGTCTCACCTCAAGCGTCTCTGATTAAGGAGCTACATATTTATACACACACCTAAGCGACGGCTATCCAGATGAAGATGAAACGGAAAAATAACATAGTGAAAACGGAAATGATCTACTACTCTTGTATTTCATGCCGACGAAATGCACCTGTGTGATCTGCTAATGATACTGTATTAGTCCAATTTCATATTGAGTGTTATTGAAGGTTAGGTTACGCTTGATAGTGTCCAGGTCGCAAGGGTCCTACTTTACGAGGAAGTGTACTTAGGTGTTTTAGTGTCATTTTCAACCTCTTCTACCTTCACCGAGAGCCATTCAAGTGGCCCTGGATGAGACAAAAGAGATAAGGCCAAAATAGCACATTGGAGGGAATAAAAAGAGAACAGGGTCTACGATGTGTAGGCGTAGATGGAAGGGCATTAGAACACACGGGAAGTAAGGCAAGCTAATCCCAAATAAGATCATCGGATGTACAGATCAATGAGGATCACACATGGTATCAAAGAAATTGACGGCACGCCTTGCGACTTTTAGGTTGTCCAGAAATAGCGTCTTCTCAAAATCTATTCGTCCTCGCGACGTCTCCGATGTGATGATGTCCACGAGTTGCAAGACAACATCCTCTATACCTAAATCAGGACCGGGTCGCTACGGCGACTACGTAAACCTTAGTCATTGGGAGCTGGCAATTAATTGGCCGCAGTCAACCCATATGATGATGATGACATGAAAGAAAAAGGTTGCATCAAGTGAGAGCATGCAAGGCGAAATGATTTCTTTTCTGTTCTTGTCCTGGATAGAACTTGTGCGTTTGCACTATACATCACCAATAACAAGGATAATAGACCGAAGACATAGCCGGGTAGATTGAATTTGCTTTGAGAATCAGTGCACCTTTGGATAGAACCCAGTGGTCAACAAAGAACTAAAACAGGTGGAATAACATCAGTGATCGGAAGTGAACACGTTGGCCATGCCATATTGTATACTCGGATAAGCCTCATGTCAGTGTGATGCCGAACCACAACGATAAGGGACAGTCTGCCTAAAAAATACACGATTTCATGAGAACGGTATTTTATATAAAAATAGAATAGATGGTCGAAGGGAGGATCTCAAATTTCCGTTTCCTTGGAAGAGTCAAAAGTAAAACATGATTTCACCCACATTAGCGCATTCAGAAGTTATTATCCAATCAACCCCGATAAGAATGCAGTAATGCAAGTTCATACAGCACCTCAGTCATCATCTCAACCAGCAAGCAAAACTAATTGATCAATGTAGTATTATTCAACCTCGAAACGACAAGATAAGATAGATTCACTTGAAACAGAAAGCGTTCAAGTCAATAAGAGTATGTTGGGATGTAACAAAGAGTAGGGTGGAGATGCAGTTCATCGAGAAATATAGGAAGTTTAAAAAAGACAACAGAATACGTGAAATGGTTTATGGCTAGTTATAGGGAAGTTAAAAACGGGCGCAAGAGTGGACGCGGGCAATACAAGGTATATATCATTTACCGAAAGCAAAAGCATGGAGGGAGAGAAAAGCTAATTACAAGAGGAACAGAAAAAAATCATAATTAGATCACAAAAAATTAGAAGAATCGGAATAGAAGAGCAGGTAACATATCCAAAGAGAATCGATCAAACGCGGAAGGAGCAGATAAGGAGGATATAGTCGTCCAAAAGAAGGAAAAAAAGGACGATAGAGTAAAGGGAGCAATTAAAAAAGACGGGTAACAAAAGCAAGATAAAGCGTCCACAAGATGACAACACGATCAAAGAGAAACGAGGAAATCAGTCACGAGATACTTCAACAGGCCATACACTCCCTCGAGGGCGGTCAGGCTCACCGGTAGGAGCCGCAATGGTTACTTGCGGTGGAGGTTGCTGAGACTGAGATCGTACGACTCCCTTTTCTATGGTTTCCGACATCGCCTGTGCATGTTGAAGTTGAGGAGGCTGCTGTTGAGCGACGGTAGGTACAGCTGATGCCGCAGGAGCGCCTTGCTGACTCACATGTACGCCCCTCATCTCTTCGATACCTCGTTTTAAACCGACCAGCATACGATCGGTACGTTCCAGCATCTCCACTGTCCTCCTCCTGTGTTCACTCAAGTCCATATAATGTCGCTCAAGGTCAGACAGAGTTGGCACACCCATGATGCTGTTAAAGACGAAACTCAAGTTAACCTCCGAAGGGCTGAACTCGAGTGGACCTGAGGAAATAGGATAGCCTGGAGCATGGTGACCAGGCGAATGAGTGCGACTCGGTGCATTTGATCCAGAGCGAACATAACTGGAGTGGGCTTGAAGGAGGGCGGCCGCCGCCTGACTGTTGAACGCAGCGAAGCTGGGGAGGTCAAACCCACTGTGAGGAGAACCAGTGGGTGCGAAGGGACCCGCTGCATTGTGGCCACGGCTGGGATAGTCGCTGCGGGACGGTGCACGGTTTTGGGGCGAGACAGAACGACCATCCCAGATCTTCCTCTTTTTGCGCATTGAACTGACATGACTCTCACTTTCCTCTTCCCCACCATCCATACGAATGTCTTCATCTTCCTGCTCTGCAGTACGTGTGATCCGACTACGACGAGCACGCTTCCTCTTGGGCTCCTGGGTCTCTCCTTCACTATCTTCACCATGCCCACCAGCACCAGCTGTACCCCAGCCAACAGTCACAAGCGCTTCCGCAGCAGCTTGGTCAGATATGCGACCAGAAGCACTACCCCCTGCTGCACCGGAAGCTGCAGGGACACGTTTTCGGCGCTTGATAACCGTCTTCTTCATCGAGTTTGGTCGATGGGTACCGTGAAGTTTAAAGTAAAGACCTATTTATCAGATTATGATAAGACATGCATTCATAACGCTGCATGGAATTGGAAATTGCAATTTCAAAGAGAATAGATTAAGCAAAAGTCAACGTCCCGTTGGGACTCATCAGGAACTCGTTAGTCTACTAGATGGAAATCATGTAGGACGCGCTTGATATCGATGGAAATAATTCAGAAATTTATGAGGTAGAAGACTCACCGCATGCATTACAAATATTATTGCCGATGTCATCTCTTCTCCATAGGGGAGTCGTGCTCGTGCCACAGTTGGCACAACTCAACGCACCAACGACAACCCGAGCTTTCTTTGCATTGATTGCATTGGCACTGGCATCGCTCTCGTTGGCAGCAGGTGAGGCCACCTCCTCAGGAGCCTTGGGAGAAGCCATGCCACCGGTAACCTCAGCCTCAGCAGCCGGAACCTCAGCAGCCACTCTGCCAGCCGCAAGAACATTGTTATACGTTGGGCATCCAAAACAGGCATCTGTTCCGCCGGTCCCATCGCAACGACCATCGCCAGGACAAGTGCCTAACTTGTGACTTGTTGCAGAGGTAGGAGTCTTTGACGATTTAGAATTAGGGGAAGAGGCGGCATTAGCAACACCAGCAGTTGTGGCCGTCGGGGCAGGTGTCGGGGTCCGTCCAAGATTGGTAGGGCGAGGCATATGCCGCGTTTTCTGATAGAGACCTGGAGGAAAATGATGTGAGTCAGTGTTATGTGAAGGAAAGATACCAGATCTAGGCAGGGAAGGAAGAGGAGATTGGGATGGAATTCGAGAAGAAGTGGTACGACGGCCCTCAGGCAAAAAGTCTTTCTTGTCCATGCTCGGGATCGTGAATCCACATAAACCGGACAGGGCTTTGTATGTGGAGGAATTGTAAGATATGTAACACGTCACGAGGCCTAGGCATGTATCTAGGCTGCTGGCGATCGAAAAAAACTCCAAGGTGGGAACAACAATGGTTATGCGTACTGATAAGGCGAATGCAGCAATGATGTGGCAGGAGTTATACGAATAAACACCATCCCCGAGACACATGTTTAGGGCAAAGGGATCATGAGGTAAAAATGGGGCAAAAAGACGAAACACTCGACGGAATGAAAATTTGAGATGATAAAAAACGAAAGGCAGCCCAAGATACGACGCGCAGAATGTGCACTCATCGTCCACGTGTATGACGTGTATGAAATCTCTTGGGCAGGGGCCAAGAAAAACATGAAACAGAGTGGGGTAAGGCAAAAAAATCTCACCACAAGCATTGCAGACAGGATTGCCATCTGCGTCACGCCTCCAAAGGGGAGTGGCAGTGGTACCACAGTTCATACACGGCGCACGACCGGACGCAGCGGTGCTCGGAGCGTTGTTCGTATTTTCCTCCAAGGGAACTAGACGTAGCAGTGAGTTAAGTACAAGCATAGTTCACAAAGAATCTGGGCTACCTGTACGCGCCTCTGTTGGGCTGGTAGACTGATCTGGCTGGGCACCAGGAAACTGGATGCGTGCCACAGGGCCTACTGTGGTGCTCGGCATGTTGACGACCGGTGACTCGAGGACGACAGGAGACATTTTATGTGTTTGAAGTAGAACGATGTATTACACGAAAAAGTCGCGAGGCTAGATTAGTCAGTCACTGTCGGACACAGTGAGCAGTGGCAGCGCGACGTGGAGAATACTCACAGAGATATGAAGCGTCTGTGCTGTAGAAGACAGTGACGATGGGGAGGATGCGTCGTTGAGGACGGACAGGTGGTGGTAGAGAAGAAAGCGGGGCAGGGTTCGGGGAATTGACAAAAGGAGGGGTGATAAACAGTTGATAAACAGTCTGATAACAACCACCATCCAATCATATTTATTCAATTTACAAATAGATTATATTTTGAACTCCGACGGGGTTTCAGTTCCACCCCAAAAACCGGTGATGTTCCCAAACATCCACAAGCTACACGGGTGGTCGTTGTATGGGACACTGCACGGAATCAATGCATTAGAAATGGCGCTAAATGAACACCTCTAGTATCTTTTGACCCCGCTACATTCTTATGTAAATCTAATCTCGGACGAATCTGGCCGTTGACCCCAGAACACCCCCAGAGCACCCCCAGAACATATCCTCCTTGCATAAGCCTGATACCTGCGCTCGTGCACGTTGGCGTAGCTCTCTAGTATGGATTGCATTAGCTCGCCAACACTTAGGCGCGCTGCGGCACATCCAATGTTTCACAGAGTGCTAGGATGTCTCAAGGACCAGGGTGATCTGATCAATCAATGTCACCCTGACTATGTTGTGTCTGATCTCAGACAAGGATCCTCTTTTCATCCATCTAATCTCCGCCGTCATCGTTTCCGAGGTTATCCTCCCAGAAGCACTATCTTCCTCCTTGTCTAATCATTATCCGATTTCTCCTATCATAAATCAAACTCATGGTTTTACAACTAGTGTTGCTCGCTCTTCCCACGATGTAATTGTAATTTTCGGCATTTTGAATATTCCGGGTCAAGCAAAGAGGGTTGCAAAAACTTTTGTGCACATATTTCAAATTGTTCTGAGATGTGGAGCAGGACGTTACCATTCATCTGATCTAGTTGACTCACTGCTTCGTTGACACACACTCAATCGATTC
>Ga0154006_1000505_pt1 | contig 12981 bp, 10 predicted proteins | sample TSFL090MetaG_FD_104747 | JGI IMG/M metagenome (GOLD analysis project Ga0154006, IMG submission 104747) | Attine ant fungus gardens microbial communities from Florida, USA - TSFL090 MetaG | ecosystem: Host-associated > Fungi > Mycelium > Unclassified | place: USA: Florida, Wakulla State Forest...
ATGCCGTCGCGCGCGACGTCGAACGGCCGGCACGGCCGGCGCGACAGCAGCTCGAGCGAATTGAAGCCGTACAGCGTCGTCAGGCACAGCGAATCGACGCCGCCGACGATGGCCGCGTCGATCAGTCCCGCTTCGATCATCCGGCGTGCGGACCCGAATACCTTCGCGCCGGACGAGCACGCGGACGAGATCGCCATCGCGGGCCCGCGCAGCGCGAAATACGCGCGCACGAACGCGGCCGGCGCATACGGGTTGTGCGTATGCGCATAGCGGAACCCGGCGGGCAGCGCGCCGCTCGCCGGATCGCGCCGCGCGTACGCGCGTTCGGTTTCGAGGATGCCGGACGTGCTCGTGCCGACGAACACGCCGACGCGCTCGGCACCGTAACGCGACACGGCCGCCGCGACGCGCGCGTCGAAATCGTCCTGCCGGAGCCCCAACTGCGCGAGGCGGTTGTTGCGGCAGTCGAAGCCGGCGAGATCCGCGCGCACGGGCTGCGCATCGACGCCGTCCACGGCGCCGATCCAGGTGTCGAGATCGGCGCGCTCGAAGTCGCACGGCGTGAGCCCGCCGCGCGCGTGGCGCAGCGCGTCGAGGGTCGCGTCGAGGCCGCGGCCGATGCAGCTGGTGGCGGTGAAGTGCGAGAGCAGGAGAGGTTTCACGAGGGTCGCATCCGGTGGCCGGAACGGGCGCCGCGGCAGGGCTGGCGGGCGCGCCGGACGTGGTCAGATTTTATCAAACGGGTGGGCCGCCATGCCCGGCTGGCCGGGCGGTTCGAGTGGCTCGAGCGGCTCGAGCGGCTCGGGCGCGAGCGTGGCGCGCAGCGTGGTCCACTGCAACTGCGCGTCGGCGGCCGCGCGCAGCAGCGCCGGCAGCACGTCGAGCACGACCGGTTCTCCGCGCGCGTCGCGGGCCGCGTGGCCGTCGTGCACGAGCAGGATGTCGCGCGCGGCAAGGCCGGTCAGCAGGCGGCGCGTGATGGTGCCCGCATCGTGCGCACGCGTGTCGAAGCCGCGCCGCGTCCAGCTGGCGAGCTGCAGGCCAAGCTCGCACAGCACCGGTTCGAGAAACGGATTGCGCAGGCCGGCCGGCGCGCGGAAGAAGCGCGGGCGCGTGCCGGCGATCTCGGTCAGCGTCTGCTGCGCGGCGACGATTTCGCGTCGCAGCGCGGCGGGGCCCGACAGCGAGAACGTATGCCGGTGCCGCTGGCTGTGGTTCTCGACCGCGTGGCCGCGCGCGACGATCGCTTCGATCCACCGCGGATGGCGGCGCGCGAGATCGCCGATACAGAAGAACGTCGCGCGCGCGTCGTACCGATCGAGCAGGTCGAGCACACGCGGCGTCACGTCGGGGTCGGGCCCGTCGTCGATCGTCAACGCGATGCGGCGGCCGGCATCGGCCGGCAGCCGCGTCCAGTTCGGCCCGAGCAGCGCGCTGCGCGGCCACAGGCCGGCGGCCGTCAACGCGAGATGCGACGCGACCACGCCGCCGGCGGCCCACGGCCACGTGACGGGCTGCGCGACGACGGCCGCGAGCGCGCCGGCGTGCAGTGCGACCGTGCCCGCGATCAGCGGCGTCGGTTTCCAGCGGCGCGGAGCGCCGGACTGCCGCGGCGGAACGGACGATGGCGCGTTCATGCGCGAGCTCCTGTCGAATCACGATGAGGGTTGTGTGCCGCCGTGGCACGCGGCGCGAGAATCGCCGCGAACGCGAGCGCGAGCATTGCGCCGGGGCCGACGGTCAGCCCGAAGGTTTCGAGCAGCGGTACGTGCGACAGCGCGAGCAGGCCGAAACCGGCGACCGTCGCGAGGTTCGCGATCAGCAGCGAGACGAGCGTATGAGGCGTGACCGGTTGCGCGTCGTCGCGCTTGCAGAAGAACAGCGCGTAGTTCGACCCGACCGCGACGATCAGCAGCATCCCGACGAGATGCAGGATCGTCAGCGGCACGCCGGCGAGCGCGAAGCCGGCCGTCACCACCAGCACGGCCGCGACCAGCGGCGCGAGCGCGCGCACGACGCGGCGCGGCGAGCGCAGCGCGATCAGCAGCAGCATGGCGATCGCGGCGAAACCCGCGAGCGACAGCCGGAGGTCCTCGTGTACGTAGTTGACGTACAGGCGGTCGGCCTCGTCCTTCAGGTCGACGAACAGCACGTCGGGTACGCCGGCGCGCGCGACGGCCGCACGGATCGGCGCGGCATCGAGTGCCGGCGCAGCCGCCGAGGCCGTGCGCGCGACGTCCGGCGCGCGCAGCGGCAGCATCGCGCTCCAGCGGCCGGCGCGTTCGGTGAGCAATGCGTCGACGGCAAGCGCCATCGACGTGCCGCGCAAGTCCGCGCGCGTGAGCAGCGGCGCGTGGCGTGCGGCCTCGACGTCGGCGATGAACGGTGCGAACAGCTCGGGTTTGACCGCGATCGACTGGTTCGCGACGGCTGCGCGCATCCGTGCGGCCAGCACGTTCGCGTCCGGCAGGCTCGCCTGGCGCGCGCGCTGCGCGGCGTCGCTCGGCAGGTAGCGCGCGGGACTCTCGAAGCCTGCGAGCACGCCGCGATCGACGAGCGGCTGCAATTGCGCGGCGACCTGCTCCGCGCGTTCGAGCGCGGCCTGTTCCGTCGGTGCGGAAAGCACGACGAGGTAGCGCACGTCCGGTGCGCCGACATCGGCGCGCAGGCGCGCGTCGAGTGCCTGCGCGCGGGCGGGAACGGGGCTCAGCGCGGCGAGCTCGCGGCTCCACAGGCCGTCGCGATGCAGCACCAGCGTCGCGCAGGCGGCGAGCACGAGCACGGCGAGCGGCCCGCGCAACCGCGGCGCGGCAGCGGCTGCCCGCGCGAGCACCGCGCCGACGCGCGACACGTCGCGAATCGCGACATGCTCGCCGCGCAGGTGCGGCAGCACGAAGCGCGTGACGAGCGCCGCCGCCGTCAGCCCGGCGATCGAGTACAGCCCGAGTTGCACGAGGCCCGGAAAGCCGGAGAACAGCATCGACGCGAAGCCGCACACGGACGTCAGCACGCCGAGCCGGATCGTCGGCCAGTATGCGGCGACCCATGCACGCGTCGCGTCGGCGGGCCGCGCGGTGCCGCGCGAGCCGGCCTGCGCCGATTGCACGAACAGGTAGATCGAGTAGTCGACCGCTTCGCCGATCAGCGTCGTGCCGAACCCGAGCGTCAGCCCGTGGACCGTGCCGAACGCGAGGCTGACCGCCGCGATGCCGGCGGCGATACCCGTCAGCACCGGCAGCAGCCCCAGCGCGAGCGTGCGCGGCGAGCGGTACAGCGTCAGCAGCAGCGCGACGATCAGCACGACGCTTGCCGTCGACAGCCGCTCGACGTCGTGCCGGATCGTGTCGCGCGAGTCGACCGAGAACACGCCGGGGCCGGTCATCGCGAGCGAGTACGCGGCCGGGTTCGGCAGGGTTTGCGTCGCGGCGGCGAACGCGCGGCGCACCGCGTCGATCGCGCGTGCCTGCGCGTCGGTGTCGGAGCCGGCGGCCACCGTCTGCACGACGAGCACGGCGCGCGTGCCGTCGCGCGACGCCCACACGCCGTCGCGGATGGCGGGCTGCGCGCCGCTGTCGAGCTGGCCAACGAGCGCCGTCACTTCGCCGGTCGGATCGCGCGGCAGCATCGCCTTCGCGACGAGCCCCGCCGACGAGCTCAGCAGGTCGAGGCTGTCGCCGAGCGCCTGGTGCAGCCCGTCGGCGCCGAAGCGCCGCGGCGTGACGGCCGGGCTCAGCAGGTAGCGATGGTCGAACACGAACGACTGGTCGCGCGCGTCGTTCACGGCTTCGCCGTTGTTGATCGCCGAGAATTGCCGGTCGGCGCGCAGCGTGCCGGTGACGCGCCGCGACAGCGCGGCGCGCGTGGCCGCATCGCCGCCGTCGATTGCGACGAGGATCAGCCGCGACACGATGCCATCGCGCAGCTGATCGACGAGCACGCGCTGCCCGGCGCTCGGCGCGCGCGGCAGGAACGCGGACAGGTCGGCCGTGAAGTTCGCGCGGGCGATCGCGATCCCGCATGCGACGAGCGCGAGCAGCCACACGAGCACGGCGCGCTGCCGCCACGCGGGCGGGCGCTGCGTGACGGGTGCGGGCGGCCGGGTGCGCTGGTCCATCAGTTCGCCGGAATCGGTTGCAGGCGCATCAGCGAATGGTCGCCGTCCGCCTGCCGGATCGCGACGCTGCGCAACACGTCGCGCGTGCCTTCGAGCGTGATCGTGCTGACCACCTTCAGCATCCGCGAATCGAGCGGCGTGAGCGTCAGCGTCCAGTCGTCGCCGCGGCCGGCGAGCGCGACCTTGTAGACCTGCTCGAGCGCATAGCGGTTGCCGGCAAGCGTCGCGCGGATGCTGTCGATGAACGCGCCGAGTTCCGGATAGCGCGCGAGCGCGAGCGTGTATTTGCGGTTGTTGCGCTCGACGGTGAGCATGTCGCCGTCGACGACGAGATGCTCCGGCTTCGGGCTCAGCGTGTGCTTCTCGAGATGGTCGGGGGCGACGAACACGAGCTCGCCCGACGATTCGAGCGGTTGCGCGGCGATCGACAGCGTCTTCGTCTCGGTGAACGTCGCGTGCCCGGACTTGTGCTGCGCGAGCGTCGACATCAGCCGGTCGAGGGTCCACGCCGAAGCGGTGTCGGCCGCGTGGGCAGGCAGCGCGAGCGCGAGGGCGGCCGTGACGGCGAACGTGCGCGCGGCGCGGCGCGGCGCGAGCGGGTGCGGCAGCCGGAACGGCGGCAGCAAGCGGCGAACGGCGATCATGCGTCGGAATCCCTCGTGGCGGACAGGTCGGTGCACGCGTGCGCGGCGTCGCGCCGCGCGGCGGCTTTGCCGGTCTGCCAGAAATCGAAATAGTTGAACCAGTTGTACGGTGCCGCGCGACAGTACTGGTCGAGCAGCGCGACGTAGCGCGCGAGCGCCGCATCGACGGCGGCCGCGCGTGCGTCGCGGTTCACGTCGGAGAAGTCGGCGAGCGTGTCGAAGTGCACATCGTAGCGGTTGCCGTCGCGATAGAGTCCGGTCATGAACAGCACCGGGCGCCGCAGCATCGCGGCCATGTACAGCGGCCCGAGCGGGAACGCGGCCGGTGCGCCGAGCAGCGGCAGCCGCCGCAACGACGCAGCCGCATCGTCGAGCAGCGTGCGGTCGGCGAGCATGCCGACCATGCAGTTCGCATCGAGGCGCTCGCGCACCTTCAGCATCGAATCGACCTGCCCGAGCGGGATCACTTCCGGCTTCGCGGCCGGATTCACGGCGGCGAGCGTTGCATTGATCTTGCGCGCGTTCTCGTCGTACATCGTGACGACGACGCGCAGGTCGGGACGCGTGCGGCCGATCGCCCGCACGACTTCGAAGCTGCCGAGATGCGCGCCCAGCAGGAATGCGCCGCGCCCGCCGGCGAGCGCGGCATCGACGCACGTTTCGCCGTGCAGCCGGATGTCGAACAGGTCGAAGCGGCCGTTCATCAGGTAGATGCGATCGTGGATCGTTGCCGCGAACGTGAACACGTGCCGGTATACGTCGCGCCAGCGTGGGGGGCGGCCGAGCACGCGGCGCAGGTAGTCGCGCGACGCCGCGCACGCGACCGGCGAGAACAGCACGAAATAGATCGCGATGGCATGCAGGACGACGCGCGACGGCCGCCGGCCGAAGCGCAGCGAAATCCAGGTCATCGCACGCAGCAACCCCGTGCTGCTGCGTTCCTGGCGCTCGGCCCAGGCGGTGCGCTTCATGGGCGTCCGTCCTGCGCCGCCGGCGGCGCGGACAGCACGCCGGTCGCGACGTCGCGCGCGCCGGCGCGCAGCGTGAAGCGGATCGCGCCGCCGGCGGCCGCGTCGAATGCGAGATCGAGCGGTTCGCCGGGCGCGACCGGGCTCAGGAATTTCGCGGAAGCCAGCCGCCACGTATCCAGCGGGCGGTTCAGCGACGCGCCGAGCGCGGCGATCGCGTGATCGAGCAGCACGACACCCGGCACGATCGGTTGACCAGGGAAATGACCGGGCAGCGCCGGGTGATCGGCCGGAATCGTGAACGCGAGCGGTGCGTCCGGCGCGGCGCGCTCGGGCGCGTCGGCTGCGTCGGCCCCGGCCGCGCGCGTGTGCCGCGCGACGAGCGCGGCGAGCACGTCGCGCGGCAGCTTGCCCGTTTCGTTGCGCGGCAACGCGTCGACGAACACGAGCGGACGCGGCATGAACGCGGGATCGATCCGCTCGCGCAGCGCGCGCTGCAGGTCGGCCGCGGCGAGCGTCGGCGCGACCACGAGCGCGACGAGGCGCGTCACCGGTTCCCGGCCCGCATCGGCGCCGGCTGGCGCGGCTTCGTCCGGCATGAAGAACACGCCGTCGACGACGTCGGCAATCGCGTTCAATTGATGATTCAGATAGGCGAGCGACGTGCGCTTGCCCGCGATGTTGACGAGATCCGCCTTGCGGCCGTGCAGCAGGAACCGGCCGTCGCCGAGCAGTTCGAGCGCGTCGCCCATCGGCACCGGCACTTCGACGTGTCCGCCCGACACCCATACGGTCGGGCCGCTGTCGTCGCTGGCGGCGTCAGGTGCGTCACGTGCGTCGAGCCGGATCGCCGGGAACAGCTGCCAGATCGCGCCCCGCGACGTGCGGCGCGTCGCGATCTGGCCGGTTTCGGTGCTGCCGTAGATCTCGACGAGCGGCGCGTCGAGCGCGGCCTCGGCTTCGCACGCGAGCTTTTCCGACAGCGGCGCGGTGGCCGACAGCACGAGCGCGGCCGGCGGCAGCGGATGGCCGGCCGACAGCAGCGCGCGCAGGTGGATCGGCGACGTGACGAGCACGCGCGGCTGCGGGATCGCGGCGAGTTCGTCGCGGATGTCGACCGGGTAGAACGGCTGGCGATTGCTGAACGCGAGGCCGCCGATCAGCGCGAGCAGCACCGTCGATTCGAAGCCGTACATGTGCTGCGCGGGCACGGTGCCGATCAGCGTGGCCGTGCGGCCGTCGAGCAGGCCGAGGCGCTCGGCCGCCGCGCGCACGCTGCCGACCAGGAAGCCCCAGGTCTTGCGGTGCGGTACCGGCGCGCCGGTCGAGCCGGACGTGAACACGTAGGCCATGATCCGCGCCGCGTCGATCTGCGGCGCCACCCACGGCGCGTCGTCGTCGAGGTTCGCCGGTGCGGCGTCCGGATACGCGAAGCGCGGCAGGTCGATCGTGCAGTCCGGCGCATCGTGCAGGCAGAACGCGTCCGGCGCGAACGACGCGAGCTGGCGCACCGTTTCCCGTGTCTGCGTCGACGGCAGCAGGCTGATCTTGCCGGCGACGAGCGCCGCGCACAGGCTGACCGCGAAGCGGTAGCGGTCGCGGCACACGTTGAACACGTGGCCGCCGGCGGGCAGCGCGGCAGCCACGCGGGTGACGTCGGCGACGAACGCGCGCACGCTGACGGGCGTGCCGTCGCGCCAGGCGATCGTCTGGTCCGGCGAGGAATGGAATACCAGCGGGTGAGTCGGCATAAATCGGCTGAAGCGGAAGGCGGTGGCCGGCGCGGCCGCGATGCGGCGCCGCGCCGGCCATGAATTCATCGTGACGGCTGGGTCGACGCGCGGTATGCACGCACCGCGTCGACCATCCGCGGCCGCGCATCGTGCGGCAGCGCGAAGCGCCGGCATGCATGCTCGGCGGCGAACATCACGGCGACGAGCGGCAGCGACAGGTAGTTCGCGAACGTCGACCACGCGACGATCGGCGCGGTCGCGAACAGCAGCGTCGACACCGCGGCGATCGCGACGAAGAACAGCGTCCACGCGAGCGTGATGCGCCGTGTGTAGCGCGCGATGGCGGGCGTGATCGTGCCGTGGATCATCGTCGCGAAGCGCGTGCACAGCGGCACCTGGCCGGCCATCAGCGTGCGGCCGAACAGCAGCGCCATCGCGAGGTTGAAGCTCGCATGCTCCAGATACAGGCCCCATTCGAAATGACGCGCGAGCGGGAGGCGCGCGATCCACAGCGCGACGGCGGTCAGCAGCCACGCCGGCACGAGCCCTCCGCGCTTCGGCGAGCGCCACGCCGCGCCGAGCGCGAGCAGCAGCGGCGGCACGAACGCCATCGCGAGGCCGAAGCCGTGTGCGCCGGGCGTCGCGGCCGCGTAATGCGCGCCGATCTGGTACGCCGCCACCGCGGCGAGCGCACCGATGCCGCGCGCGAGGTCGAGCGGCGAGCTCATCGCGGCGCTCCCGGCGCGCGGCGCGGGCGTGCGTCGCGGCCGGCGGCTGCGGCACGGCGGCAAGCGGGCGGGCAAACCGGAGCGGGACAAACGGACGGGCGCGGCATGGCTGCTGGAAACATCGGGCGGATCGGGGGGCCGGACGCGTTCGTCGGGCCGTCTAAACATCATATGAATGGCGGCCGGGACGCGGGTCCGGGCCAGTTGTCGTGCACGCACATTTTAGGGCCCCGGCGCACGGGTTCGGGACCGGCGCGGACAGGTTTTGTAACCGAATGTATGGCAGCGCACTGAACCTTTCGCGGGGACGATTCATTTCCATCCGAAGCGGCTCAAGCGTCTCGTGCGTTCCGGTCCCGAAACCGGCCGCGCGGGCGGCCTTCAGTCTGTAACCATTCGCGGTATACGCTCCGATACCCATCGTCTAGAATCCGCGTAACTTTTACAAACGACCCCCAATAACGCAGGCGGGGAAGCCGGCAGACGCCGGAGGGACGGAGATTCTCGTGCGCTTCGCACGCGCCGGGCGAGCACGACAGGTGCCGCTTCCGGACGTCTTCCGCTGCCATGGGCCGCCTGCCCGCAAGCATGATGAACGTACTGGAACAAGAGCTCGCCACGCTGATCATCGGCGAACTGAATCTCGAAGACGTCCCGCTCGACACGGTGACGGCCGGGACCCCGCTGTATGGCGAGGGCTTCGGGCTCGACTCCATCGACATCCTGGAAATCGCGCTGCTGATTTCGAAGAAGTACGGCTTCGAGCTGCGCTCGGACAATCCGGACAACCAGAAGATCTTCGCGACGCTCGGCGCGCTTGCCGGGTACGTCGCCGCGCATCGCACGAAGTGACGGCGGCGCGCGAGCGCGACGCGGCACGCAGGTGATGACGGCACGTGGCGGCGGTCGCCGGACGATCCGCTGCCGCGTCGATCGAGGTGAAACGCGATGAACGGAGTCATTCGATGCGCTCGCTCGTAACGGGCGGCAGCGGCGCACTCGGGCAGGCGATCTGCTCGATGCTCGCGCTGGCCGGTCATGAAGTCTGGGTGCACGCGAACCGGAATCTCGCGCAGGCCGAAGCGGTCGCGCGGCAGATCGCCGCGGCCGGCGGCACCGCGCACGCGATCGCGTTCGACGTGACCGACGCCGATGCGACGCTCGCCGCGCTCGCGCCGTTCGTCGACGACGCGCCGGTGCAGATCCTGGTCAACAACGCGGGCATTCACGACGATGCGCCGATGGCCGGCATGTCGCGCCGGCAATGGCACAGCGTGATCGACGTGACGCTCAACGGCTTTTTCAACGTCACGCAACCGCTGTTGCTGCCGATGATCCGCAAGCGGCATGGCCGGATCGTCAACATCGCATCGGTCGCGGGCGTGACCGGTAACCGCGGGCAGGTCAATTACGCGGCCGCGAAGGCGGGGTTGATCGGCGCGACGAAATCGCTGTCGCTGGAGCTCGCGTCGCGCGGCATCACCGTGAATGCGGTCGCGCCCGGCATCATCGAATCGCCGATGGCCGACCACGCGTTTCCGGCCGAACGGATCAGGCAGCTCGTGCCGGCGCAACGCGCGGGCCGGCCCGACGAAGTCGCGGCGATGGTCGCGTATCTGGTATCCGATGCGGCCGCCTATGTGACGGGACAGGTGCTGTCCGTCAACGGCGGGCTCGCATGACGACGACGCGCGCAGCGTCGGCTTGACGCGAAGCAACGGCGCGCGACGTGCGCCTGCGTCGCATAGTGAGGAAATCGAAGTGTCAGTGCATCCAGTCCTGTCCGCGGGTCGAGATCGACGCGAGCGCCGGCCATCCAGCGGAGCCGCCGTCGTGAAGCCCGCGGACCTGACGCTGCGCGAATCGTCGCCCGGCGTCGACGAAACCGGCCGGCGGTCGCCTGCGGGTCATGAACTTCTGTCAGGATCACCGTCTTCGCCATCGGCCGTTCCCATGTCCATGCTGCACGCCTCGTCGACCCATCTCGTGCTGATTCCGAGCTACAACCCGGGCGCCAAGGTCGATACGACCGTGCGCAACGCCCGCGCGCAGTGGAATCCGGTGTGGGTCGTCGTCGACGGCAGCACCGACGGCAGCGCCGAGCGGCTGCAGGCGATGGCCGAGCGCGATCCGGGGCTGCGCGTGATCGTGCTGCCGGAGAACCGCGGCAAGGGCGCGGCGGTGCTCGCCGGGCTCGACGCCGCGGCCGCGAGCGGCTTCACGCACGTGCTGACGATGGATTCCGACGGCCAGCATCCGGTCGACCTGATTCCCGAATTCATGGCCGCATCGCAGGCGACGCCGGACGCGATGGTGCTCGGCCTGCCGAAGTTCGACGCGAGCGCGCCGCAACTGCGCGTGCAGGGCCGGCGGCTGTCGAACGGCTGGGCCGACCTCGAGACGTTGTGGGCCGGGATCGGCGACTCGCTGTACGGCTTTCGCGTGTATCCGGTCGCGCCGCTGGCCGCGATCATGCATCGGCAGCCGTGGATGCGCGGCTTCGACTTCGACCCGGAAGCGGCCGTGCGGCTGTGCTGGGCTGGCGTGCGGCCGATCCGCATCGAAGCGCCGGTGCGCTACTTCGGCGCGCACGAGGGCGGCGTGTCGCATTTCCACTACGGGCGCGACAACGCGCTGCTCGTGTGGATGCACCTGCGGCTCTTCGCCGGTTTCGTGGGGAGGCTGCCGATGCTGGTTGCGCGGCGGCTCACGCGCCGGTCGCGCTCCGCGCTCAGCCGGTCGCCCGGCCGCGGCGATTGATCGGCTTTTTGTCGTCAATCGGCCGGTCAATTTCGCGTTTTGTTCCGGACCGCTCGGTAATCAAGTTGTCATGCGATGTAAACATCTGGTAATTTTCTGCCGGATTATGCAAAATCGCCGCTCCTAAATACAACTACCGAGAGATCCGGGATGCATATCAAGAAAGCGGCGGCAGCGTGTGGCATGGCGTTCCTGTTGAGCGCGTGCGGCGGGGTACAGAGCCTCGACGCCAACAGTCTGACGTCGGCGGGGACCAGCCTGCTCAAGGCAGCGACGCTGTCGGACAGCGACATCGCGGCATTGTCGAACGACTCGTGCAAGTCGAGCGACGCCGAATCGAAGATCGCCGCGCCGAACAGCGCGTATGCGAAGCGCCTGACGAAGGTGATGAAGGGCTTCGGCGACATGACGCTGAACGGCCAGAAGATCAACTACAAGGTCTACATGACCAAGGACGTCAACGCGTGGGCGATGGGCAACGGCTGCGTGCGCGTGTACAGCGGCCTGATGGACATGATGAACGACGACGAACTGCGCGGCGTGATCGGTCATGAAATGGGCCACGTCGCACTGGGGCACTCGAAGAAGGCGATGCAGACCGCCTACGCGGTGAGCGCGGCGCGTACCGCGGCCGGCGCGGCTTCGCCGGGCGTCGCGGCCCTGACGAGCTCGCAGCTCGGCGACATCACCGAGAAGTTCATCAACGCGCAATTCTCGCAGACGCAGGAAAGCGCGGCGGACGACTACTCGTTCGATCTGATGAAGCAGAAGAGCATGAACCAGAAGGGTCTCGTCACCGCGTTCCAGAAGCTCGCGCAACTCGATGGCGGCAAGAGCTCGATGATGAGCTCGCACCCGTCGTCGGCGAGCCGTGCGCAGCACATCCAGGATCGCATCGCGAAGGGCAGCTGATCGCGGATCGACGCGCCGGCCTGGGCCGGCGTCCGCGATGACGATGACGATGTGGAAAACCCCACGCTCTTTCGGGCGTGGGGTTTTGTTTTTCAGCGGCAACGAAAGCGGCCGCGCCGCTTCGCTTACGGCACCATCCCCGGCAGCACGTACGCCTGCACGAGCGTGATCAGGCCGACGATCACCGCGAACAGCAGGCTGTGACGCACCGTGAAGCGGAACAGCTCCGACTCCTTGCCGACGAGGCCCGTCGCCGCGCACGCCACGGCGATCGACTGCGGCGAGATCATCTTCGCGGTCACGCCGCCCGTCGTGTTGGCGGCGACCGCGAGCGTCTCGGGCACGCCGAGCTGGTGCGCGGTCGCTTGCTGCAGCGAGCAGAAGAGGGCGTTCGACGACGTATCCGAGCCGGTCAGGAACACGCCGAGCCAGCCGAGGAACGGCGAGAAGAACGGGAACGCGGCGCCCGTCGCGGCCAGCATCAGCGAGAGCGTCGACGACATCCCCGAGTAGTTCGCGACGAACGCGAACGCGAGCACGAGGCCGATCGACAGGATCGGGCGCGTGAGCTCCTTCAGCGTTTCGCCGAACGTGACGAGCGCGTCGCGCGGCGTCATCCGCAGCAGCGCCATCGAGATCAGCGCGGTCACGAGGATCGCGCTGCCCACCGCCGACACGAGATCGATCTTCAGCACCGCGTCGAGCGCCTTCGGCGTCGCGGCGATCGGCGCGGTCTTCACGACCAGCTGGTCGAGCCCGGCCACGTGGAACTTGAGGATGGTCGACGCGAGCGCGCCGTGCGCCGCGAACAGTGCCTTGAACGGCGCGATGCTCCACACGGTGACGACGGCCGTCAGGATCAGGAACGGCGACCACGCGCGCACCGTCTGCGCGAGCGTGTACGGCGACGCCTGGCGGGTCGTGCCCGAACCGTTGCCGCCCGAGCCGAACCCGGCGAGCGCGGCACCGCCGCCGGATGCGACGAGGCCGCCTGCCGCCTGCTTCGCGCTGCTTGGCTGCCAGACCTTCAGGAACGCGGCGAGCGACACGAGGCTGACGAGCGACGACGTGATGTCCGGCAGCTCGGGCCCGATATGGTTCGACGTGAAGTACTGCGTGAGC
>Ga0154006_1000508_pt1 | contig 12958 bp, 12 predicted proteins | sample TSFL090MetaG_FD_104747 | JGI IMG/M metagenome (GOLD analysis project Ga0154006, IMG submission 104747) | Attine ant fungus gardens microbial communities from Florida, USA - TSFL090 MetaG | ecosystem: Host-associated > Fungi > Mycelium > Unclassified | place: USA: Florida, Wakulla State Forest...
ACTTAGCAAGTCAAATCATGTGACAAGGTTAAATGGTCATGGAACATTCTGGAAAGGACATGTGATCATGGGACTTTAGAGTACAGCCACTGTAGTAGTAGTATAAGTAAGGCTGCAATCCAACAAAGAACTCTATTGAGTTCTTCTTGAACATCTACCTAGGGTGATCACTAAGGACATTTACTGTCTATCAATAACAAAAATGGCTAGAAGTACAAAGAACTGAAGGAGTGAGGGTAATCATAGAAGGAGTGGACCTACTAGAGAAGGTAAAGCAGTTAAGAGTAAAAGACAATGAAGTAATAAAGATAATCAAAGAAATGAAGCAAGCAGGGGTAAAGATGTTGAGAGATGAAGAGTGGAGGGAAGTAGATGGCATAATATATAAAGAGAAAAAAGTATATGTGCCTAAAGATGATGCATTAAGGATGGAAATAATTAGACTACACCACAATACACCAGTAGAAGAACATGGAGGACAATAGAAGACAGTGGAACTAGTCACCAGGAACTTCTGGTAGCCAGGAATAATGAAAGAGATGAAAAGATATATAGAAGGGTGTGATTCCTACCAAAGAAACAAAAACCACACAGAGCAGCCAGCTAGTAAATTAATGTCTAATTCTATCCCAGAAAAACCCTGGATACATATATTGGCAGATTTTATTACCAAACTGTCTTTAGCTCAGGGATATGACTCTATTCTAGTAGTAGTGGACTGACTAACAAAAATGGTATACTTTATACTGACTACAGAAAGAATGTCAGCAGAAGGGTTAGTAAGGTTGTTTAGGAACAATGTATAGAAACTACATAGTCTATCCAAAAGCATCATATTGGACAGAGGACCCCAGTTTATGGCAGGGTTAATGAAGGAGTTAAACAGGATGTTGGGGATTGAAAGCAAGATATTGACTACATTCCACCCTCAAACAGACAGGCAGACAGAGAGGGTCAACCAGGAGTTGGAACAGTACTTAAGCATGTTTATTGACCATAGGCAAGAACAATGGCCAGACTGGTTAGGAATAGCAGAGTTTGCATACAACAATAAAGTGCACTCTAGTACAAAAATATCACCCTTCAAAGCAAACTATGGGCAAGATTCTAGAATGGGGTTTGAAGTAAGAAAGAAGAGGAGATATGAAAGAGCAGAGAAATTTGTAACAAAAATAAAAGAAATTCAGGAGAAAGCTAAGGCAGTCTTAGAGAAGGTACAGGAGGAGATAAAGAAGTACACAGATAGAAAGAGAAAAGAAGTTAATGAGTATAAAGTAGAGGACTTGGTAATACTTAGCACCAAAGACCTGAAATACCAAATGGTTGATAGAAGGACAGAAAAGTTGACAGAAAGGTTTGTAGGACCTTATAAAGTGAAGAAAATTGTATTGGTAAATGTGGTTGAATTGGAGTTATCTAGCACAATCAGGATACACCCAGTAGTAAATGTCAGTAGGATACATAGATATATAGGGCAAGTAGAGGAGCAGAGGAAGGAGCAACCAGCCCCAGTCATAATTAAGGGAGAAGAGAAATGGGAGATCAAGAGAATATTGAATAAACAACAGATTAGAGGAAAGGATAAGTATCTAGTACAATAGAAGGGATTTATGGTGGAATCAGATACTTTGGAAGGGATAGAAAACTTGGAGAATGCAAAGGGAGCAGTTGAAGAATTTGAAAAGGAGTACTGACAGGACATGGAAAATGTAAGATGGCAAGAAAAAGAAGAAGGGATGTTCAGAAAAGGAGAACTGCCAGGACAATTTACAACAAAGAAACTATTTGGATGGACAGATAAGCAGTACAATGAGGAATATTGGAGAAGATTAGAAAGGAATTGGAGACAATAGAAAGGGGGATAAGTAAAAGAAAGAAGAACTTTAGAAATAATTCAGGAAGAAGAAGAAGAAATTGAGTGAAAAGAATCAGAAATTAGAGAATGCACAGAAGAAGATGAAAATGAAATGGACAACATAGTCAACCCCAACTATGAATTGTAAAATCCTTGGGATGAGAAACCTTGAGAAGGGGGTGATGTTATAACTTGGCCAAATGGCTAAGTCATTATTTATATTTCTTTTCTTTTTCTTTTTATTTAATTAGGAAATCAATGGGCATGTAAAAGGGAATGACTTAGAGAAGATGTGTGGGGCTTTATAAATAGAAGTAAATAACAGAATATGTATAAGTAGTGTACAGCAATTGAATAAGGACTTTATTGAGTTCTTTTTGTCACCTTGGACTAGGAGTAGTTTTAAGGCATCACAGTCTAAGTTCTTACATATATGTACCTAAAGACAATATATTAAGAGCAGAAATAATTAGACTGTATTATGATACACTAGTAGGAGAACATAGAGAACAGTAGAAGACAGTAGAGTTGGTCACTTGAAACTTCTGGTGGCCAGAAGTAACTAAAGAGATGAAATAATATATGGAGGGATACAATTCTTGCCAGAGAAACAAAAACTGCATAGAACAGCCAGTAGGCAAATTAATGCCCAATTCAATATCTGAGAAACCTTGGATGCATATATTGGCAGATTTTATTATCAAACTGCCATTAGCACAGGGATATGACTTGATTTTAGTAGTAGTGAATAGATTAACAAAAATGGTCTATTTTATCCCTACTACAGAGAGAACATCAACAGAAGAGCTAGCTAAGTTGTTTAGAGATAATATGTAAAAGTTGCATGGATTACCTGAGAGTATTATATCAGACAGAAAACCTCAGTTTGTGGTAGGAATAATGCAGGAGTTAAATAGGATATTGGGGATCAAGAGTAAATTGTTGATAGTGTTCTACTCTCAGATAAATGGACAAACAGAGAAGGTTAATCAGGAACTAGAACAGTACTTGAGAATATTTATTAATCATAGGCAGGAGCAATGGCCAGTGTTATTGATAGATAGTGAATGTCCTTAGTGATCACCCAAGATGGATGTTCAAGAAGAACTCAATGGAGTTCTTTGTTAGATTGGACTTCTACTTATACTACTTTTACAGTGGCTGTACTCTTAGTCCATGATCACATGTCCTTCCAGAATGTTCTGTGATCACCTAACCTTGTCACATGACCTTAGTTCCCACACAATTTATATCTCAACCCTATTGTATGTCTTGAGGTTTTGGATTAAATGTTTGAATGCTTGGGAAACTTTTCTCCTTTTGGGACTCTCATAACAAAGATAGGCTCTATACCTATCTAGATTTGACTTTACACTCAAATATGTTCTGGGGAGTAAGATGGGAAAGATGGATAGCTTAAGCAAGAGGCTAGATTAGAAGGTTGTGGTGAAAAGAGATAACAAGGATAAAATGTTGGTTTAGCTAGAATAGTTAGAAGTGAGGAGAACAGAAGGAGTAGAGGTAATCATAGAGAGAGTAGACTTACTAGAGAAAGTAAGGCAGTCAAGAGTAAAAGATAATAAAGTAGTTAAAGCAGTAGAAAAAATGAAGCAAGTAGGAGTAAAGATGCTAAGAGATGAAGAATGGAAAGAAATTGATGGCATAATGTATAAGGAGAGGAAGGTGTATGTACCTAAGGATGAGAAATTAAGAGCAGAGATTATTAGGTTGTATTATGATACACCAGTAGAAGAACATGGAAGACAATGAAAAATAGTAGAATTGGCCACAAGAAACTTTTGGTGACCAGGAATAACAAAGGAAGTGAAGTGATATGTAGAGGGGTGCAATTCCTGCCAAAGGAATAAAAACTACATGGAACAACCAGCAGGCAAATTAATGCCCAATTCAATACCAGAAAAGCCCTGGAGTTATATATTAGCAGACTTTATTATAAAGCTACTATTGGCACAGAGATACAACTCAATCTTAGTAGTAGTGGATAGGTTAACAAAGATGGTTCATTTCATTCCTACTATAGAGAAAATATCAGCAGAAGGGCTAGCTAGGCTGTTTAGAGACAATGTGTGGAAACTACATAGGTTATCCAAAAGTATCATTTTAGATAGGGGACCCCAATTTGTGGCAGGACTGATGAGGGAGTTGAATAAAATATTGGGGATTGAGAGCAAGATATCAACAGCATTCCACCCTCAGACAGATGGGCAAACAGAAAAAATCAACCAAGAACTTGAGCAGTATTTGAGAATATTCATAGACTATAGACAAGAACAGTGGCCAGATTGGTTGGGAATAGCTGAGTTTGCCTACAACAATAAGGTATATTTGAGTACTAAGACATCACCCTTCAAGACAAACTATAGACAAAATCCTAGGATAGGATTTGAAGTAAGAAAGAAAGGGAAATACGAGAGGGCAGAGAAGTTTGTGATTAAAATAAAAGAGGTATAGGAAAAAGCAAAAGTGGCACTAGAAAAGGCATAGGAGAAAATGAAAAAGTATGCAGATAGAAAAAGAGGAAAAGTTAATGAATATAAAGTAGAGAACTTAGTAATGCTCAATACTAAGAACTTGAAATACCAAATGGTTGGGAGGACAGAAAAGTTGACAGAGAGGTTTGTAGGCCCCTATAAGATAAAGAAGATTATATCAACAAATGCAGTTGAATTGGAGTTATCTAGTACAGTAAGAATATATCCAGTAGTAAACATTAGCAGAGTATGTAGATATATAGGGCAGGTGGAAGGGCAAAAGAAGGAGCAACTAGCTCCAGTTATAATTGAAGGAGAAGAAAAATAGGAGGTCAAGAGAATACTAAATAAGTGGTAGATTAGAGGAAAAGACAAGTATTTAGTATGGTAGAAAGAATTCACAGCAGAGTTAGATACTTGGAAAGAGATAGAGAATCTAGGAAATGCAAAAGAAGTAGCTGAAGAGTTTGAAAGAGAGCATCAACAAGGCATAGAGGATGTTCAGAGATAAGAAAATAAAAAAGGAACATTCAGGAGAGGAGAATTACCAGGAAAATTTATAGCAAGAAAGTTATATAGATAGACAGATAAGAGGTATGATGAAGAGTACTGGGTGAGGTTTGAAAGAAATTGGAGATGCTAGAAGGAAGAACCAATTAGAGGACAAAGAATAATAGAAACAATCAAGAAAGAAGAAAAAGAAATTGGTCAAGAAGAATCTAGACTTAAAGAGTAGAATAAAGAAAATGATGAAATAAGGAATATCTGTAACCCCTACTATAAGTTATAAAAATCCTTGGGACAAGGAATCTTGAGAGGGGGATGGTGTCATGACTTGGCAAAACAGCTAAGTCATTATTTTATTTTACTTTCTTTTCTTTTTCTTTTCTTATTTAGACTTACTACACAAGAAAGAAGTATAGGAAAGTGTCACATGACAATGTTGTATATCACAGTCACAAGGTCATGTCACATGAATGACATCATATGATGAGTGTGGGAAAGTAGTGCACAGACCATATAGTAGTTGTATAAGTAGTGTACAGAATCAAATGGGAACTCTATTGAGTTCTTCTTGTCAACTCAGACTTAGAGTGTGATTAAGTTATCTTAGACTAAGTTACTACAAGCAATTGTGAAAGAAATTGATCATTGTGAGTGCAAGCATATAAGAGGACTAATGGAGAGTTGCTCTAGAAAGGCATAGTCTGTATTAGTATAGGTAAGTAGAGTTTAGCTTGCTCTGAGATCTGTACAACTGCCTTCTCTATATCTCTTTCCTCTAGTTCATATCTCCCATCAGTACTAGGTAGCCTTATAAAATAACATAGTTATTAATGTGTGAGTCATGTGATTGCTCAACAATACACACAGACTACCTAGTATAGTATATATATTAGTAGATGTATGTTTAATACCTTATATAAGGAGACTCTACCAATACTGCCTTTAAAACACCAAACTTACAGTCCAGAGTGACCCTGCACTTAATTAAATATTACATAGTAATATCTAATTCCCTTGACTTGGAGACTCCTGACCTGTTATGAGACAGTTCCTAAAGAAGAAACTATTTTCCATGCATTCATCAACTTGATAGGAAATATCAAAGAATATAATACAGGAAAGATATAAATAGTATGGGAAAGAATTATGTAAGATATATATAGTCACTAGTATGGGTCATGTGATTGCAGGAGACAGGTATACAGACCAATAGACATTTGTATAAGTAGCTAGGAGAATCCAATGGAGAACTCTATTGAGTTCTTTCTGGATAACCATCTCAGTTGAGCTCTAAGTCCTCACAACTTCATGCTAACATGACTCTGACTAACAGGACTATAGAATCAGAGACATCTTAGCAGTAGAAGTATATATATTGTAAAAGTATGCCCCAGAAGCCTTATCCTAATCTCTAAGGATTCTCCTGGAGGTAAGTTATAATGTATTTAGGAGTGTAATATTACTAAGGATTCTCCTGGAGTCTACTCCACTCCAGTTACCCTTATACCTTACCCCAACATTGATTGGAACTCCTGGGCTATTCATTGTTCCGACTTGAGTCTGCTCTTGTTATTATTACTAAAAGTAGATTAGGGATCATCTTATCCCCTTATAGAGCATGTATCTGACATAATTTGAAGTCTTGACTTCATATGCAGGCTTAACCTTTCTACTAATTCAAAACTTGTCAGCCAAGCTTGGCATTGTAATTTATTCTTTCTAAATACTTTTGATATTTTGCAGATATTTTGTCATACTATTGTTCTTTTTTTGTCTCGTCAACGTTAATACTGTTTGATTGATCATCATTGTATATTGTGGATCATTGATTACACAAACACCCCTATCTTGATAGCCATCTCATTATAAATTTTGTATATTGTGCTCATGACTTTCATTGAACTTGCATCACATGCCGGTCAAAAATCAATCATGACTGTACAGGGCTTTCATTTTCTGATATTTTAGTGCCAAATTGATCCGCTCTTAATCTTAATCAATGCTGTGATGGGGGTAGTTGTATGAATGATCCGCAAGGTACCAACAATGATAATTGATCAAACAATGTCCAACAAGGTATCGACAATGATGATCAATCAAACAGCATCAACGATGGATTAACGTTGACGAAACAAAAAAAGAACAATAGTATGACAAAATATCTGCAAAGTATCAAAAGCATTTAGAAAGAATAACTTACAGTGTCGAGCTCAAGAATGCCCAATAGATTTGAGTGGTGGACAAACCAAGTTCATGTGACAGAAAATCTTGACCTTTTGGATCTTTTGCCTTTGTTTGATCCGTGTTCAAGAGATCACTTGATCTCGTTGTCACGTAAAGGCGATGTAAATCATGCGCGCAGCATGCAAAATTTGATTCAAAAAGTGAGCTCACTATCAAAACCTACCACAATAGGGTCATCAATAAAGTATCTGGATGAGAAGACAGTAACTGTAAATAGGGGGCAAGTACGTGTCAATAACCCAACAGCCACTGGTTGCACAATGGTCACCGACAATCAACAAAGTACCAATAACGATTGATGGTTGATCAAGGTACCAACATTAGTGATCGACTGAGGCTTGATACAATCAATGCCCCTCACTGATGGATCGCAATTGACAGAACAAAGTGTATAAAGACGGTTTGATATCGCCTCGTGGCGATCGTTCGTGATATTGACCTTTTGAGACACAACTACTTGTTCTCATTTTCTGCATGGGCAGGAAGTTTGCTGCACTAAATGTCATATCTGATAGAACCATTAATCCCGGTCATAAAAGGACTGCGTGAGGTCAATGCAAGAGTCAACTAGACTGAAAGGGTGAATAGGCACTTCGTAGGCGATCATGGCATAGAGATCTCTCGAGCAGCAGACTCAAATATCCTCAATAAAACGTGGAGCGGAAAAATATAAGAATTTTGATAGGTCAAGGCTTAAACACTAAGTTTACACTGCATATAAGAGGCCTCGACATCGGTAATAACCTCGTCCTGCTGCCCACTGTCATATATCCTATTGATGGTCTTCCCCACATCGTAAATCTCAAACCCTCTATATGCTATCATCGCCGTTCTTTATTCCAAATCTATCAAGCCCACTGTTCCTGGCTGTATTTGCACGGGAGAGAATGTGCAACAGAGAAATGGCACAATTCGAACCAAAATTCCTATGGTATGGTAGGATAATCAACCATGTATTAATATGTGGGTGGAATCTCATACTTAGAATGCACTAGATGAAATGCTGCAGTTGTCACATCTCCAGATATGCCTTCACGAGGATACATATATGGAGGGGGGTACTTCCTCGACAAGTCTCCGAATGCAGAAAATCAGACATTACTGACGATGATTTTCACTTTAGAACCTGCTGCAGTGGAGGAATCCAATGAGAACTCTATTCAACCCAAGCACAAAATTCGCCATCCCTTCTCTGTCACTCGAGCCGCTCAACTTGAAAAGAGCTCCATGCCAACACCAGATGAATGTACGTTTAACTTTGTCTATGCCGAGTACAACTGTCAGTCTGTGGCAATGTGTCGCCTGATAATTCTTGAAGAAAGCATGAGGGACAGAGATTGGTTTGTGATATCTTGTTCGACGATCAGTGAAACACCAATTTCATCGACTGTTGATATATGTATTAATACGTCGCTGCGGAAATGCTACCCGTCAGAATGATTGCTGACAGAATGATCGCTGATAGTCGACTGCAGTCAACCGCGCCTAAAATTGATTGATCAGAACATAGATTTGGTGGTGGACAGACAAGTTTATTATCATAACATTGTGTAACAGGCCACGCTTGACTGTTCTTGGTTATCGATAATTGTTTGTTATAGACTATTTTGAATCTCTTTTAAATCGGAAGTGTTTGCTGCACTCATGACTTTGGGTTCCGTGATGTGATACCAAAATTTCTTGAAGAAAAGCATGAAGAATCCCATGAGGTATCCTCAACATCCCAGTGCGACTCCTGGCTTTTCCTGCAGGAAAACGACTCATTCGACATGATGTATCGGCAAATTTGCAGACATACGTGCATATGTGCACATTTTGTCCAACAGGTGGTCTTCAAACTTCTCTTCTCAATCGCTATCTCCCTTTTCCTATGGAGAACAATACTGGATGCGATTGACCCAGCACTAGCCAATATGCTATATTTTTGGCATGTTTCGGAAGTCCAGACTAGATAAGGATATGGTTGAAAGCAACGAGTGGAAGTGTGGACGAAATGTGGGCATTTGTGCGGGTGTAAGATGCTTTAAGTCCCGATCATCGACACTTGCAATGTCGTTCAGAGGCTTTAGTTTGAGTGAATGCATGGTTGGACCAGAATTGAATTTAGATTTCTCATCCAAACGAAGGAAAGGATTCAGAGAACTTTAGAGCAATGGTAGAACAAGCTAAATAAAAGAGTCACTTGTCTTGATATACGATATTCAATTCGGCTTACAAGTTTTGAATTAGTAAAGACGTTCAGCCTGTGCATGAATTTCAAATTATGTCAAATCTATATGATGTATCGCACACGTAGAGCTTGAATTCTTAGCACTGTCATATTTTTTCCGACAGACACAGAATTGTCCAATTATGTTGAGGACATGAACAATAAATCGACTACTACATACACAATAAAAAAGCAGTGAATTGAAGCTAGATGGGCAGGAGTAGAACAAAAGATATAAATTTATCACAGATGTTTACCCTATTAACCGACGACATACGAGACTGAAATCTATAACAGGGCTTGTTAAACACATATCGTCTGGCAAGCAGATGTTGAAGACTCTATAAAATATAAGAATCAAAAAAAAACACAAGTATGATACATAAATGCCTTCTGCTCGGAACCAGTTCAGTGTTTAAGAATGAACAATGTCTTGATTCCCTCTTCGCTCCTCCTCATTGTCCTGCTGATCATCGTTGTCTTTGGAATCGCCGCTGTCATCCTGGCCTTGAACATCAGTCTCGGCCTCACGCTGCTCCTCGTGTTCATACTCAGCAGTATGGTCATCAAAATCACGCTGGACCTCCCCCCTCTCTCACCGTCTTCCTGGTTGTCTTCTGTGTCACTTTCTTCCTCCTTTTCTCCTCACATCGTGGACTTGTTCGCTTCGTAGAATCTACTGCAGCCGCATAGTCAATAGTTCTGAACTGATGAAAATACCGCTTCTCCATATTAAATTCCCAATACCATATAACCGACTTTTCCCCATGCCCAACTTTATAAAGCCCATTGCACCTCCTTACTGACTTTTTGCGGAAGAGAATGTGAAGAAAGGCTGAGACACGGCTCGAGCCAAAGAGTGGAACATGCGGTCCGATGATCTTTGCTTTCTCCATTTTATTGGTAGCCTGGCAGTGTGTGGGTAAATTTATTGTGGATAATCATATCTGAAACACACCAGAAGAAACGCAGTAGGAACCAGTTGATCAAAATTTCCGATGCGAATACACTCAAATTTAGTGTGGGATGATGCTTGGGCAGTTGCTAGAATACCGAAAACAAAGGTAGTTGTTGAACCAAACTCCGACCGCGTCCGGTCTGCCATCAGAGACTTGCGGTGATTGATATCTGCCAGTCGCTGCAAGATAGTGAACGAAACATGTTCAAGAAATCAACAAAAGTCTGGGTCATCAAAGGATAACCGGAATGAGAGGTCGGTAAAAGTGTCCAACTTGAGAAAAGAGTCCACAAACTCGGTTCTATGTGGCCAAGAGAGTGCAGTAGAAGTCCACCCCAAAGGCACATCTCGATCTCGTCATCTGCCTCGCGAGAGATAGGGAGTTCCACAGAATGAATGACAGGGTGTCCTGCTTGAATTGAATGGAGTGGACCCTTCCCTGACAGAGGATGCAACTATCTCGATGATTTCGGCTTGTGCGCCTTCACCGGTACACTCGTCTAAGCCATCAAAATGTCTCTTGGTTGTATTTCCTATCCCTGCTTCCCTAGCTCCTGAAGCGGCTCAACAATCAATGGTTTGAATTGAAATGGAAATTTCTTCTCAACAAGAGTCTTATCCTTTGCGATCTTATCAATAATTGTGCGATAATCAGGGAGTGTAGTGGCAAGTTGGTATGCCATAGTAGTGAATAAACGAGAGGGATTAGAGTGTTTGTCGACAGTGAAGAAGAATGCAGCACCAAGGTGTCCAGTTTCTCGGCACATGTCTGAGTGATGGCCGACTTGCCAACACCAGCTGGTCCCCTCATTCAGTACATCGACAAGGGTGGGTTGGCGGATTCAGTCACCCAATTTGTGATGTCAGCGATATACTGTTCCTGAGTACCTGGGAAGCAGCGGCAATCGTAATGGTCTTGAGAATCAAATGCAGCTCCTGGGTCAGAGGCACCATAGAGGACATTGATTCCTAGTACTGCGTTGACCAACATTTTATCAGCCGAGACGAAGCTACTTACCAGATCGGCCATATTGGTTCGTGATGTTCGTGATATTGGTAATCGACTGCGCGATGAAGCTACTATCCCTCACTGTGAAGTCACTGGCGTCGGGAAATATGGACATGGTGGTAGTGAGACAGATAGACATAGACGATGACAACAGAAATTAAATCTATGTCAACGTGTGAACACCAGTCACAGACCATCCTACTACGGCGAATTCTTCCATCTTTCTCCTCCGAATGATTCTCCCACTTGATCTTGCGCTAAGACAAGTCCATTTGCTATAGGACATGAACGGATAGTGTAGAGCCAAAAAGGCTTCAACAATTGTGGCATATGAGGGTAGAGGCAGGGCTTTGCATAGAATTTTGCACTGATGCCACATGAAAATGCTGCGTGGGAAAAGGAGTTCTGCTCGACAGGATATTGACAGGATATTGCGATCTGGGGATGGATGGCCACACGTGACAAACAAGTTATGATCATGAGTTATGGGCCCAGAAGACAGCCACAGCCTGGCCTGTGCAGGAGATGGGCTGGAAAAAACATGTGGAAGCGAGTCAACCAAGCTCGTAATCCGTTGATGTCTGCATGCAACCAGAAAACTTATTTGTCACTGTTCATTTGACCGTTACCCAGTTTTCTGTATGTGCGAGCTTCAAGTGATCGACTAATTGGTGTTGAAATGGTCTAGCAACCCACTCGCACTATGTCAGGGCAGTACCCCATCACCACCAATCTGGGGTGGTACTCGCATTCCAATCATTGATGTTGTCAGTACTCACTGGTATGGTACACGGCCTACTTCTTTATCGCGGAATTATGTCATGTCATGGAGTGACATCGAGTTGTCTTGGAAACTCCATTTGCCGGAGTACTGCTTCGGATATTTACGTATATAAATGGGAATGTAGTTACAGTTTTATCAAAGTCTTTCTTGCTTCCTCTCATCTTCCCCTGCACGCAATCCATTTTGCTGCGTCATTCTTTTGGACTCCCTACTTAATAACCGAGAGTATGGCTTTCATCCCTCAGTCGTCCACTTTACTTCGCGACGCCTGAGGTGAGATATATATGTTGTGTTCTCTTAGACTATGGTAACTTACAGATGTATATAGCTTACATATCTGATAGGTAAATATATACCTAGTCGTCCACTTTACTTCGCGACGCCTGAGCTTACATATCTGATAATTGGTTCTCTTCAATTGTCAGGGATCACATCAGAGACTTCGAATGTTGCTGCAAAAGGATTTTGTCGACCTAACAGCTGGTAGTGTGAATGTAGCAGCCATAGCGCTCCGCGCTTGTCCACCGTGTGAGTAATTCTAAATATAGTGTGGACGATTCATCTCAACCATCTCTCCCACCGTTCTTTGCTTCCTCATTTTCAAAACCGTGAACTTGAAATCCACGAAATGTTTTCCTCGCCAACAGAAGCACTCGGCCATCACGGCTTCGTCACCTACTCCACCAAGGATACACAGGAAGCGCAAGAGAGGATGCTCACGTGGCGATTGTAACTTGGAAAGCAATGGTTTTGGAAACCAAGGCCCGGCGCTTTCAAGTATAGATGAGGAAGGCGCAGAATTCCAACGGTTGAGTATAATTTGCGTACAAAGCGGAGACGAAGTCTCTCAAAGGGTGATGAAGAAGTGTTTTGATTAGCAGGACCAAAGTCAGACACAAT
>Ga0154006_1000509_pt1 | contig 12944 bp, 10 predicted proteins | sample TSFL090MetaG_FD_104747 | JGI IMG/M metagenome (GOLD analysis project Ga0154006, IMG submission 104747) | Attine ant fungus gardens microbial communities from Florida, USA - TSFL090 MetaG | ecosystem: Host-associated > Fungi > Mycelium > Unclassified | place: USA: Florida, Wakulla State Forest...
CGAACAGCGCCATCCCGCCCGCGAGGCCGTCGGCGCCATCCATGAAGTTGTACAGGTTCGTCAGCCAGACCATCACGAAACCCACGCCGAGCAGCAGCCACCAGGGCGCGTCGGCGGGATAGACGACGATCAACGCAACGACCGCCGCGAGGTGCGCGGAGAATCTCACACGTGCCGGCAGCCCGCGCCGGTCGTCGATCTGGGACATCGCGGCGAGTCCCGCCGCGGCGGCGGCGATCAGCCACAGCCTCGGCGCGAATGCGAGCAGCGCGACGACGCCCACCGGCACGATGCCCCATCCGCCGACGCGCGGCGTCGGCAGCGTATGAAGCGAACGGTCGTTTGGAATGTCGGTGGCGAGCCGCCATGCGAGGCCGGTGGCAAGCAGCGCGCGCAAGATGACCGTCGATGCGATCGCAGCGGCCAAGGCCAGTGCAATTGCGACAGGCCACGTGGAAATCAGGAAAGACATATTGGCTAGTTTTGGTTATCGCGCGAACGATACCATGCGGCGGTCGCCGCGAGCCCCTGCCGCGTCGTTTGGGGCGGTTGCCAGCCAAGTACGCGGCGGATGCGACTCGTATCGAGCTGCAAGCTGCCGGTCAGGCGATCGACGGCCGCACTGCGGCCGGTCAGGCGGCCGGCCAGCCGAAGCGCAGCGAGCGGTACGGGGAAGAGCCGCGCCGGACGATCGAGCGCCTCGCCGACCATCCGCAGGAGCTCCGCGACTGAAGGCGCTTCGTCATCGGCGACATGGAAGCATCCGTGTGCCGCATGCGGATCCACGCTGCAACGCAGCAACGCGTCCGCAAGATTATCGACGCTGACGATGCTGCGCCGCGCGGAGATCGCACCGAGCGGCAGCGGCATACCGCGCGATACGGCGTCCATCATCCGCAGAAAATTCGCGCGGACCTCGGGACCGTACACCAGCGGCGGCCGAACGATCACGGTCTCGAGACCGGTCGACTCGCCGAACTGCCGAAGCCGTATTTCGGCATCGCGCTTCGAACGGCCGTAAGGATCTTCGGGGTGAGCCGGGCTGTCTTCGCGCAGCGGCTGGCCACCGTCTGTTTCGGCGATGGCCTTGATGCTGCTGACGAACACCATGCGACGCACGCCATGCAGGTGCGCCGCTTCGGCAACGCGCAGCGTGCCGTCGACATTCGTCGCACGAAATGCGGCGTCCGGATCGGCGACCGAGTCCCTCATGACATGCACGCGCGCGGCGAGATGCACGACACAGTCGGCGTCACGAGCCAACGCAGGCCAGTGCGTGCCGATATCGGCGAATTCCGAACCGGTATACACCCACTCGCCGACGCCTTCCGGCACGGCACCGGCGCGACGAACGATGCCGGTCACGCGATGACCGTTTTCGACCAGGGTGCGACATAGGGCACGGCCCACGAAGCCGCTCGCCCCCGTTACCACGACATGCATCGGCGATGTTTCCAGGCAAAGCGGTTGAAGAATGAGCATGAACACAGTGCGCGACCGGAGCAGGGGCGCACCATTCAATGCCTGGCGCTCAAATGCCAAACAGACCCGTAGTATACCGGCTGCGCATTGCTGGCTCTCCCGCTCGAACCGCGAAAGAGCGTCGGCACCGCTCCTTCGGGACGCGAACAATCGTCGCGACAAACCGAGCTTGCGCGCTCGCCGACACTATCTCTAATTATCCTCACCATATATTCCACACGCATGCAAGGAGTTGAAATATCACACTTTTTCCTGCATGATGGCGGCCGCTTCGATCCGCGAAAGCAGGCACTGGACCAGCCGCTCGCCCAACCGATCACAGAACAAACCATACCAACGGGATCCATATTGGACGCAAACGCAAAGCCCCAATCAATCAAGAATTCCATTACGCAATACACCGCCCTTCTTGATTTATTGACTTTCTCTGTCATTGCGTTCACGTTGCTATTGATCAATTGGCCGGTGATCAATATCAATCACGTGGAAGTCTCAGATTTCGCGGCGAACAGCCTGCTGATCCAGAAGGCAAAACACCTCGATCTATTTGTCGGAAACTACTCCCGGGTCGGGTTCAACCATCCCGGACCCGCAATTCTGTACGTACAGGCATTCGGCGAACTGTTTCTGTATGACTGGATGCATGTCGTCGCATCGCCGTTCTCCGGTCAGATGGTAGCGTCCGTCCTGTACAACGCAGCTTGGATTACGGTCATATTTCGAATGCTCCGGACGATCGTCGGATCGGTCCGCGGTGCAGGACTCATGACGGCGACGTTTCTGTGCGTCGTCGCATATCAGAACTTCCAGTTTTTCGCCGGAATGTGGTTTCCGGAATTATATTTCTTCCCGTTCGCCGCCATGCTGGTCGCCGCATCCAGATTCGCGTCCGGGAAAACCGACATGCTCATGCCGTTGGCTTTGAGCTCGGGTTTTCTGATCAACGGGCACGTGTCGTTCCTGTCGACGCTCGCGATCATCTTCGTGCTCCTCGTGCTCTACAGTCTGCTCGCACGTCGCAAACTGCCGCGCGGCCAGGTCATTTTCAGTGCCGAATACTGGAGGATGAATGCATGGCCGGTTGCACAGGCCATTTTCGTCCTGCTGCTGTTTTTCGTTCCGTTGATCATCGAAACCGTTCGCCATCCGCTGGGTCCCGTAGCGGATTACATTGCTTTCGGCAAACAGCATCAGGCCAATACGCTCGGCGAATCGATCAAGTATTCCGCGCAGTTCTGGGGAGGCAATGCGATATTCATTGCGGCGATGATCTTCATCGGCGCGCTGCTCGTTCGTGGCCTGTTCAGCAAACGCCGGACGATTCCCGTCGAGATACTCGGCGTGCTGGCAACGCTGGTCAGCGCGACTGCGGCCATGATTGTCTACTCCAAGTTCGGGGTCGACATGCTGGACCAGAAATACATCGGTTATTTCTACTACTCGGTTCCGGCACTGGCCGCCAGCCTGATTGTCGTCTGGATCATGCGTGCCTCGTCATCCCGACTGTTTACGATGCTGGCCATGCTCGCGATCCCGATCCTTCTGATCGCTACCGCCAGGAAAATCGACAACTCACCAGCTTACGCCGATGCCTATACCCGGCCAGACGTCGTTGACCTGTATAACAAGCTGCAAAAAATCAAGCCCGACGGGCGCATCGTCCTCAACCTCAACAACCGCTCGAACTGGGGCCAAGTTTGGACCACCGTCGTGGGACTCGAAGTTTATGCCAAACGTCACGGAAACGACCTGTTCTGCATCCGGCAAAGCTGGCACATCCTCTTTACGAAGGACGCTCGATGCACACCGACCGAAATCGCGACGCATACGCAATACGAAGTCTCCAGTGCAGCATCGGACAACCATACGCCGGCGGATATCGAAGGTGCCGGACTGTTGATCACGAAATATCCGGACGACCTTTCCGACATGGGTTACCTATCCGTCGCAAAGAACCCGGGTGTTTTCGGTCTTATACTCGGCAACGGCTGGTCGTCCGTCGAACCTGAATTCGTCTGGATGCAGGCGACGGATGCGCAACTGTCGCTCAAGGTCCACAAGGGCTTCTCCGGCACCTTGCAACTGAATCTCGGCGCATTCCTGCCGCGCCCGAACTTCGCCCAGCATCTGACGATATATGTGAACAATGCCCCGGCTTACCGCACGACATTCGATGCAAGCACTCCGCGGCAGATGATTCGCATCGCGATCGAACCGACGGATCAGGACTGGCTCGACATCAAGTTGGTCACCCCCGACGTCGTGTCACCCCAATCCCTGGGCCTGTCCGACGACCCTCGAACGCTGGGAGTCTCGCTGTACGGACTCGGGCTGGTCAATTAAGGTGATTTCGAAAGTACTTCCGCCCGTCTGCTCATGCTGTCAGATTCGATGCGCCACCAGCAGCCCCCACCTATGACCAGACCGCTCGTTGTCGACCTCGATGGAACCCTGCTTCGTTCCGACGTCCTGATCGAATCAGGGTTCTGTTACCTGAAGGCTTCGCCGTTTCGTTGCTTCACGCCGCTCACATGGCTGATCCGGGGCGGGAAGCCTGTGCTCAAGTCGCAGCTGGCGGCCGAGACCGATCTCGACGTCAGCGTACTGCCGTTCGACCCGCAGATCGTCGAGTGGCTCAAGGACGAGCGCGCGAGCGGGCGCACGATCGTGCTCGCCACCGCGAGCCACGCGAAGTATGCGCACGCGATCGCCCAGCATCTCGAATTGTTCGACGAAGTCCTGGCGACCAACGATCAGATCAATTTGTCCGCGCATCGGAAAAGGGATCGGCTCGTGGCGCGCTTCGGCGAGCATGGCTTCGACTATGCCGGCAACTCGCGGGACGATCTTCCTGTCTGGCGGGCGGCCAAGCGCGCCTATGTTGTCAACGCGCCCGCCGCCGTCAGGCGCGCGGCGGAGCAAGCGGGTAACGTCGAACGCGTGTTCGAATCGCGCCCGCCTGCACTGAAAACGTGGGCCCGGTCGCTGCGCATGCATCAGTGGCTGAAAAATCTGCTGATCTTTCTACCTCTGCTTGCCGGACACCTGCTCGGCTCGCCTCACCTGATCGCCAATGCCGTCCTGGCGTTCGTGGCCTTCGGCCTCTGCGCGTCGAGCGTCTATCTGCTGAACGATCTGCTCGATCTCGAGGACGACCGACACCATCCGACCAAATGTCGACGCCCGCTTGCGTCCGGCGCGCTGCCGCTTGCGTGGGGGCTGGCCGCATTTCCCGTCCTGCTCGTCAGCGCCTTCTCGCTAGCGTTCGTCGCGCTGCCATGGCGCTTCTCGGCAGTACTGCTCGGTTACTACGCGCTGACGCTCGCCTACTCGACCGTGCTCAAGCGAATGGTGATGGTCGACGTCGTCGTGCTCGCGCTGCTATATACGGCACGCATCGTTGCAGGTACAACGGCAGTCGCGACGCATCTGACGTTCTGGCTGCTGGCCTTCTCCATGTTCATCTTCCTCAGCCTCGCCCTCGTCAAGCGCTATGCGGAACTGCTGTCGATGAAAAAGCGCGGGCTGACCCAGTCGCGCGGACGCGGTTACGTCGCGAGCGATCTCGAACTCGTCTCGTCACTGGGCAGCGCGTCGGGATATCTGTCCGTGCTGGTGCTGGCGATGTACATCCAGGATCCAAACACCGCGCACCTCTACCGTCACCCTCAACTGATCTGGCTGGCCTGCCCGCTGCTGCTCTACTGGATCAGCCGCACCTGGATCCTCGCGCACCGCGGCCACATGCACGACGACCCGATCATCTTCGCGGTCCGCGACCGGGTGAGTCTGGTGGTGATCGGCTTGTGCGGCCTGGTCTTCTGGGCGGCCATCTGAACGATGCGTACGGTTCTTTCATGGGGGCGCTATCCCGCCCAACCGCAAACCCCGCACGATATCGCGTGGCGCAACGACCTGCCCGCCACTTGGGCGAATGTCATCAGCTCGCATGAAACCACGCTGGCGTTCGGTAACGGCAGAAGCTACGGCGACAGTTGCCTGGCCGCTTCGGGCCACGTGCTGCGAACCCGCTCGCTGGACCGGCTCATCGGAGTGAACTGGGAAACCGGTGTACTGCGCGCGGAACCCGGTATCACGCTCGAACAAATTCTGGAAGTCGCGATACCGCGCGGCTGGATGCTGCCCGTCACGCCCGGAACCAAATACGCAACGCTCGGCGGCGCCATCGCGAACGACGTCCATGGCAAGAACCACCATGTGCGCGGCACGTTCGGCCGCCATGTACGTCGCTTCATGCTGGCCCGCAGCGACGGCACCATGCTCGAATGCAGCGCGGACACGAATGTGGAACTCTATGCGGCGACGATCGGCGGTCTGGGCCTGACCGGATTGATCCAGTGGGCCGAGATCCAGCTGATGCCCGTCCGGTCGAGCCGAATCGACGTGACCAGCATTCGCTTCGGCAATCTGGACGAGTTCTTCGCGCTGTCGGAGGCCTACGATCCCGTGCACGAATATAGCGTTGCCTGGGTGGATTGTCTGGGCCAGGGCGAGCAGCTCGGACGTGGCATCTTCATGGTCGGCGACCATGCACATGAAGGGCCGCTCGAAGTCGACCGACGCGGAAAACGGACGGTGCCCTTCACCTTTCCGGTGCCAATTTTCAACAAGGCAACCCTGCGCGCGTTCAACGGCCTGTATTATCACCGCCAGCAGACCCGCGAAGCCCGCTCCACCGTCAGCTATGACCAGTACTTCTATCCGCTGGACGGGCTGCTCGAGTGGAATCGGATCTACGGACGCCGCGGCTTCCAGCAGTATCAATGCGTCGTGCCGCGCGCGGTTGCCCGCGACGCCACGCGCGACATGCTGCACGCGATCGCCGCCAGCGGAACCGGGTCGTTTCTGGCCGTGCTGAAGCGTTGCGGGGACGTCAAGTCGCCCGGGCTGCTGTCGTTCCCCATGGAGGGCACGTCGCTCGCGCTCGACTTCCCGCAGCGAGACGAGCCGAACAAACGGCTGTTTGCCGCCCTCGATAGCATCGTCCGCGAAGCCGCGGGAAAAATCTATCCGGCGAAGGATGCCCATATGACGGGCCAGGACTTCCGGTCGGCCTATCCGGACTGGGAGCAAGTCGAAACCCTGCGCGATCCCGCGCTGCTTTCCTGTTTTTGGGATCGCGTCACCCGTACATGACCATGCCGAAAAATATACTGATAGTAGGTGCGACCTCAGGCATTGCGATGTCCTGCGCACGCGTCTGGGCCAGCCAGGGCGCCCGGCTGTTCCTGGTCGCGCGCAACGCGGATCGCCTGCAGCAAGTGGCGGACGACCTGCAGGCCCGTGGCGCGGCGCTCGCGGCCACGCACACGCTGGACATCGACGAATTGGGGCAGCACGCTGCCATGCTCGAGGGCTGCCGTCGTACGTTCGATGGGGCACCCGACATCGTCCTGATCGCACCGGGCACGTTGCCCGACCAGGCTCACTGTCAGGCCGATCCTGCCGTTGCCGTGCGGGAATTCACAACCAACGCGACCTCGGTGATTGCGTTGCTGACCGCAGTGGCAAACATGCTCGAAGCCGCACGAAGCGGCACGATCGGGGTGATCGGCTCAGTCGCCGGCGATCGGGGCAGGCCGTCCAACTATTTGTACGGCAGCGCGAAGGCCGCGCTGGCCACGTTCTGCGAAGGGTTGCGCGCGCGGCTCTACAAGGCCGACGTCCATCTCGTCACGATCAAGCCCGGCTTCGTGGCTACCGCGATGACGGCGGGGCTGCCGCTGCCCGGCCCACTCGTCGCCTCGCCCGAGAAGGTCGCCAAGGACATCACCCGAGCCATCGAGAAAAAGAAGAACGTACTGTATACGCCGTGCTTCTGGTCGCTGATCATGCTGATCATTCGATCGATACCGCAGTTCGTCTTCAAGCGCCTGTCCCTGTGACGACCGCGACGCGCCCGCCCCCTTTCATGCAGACACGCGACATCATGAATCAAACCCGTATCGTCCTTCCTGGCGGCGCCGGCCTGGTCGGTCAGAACCTCGTTGCCCGGCTGAAACAGCACGGCTACTCGAACATCGTCGTCCTGGACAAGCACGAAGCCAACCTGAACGTGCTACGCCAGGTGCATCCGGACGTCACCGCCGTGTTCGCCGATCTTGCCGAGCCTGGCGACTGGGAAAAGCATTTCGAGCACGCGGACACGGTCGTCATGCTACAAGCCCAGATCGGTGCACCGACCCGAGAGCCATTCGTGCGCAACAACATCACCTCGACGAAGCACGTGCTCGAGGTAATCAAGCGCTACGCGATCCCTCATACGGTGCACATCAGTTCGTCGGTGGTCAATTCCGTGGGGGACGACTGGTACACGGAAACCAAGCGCGAGCAGGAAGAGATCGTCGCCGCGTCAGGCGTCAATTGCGTGATCCTGCGGCCAACGCTGATGTTCGGCTGGTTCGACCGCAAGCACCTCGGCTGGTTGTCGCGCTTCATGCACCGCGTGCCGGTATTCCCGATTCCGGGCAGCGGTCGCTACATGCGGCAGCCGCTCTACGTCGGCGACTTCTGCAACGTGATCATCAGCTGTATCCGCTCCGGGAAGGCCGGTCAGGCGTTCAACATTACCGGGCTCGAGCGCGTGGACTACATCGATCTGATCCGCCAGATCAAGCGCGCGACGCACGCACGCTGCGCGATCGTCAGGATCCCGTACAGCCTGTTCTACGTATTGCTCAAGGTTTATGCGTTGTTCGACAGCAACCCGCCGTTCACCGCAGACCAGTTGAAGGCGCTGACCGCCGGCGACGAGTTCGAGGTGATCGACTGGGAAGGCATCTTCGGCATCCAGGCCACGCCGCTGGACAAGGCCATGAGCGAAACCTTCAACGACCCGACCTACAGCCATATCGCACTAGAGTTCTAAAGCCATGAGCGCAGACCGTATTGCCGTCCTCGGTGCCGGCCCCATGGGGCTCGGCGTCGCCTATCAGCTCGTCAAGGACGGGCGAAAGCCTGTCATTTTCGAGGCAGACGATCGCGTCGGCGGCATGGCCGCATGCTTCGATTTCGGCGGCCTCTCGATCGAACGCTACTACCACTTCCACGCCATTTCCGATCACGCGTTCCTGAAAGTACTGCAGGAGCTCGGTCTCGAAAACAAGATGCACTGGCGCGAAACGAAGATGGGGTACTTCTACCAGGATCGCGTGCAGCCCTGGGGCAACCCGATCGCGCTGCTGAAATTCAAGGGGCTTGGCCTGACCGCGAAGATTCGTTACGGATTGCACGCGTTTCTCTGCACGCGCCGCGACGACTGGAAGCCGCTCGACAAGCTCGAGGCGACGGGCTGGATTCGTCGCTGGGTCGGCGAAGAGGCGTGGGAAGTATTGTGGCGCCGACTGTTCGACTACAAGTTCTATGATCATGCGCGCAGCCTCTCCGCAGCATGGATCTGGAGCCGTGTACGCCGGATCGGCCGGTCACGCTACAACCTCTTCAAGGAAAAGCTCGGCTACCTCGATGGCGGCTCGGATACCCTGCTCGAGGGCATGCGCCGTTATATCGAAGCGAACGGCGGGGAATTCAGGCTTGGCACGCCCGTCGGAAAGGTCCTCATCGAAAACGGCAAGGTCGCCGGCATCGAGGCGGGGGGCGAAACACTCGCGTTCGACAAGGTCATCAGCACCATCCCGCTGCCGTACGTGCCGCGCGTGATGCCGGATCTCCCGAACGACATCCTGGAAAAGTTTGCGAGCGTGAAAAACGTCGCCGTCGTGTGCGTGATCGCCAAACTGCGCAAGCCGGTCACCGAGAACTTCTGGCTCAACACCAACGATCCGGATATGGACATTCCCGGGATCGTCGAATACACGAACCTGCGTCCGCTCGACGCGCATATCGTATACGTGCCGTTCTACGTGCCGGGTGAGCATCAGGTTTATCAGCAACCGGATACAGCATTCATCGACAAGGTGAAGCGGTACCTGATGAAGATCAACCCGGCCATCACGCCCGACGATTTCATCGACGTTCGCGCCAGCCGCTACCGTTTCGCGCAACCGGTGTGCGAACCGGGCTTCGCCGATCGCCTGCCACCGATCCAGTTGCCGGTCGAGGGCCTGCTCGTCGCCGACACGTCGTACTACTACCCCGAAGATCGCGGTATCTCCGAAAGCATCGGACTGGCGCGTGAAATGGCGAAAATGGTATGACGGAGATCGTCCGCCCCGCGAAACGCGGCCTCGTCTCCCGGAAATTCCTGCTGTTCCTGCTGACGGGCGGCTTTGCCGCCGCCGTCAACTGGGGCAGCCGGATACTGTACAACCTCTGGATGCCGTACTCGGCCGCGATCGTCGTCGCCTATGTGACCGGCATGATCACCGCCTTCATCCTGGCCAAGCTGTTCGTCTTTACGGAAAGCACGCAGTCCACGGGGCGCTCGGCGTTCTTCTTTACGCTGGTGAACCTGGTCGCGGTATTTCAGACGTGGCTCGTCAGCGTCGGTCTCGCGTATTACGTGTTTCCTCGAATCGGCATGCACTGGCATGACCGGGACATCGCCCATCTGGTCGGCGTGATCGTCCCGGTATTCTCCAGCTATATCGGACATAAGAAGTTCAGCTTCCGGCATCACGAAAGCTGATTCGTCACGCTGGCCGGCCACCGCCCGTCGAGCGTCCCGAACTGGCCAACAGATCGTCCACCCGCTCGACCAGCGGCCGGACCATCTCGCTCCAGCCATGCTCCCGCTCGACGAATTGCCGAGCGTGGCCGGCCATTTCCACCGCGTCGGACGGGTGCGCCACCAGCCACTCGATGCGCTCGACAAACACTTCGGGCGTATCCGCGATCAGCAGATCCTGCCCGCTCGTCGCGCCCAGCCCCTCGTGCCCCAGCGACGTGGTGACGACCGGCAGCCCGAGCGCCATGTACTCGAGAATCTTGTTCTGCACCCCCGCGCCGATCCGCATCGGACACACGCCGATCGCGCCGTCGGCCGCGGCCTGGGCAACCGACTCGACCCGGCCGGTCACCTCGACGCCGTCGTACTCGCGGAATCGCTCCGCCAACGCAGGCGCGATGGAGCCGACGATCCGGAACCGATAGTCCGCGCGCTTGCGCAACAGCGGCAGCACCGCTTCGGCGAAGTAGTGGCACATGTCCTGGTTTTGAACCGTCCGCATGTCGCCGATGAAAACCAGCAAGCGGCTCGCCATGCTCCGCGCCGTATACGGCAGGCCCGACAGGTCCACGCCGTTCGAGCACACCATCACCCGCTTCGCGGCCGCGCCGGGAAACAGGTAATCGCGATCGGTCTTGGAAACCAGCACCGACAGGTCGAAATCGTCGACGATCGCGCGCTCGTAGTCCAGCAGGCGCTTCGCTTCGATGCTGAACACGCGCGACTTCAGCCCGCGCGCGTTCCTGAGCTGCTTGACGCGGCTGTAGTTGAGCGAGATCGCGTCGGTCATTTCGAGGATGCGCGGCTTGTTGGACTGACGCACGTACTCGGCGCAGCGCACCAGATGAACAAACACGCCATCGTGCGACGGCAGCAGCCTGGAGACGGCCGCCGCGAATGCGCGGCTCCGGTAGTACGCCACCTGCAACGGCGTGCGCGTGGGCAGCGCGAGCAGCGTGTTGACGTACGATCGCCAGCGGGGCAGAAACACCCGCTCGACCCGCTCGAACACGCCGTCGCCCGGCAATTCGGCGTGCAGTTCGTCCTCGCTCTCGCACAGGCTCAGCAGCGTCAGCGAGTAATGGCGCGAGAGCACCCTGCAGAGGTGATAGATCCGCAACTTGTCGCCGCCGATCACCGGATACGGGAACCGGGGGGTCAGCACCAGCAGTTTCTTCTTGCCCTGGTTCATGACAGGCGCGCCCAGAAAGCTTCGATCGAAGGACGAACCGCGGAGGCCGAAAAGGTGCGCGCGCGGTCCATGCCGGCGCCGGCCGCCACGTCGAATCGGGTGCTGTCGTCCCATACCCGGCGCATCTGTTCCGCCATGTCGTCCACCGAGCAGGGATCGAACTGCAGGCCGCACTCCCCTGCAATCTCCGGCATCGACGTCGTGTTGCTGCATGCGACAGGCGTTCCGGACGCCATCGCTTCCAGCAACGGAATCCCGAACCCCTCGAACAATGAAGCGAAGATGAATGCGCGAGCCTGCCGGTACTGTTCGCGCAGTTCTGCCCGCGATACGTAGCCGAGCAGTTCGACGACGCCCTCGAGCCCGAGCGCATGTGCCCGCCCGAGAAAATGCACGTGATGGTCGGCCTTGATCCCCGCGATCCTGAGCCGCGCGTCGTCGCCCAACGCCGGCCGCGCGAGCGCGAAGGCCTGCAGCAGACGATCGACGTTCTTGCTCGGCGCCTCGCCCGCCACCGTGAACAAAACCGGCTGGCGCGCCGCCTGACTCAACGGCGGTGCGAACCAGTCATCCGAAATCATGCACGGAATGACGGGAACGTCCGCCTCGCGCAACCCGAACCGGTCCATCAGCTCGCGCTGGGAATATCGCGAGATGGTCAGCACGGTGTCGGCCCGGCGCACGAGCCGCGGCACCACATGCCGGCGGTAGACACGCCCGAGCGTCTGGTACAGCGATTGCGCCGGCGGCAGCACATTCCACGGCTTCATGTAGATCAGGTCATGGACGACCGCAATCACCCGCGTATTACCCGTGGACCGCAACGGCCCCGTGTTGTACGGGCACAGCAGATAGTCGAGCTTTTGTTCGCGGCACAGGCGCGGCAACTCGACCTGCTCCCACCACGGGAAGAAGCCGCGGCCCCCACTGACGCATGGCCAGTCGTCCGCGCGCACGCCGTCCGGCCCCAGACCGAGCACCGACGCGCCAACCGGCTCCACCAGTTGTCGCGCGAACCGCCCCATGCCGCGATAGTTGCCCACCATCCAGGTGATGTCCACCCCCAACTTCACACGGTGCTCCTAGCAGCGAATTGATTCATGAACGACGCGTGCCGCGCAGGACTGCGTCGTAGACAGCGAGAGTCTGATCCGCACAGGCCGGCCAGTTCAGCGCGCGTGCGCGCGCAAGTCCGGCCGTGCGCAATGCATCGGCCTTGCCCGGCTGCTCGACGATCAGCCGCATCCCGTCGGCGATTTCGCCAACACTGGCGGGATCGATCAGGATAGCCGCATCCCCTGCGACTTCGGGAACGGACGTCGTATTGGAAGCGACGACCGGCAGCCCCGAAGCAAAGGCCTCGACGACCGGCAGTCCAAAGCCCTCGCACAGCGACGCGAACACCAGCGCACTGCCCGACTGCATCAGCGCGCGCACATCGTGGTCGGGCAGGTACTGGAGCCAGCGGACGCTGTCGCTTTCGTCCGCGCTCAGGCGCGCGACGAGTTGATCGCATCCCCACCCGGCCCGGCCAACGATCACCAGCGGGACGTCGCGGCGCAGCGCGGCCGGCAGGCTCGCATGGGCGTCGACCACCCGCTCGAGATTCTTGCGCGGCTGCAG
>Ga0154006_1000512_pt1 | contig 12926 bp, 8 predicted proteins | sample TSFL090MetaG_FD_104747 | JGI IMG/M metagenome (GOLD analysis project Ga0154006, IMG submission 104747) | Attine ant fungus gardens microbial communities from Florida, USA - TSFL090 MetaG | ecosystem: Host-associated > Fungi > Mycelium > Unclassified | place: USA: Florida, Wakulla State Forest...
CGTCATTGAGATTGTCGAGTTGGCGGCTGTGGTGGCTGCCGCTACCGTCGCTGCCCGGCATCATTCCGCTGGTGACGGATACGGGATCCAGCCATGAAACCATGCCCGCAGCGGTATTCACCATGACGGCGCGGGTGGCGGATGCATCTTCCGCCATGACCGACAGCCTGCCCCGCAGCAACATGCCATGTCCGATGAAATCGGCGACGAAACGCGTCGCCGGTTGCCGGTAGAGTACCGGCGGCGGCGCCCATTGTTCCAGCCGGCCTTGCTGCATCACACCGATCACGTCGCCCACGGCGAAGGCTTCCATCTGGTCGTGGGTGACCATCAGGGCGGTGGTCTGGGTGCGCCTGAGAATGTCGCGCACATCGGCGGCCAGTCTCTCGCGCAACTCTCCATCTAGACTGGAAAAAGGCTCGTCCAGCAACAGCAGCCGCGGCTGCGGCGCCAGCGCGCGGGCCAGGGCGATGCGCTGCTGCTGGCCGCCCGACAACTGGTGCGGATACCGGCGCTGCGCATTGGGCAGGCCGACCAGCGCCAACATGGCATCCACGCGCGCACGCCGTGCCGCCTTGTCCATTGCGCGCAGGCCGAAGCCGACATTGGCGGCCACATCCAGATGCGGAAACAGCGCGAAATCCTGGAACACCATGCCGATACGGCGGGCTTCCGCCGGCACATGGGCCGTGCCTTTTTTCCCTGCTTCCTCTCCGTTTCCCACGCCATCCAGCCATTGTCCGTCGAGCAACACACGCCCGGCCGTGGGCGATTCCAGGCCCGCGATGGCGCGCAACAGGCTGGTCTTGCCGCTGCCCGAGGGGCCGACCAGCACGCCCAGTTCACCTTGCCGCAGGCCGAAGGACACGGCATGCACTGCCGGCACGGTGGTGCGTGGATAGGAAAGGGACAACCGGTCGAGTTGCAGGAACATGGTGGAAGAATGGAGTGAAATGGTTACAATTCGCATTTATGTCTTTGCCGGAGTGTAGCGCAGTCGACAGTCCTGTTTCTGTATCGGGCGTCTGATTTCGACGTTTTATTGCCTATCTTCCGCGATGTGGCGACATCCGTTTTCCTTTCCATCCTTTTCATTCTCTTGCTTCCCGCATTGCACACATGGTCTTCATCGGTCTGCTCGCCTTTCTGATCGCACTCCCGCTGCTCGGCATCCTTGGCGCCTGGCTCGGGCTGGACGCCGCCGGGATCGATGCCTTGTGGCAGCAGGCGCAGACGGTCTTGCCCGGCTATCTCGCCACCTCCGGCTGGCTGGCCGTGTGGGTCACGTCGGGGGTGATGCTGGTCGGCGGCGCGGCGGCTGTCGCCATCGCGCTGTTCGACTTTCCGGGCCGACGCTGGCTGTCGTGGGCGCTGTTGCTGCCGATGGCCATGCCGGCCTATGTCTGCGCCTATGCCTACACCGATTTCCTGCAATACGCGGGCGTGGTGCAGAGCACCTTGCGCGGCTGGTTTCCGGGCTTGCGCTTGGATGTACGCAGTTTGCCCGGCGCCATCTTCCTGTTCATCTTCACCCTGTATCCGTATGCCTATCTGCTGGCGCGCAATGCGCTCGGCGAGCGTGGCCTGCATCTGATGGAAGCCGCGCGCATGCTCGGTACGCCGCTGCCCGAGCGCATCCGCCGTATCGCCTTGCCGCTGGCGCGACCGGCCCTGGCGGCGGGCGCCGCGCTGGCGCTGATGGAAACGCTGGCTGACTATGGCGTGTCGGCCTATTTCGGCCTGAACACGTTCACCACCGGCATCTATCGCGCCTGGACGGTGCTCGACGACCGGCTGGCCGCCGCGCAATATGCTTCGGCCTTGCTGGTCTTCGTCGCCATCCTGTTGTGGCTGGAGCGGCGCGAACGCCAGCGCATGCGCTTTGCCACCGCGCGCGGCCAGCGCGCCGATGACGGCGCCGAAGCCCGCCTGCCGGTGCTGCGCGGCGGCAAGGTCGCGCTGGCCTGGCTGGTGTGCGGCTTGCCGGTGCTGTTCGGCTTCGTGTTGCCGGTGGCGATCCTGCTGCGGCTGTGGTGGGGCGGGCTTGGCCAGGTCGCATCAGGGCTGGAGGGCGTGTCGCTGTTCAACCTGTCGCGTTACCTGGGCTGGGTGTGGAACAGTTTCCGCTTCGGCGGCATCGCCGCGCTGGCGGCGGTGGCATTCGCCCTCGGCTTGTGCTTCGCCTTGCGCCTGCCGCGCCGTTCGCGGCTATCGGCCTGGATGCTGCATGGCGCGGCGCGGCTGGCTTCCCTGGGATATGCCATCCCCGGATCGGTGGTGGCGGTCGGCGTGCTGCTGCCGCTGGCCTGGGTGCAGGCGGGCTGGCCGGCGCTGGGCGTGGGCGCCTTGCTCACGGCGAGCGCCGTCGGCGTGGTGTATGCCTATCTGGTGCGTTTCACGGCGGTGGCGGTGCAATCGGTGGAAGCCGGCTACACCCGCATCCCGGCCAGTATTGATGAAGCCGCGCGCACCCTCGGCAGTCCGCGCCTGGTCATCGCCTGCCGTCTGCACGCGCCCTTGTTGTGGCGTTCGCTGGCGACGGCGGCGCTGATGGTATTCGTCGATGTGGTCAAGGAACTGCCGGCGACCCTGTTGCTGCGCCCCTTCGGAGCCGACACCCTGGCCGTGATCGCGCACAACCTCGCGCGCGACGAGCGCCTGGGCGAAGCGGCCTTGCCGTCGCTGTCGATCGTGGTGGTGGGGCTGGTGCCGGTGTTGCTGGTGATGCGGGCGCTGGAGGGGCGCAAGAGGGCGACGGAACGACTGGTCACGGTAGGTTGATAGCGGTCGCCGGGCCGCAGTCAGCACGCCGGCTCGTCAAGCGGTATCATGCGCCGCATCCGGATCGTTCCTATCAATGCCATCCATGGCGCCCGCGTTTGCGTGAGGGCGCCTGACCTACGGAGAACACATGCCTGAATTCGACTATGACCTCTTTACCATCGGCGGCGGTTCCGGTGGCGTGCGCGCGGCGCGTTTCGCCGCGCAGGCAGGCGCCCGCGTGGGCCTGGCTGAGAGCCGTGACCTGGGCGGCACTTGCGTCAATGTCGGCTGCATCCCGAAGAAGCTGATGTCCTACAGTGCGCACTTCCATGAAGATTTCGCCGATGCCGCCGGTTACGGCTGGACCCTGCCGGGCGCGCCCACCTTTGCCTGGAGCGAACTGATCGCGCATAAGGATCGCGAGATCGCGCATCTCAACGACATCTACAAGAAGCTGCTGGACAACGCCGGCGTGACCACCTATCACGGCTACGCCACCATCGAGGATGCGCATACCGTCAGCGTCAACGGCCGGCGCTACACCGCGCGCCATATCCTGGTGGCGACCGGTGGTCATCCGGTACGGCCCGAGGTGCCGGGCAAGGAGCTGGGCATCGTCTCGGACGACTTCTTCCATCTGAAAGGTCTGCCGCGCCGCGCGGTGGTGCTGGGCGGCGGCTATATCGCGGTGGAATTGGCGTCCATCCTGAATGGTCTGGGCAGTGAGGTGACGCTGGTCTACCGCCGCGACCGTCTGCTGCGCAGCATGGATGCCGATCTGGGCACCTTCCTCGTGGATGAAATGGCGAAGAAGGGTATCAAGGTCGTCTTCAATGCCACCATCGAGTCATTGGCTGCTTCCGGCGCCGGCGAAGAGACGGTGAAGACCGTGCGCCTGAGCAATGGCGACGTGCTGGAGGCCGAATGCGTGCTGTTCGCCACCGGCCGCGAGGCCGCGACCGCCGGCCTGGGGTTGGAGAAGGCCGGCATCACGCCGCAGAACAATGGTGCGGTCCAGGTCAATGAGAATTTCGAAACCAGCGTGTCCTCGATTCTCGCCGTGGGCGACGTGATCGACCGCGTGGCGCTGACGCCGGTGGCGCTGGCCGAGGCGATGGCGGTGGTGTCGCGCCTGTTCGGCAAGGGGGAGCGCAAGATGTCCTACCAGAACATCCCGACGGCGGTGTTCAGCCATCCCAATGTCGGCACGGTCGGCCTGACCGAGGAAGAGGCCCGCCAGGAAGTGGGCGAACTCCGGATTTTCAAGACCTCTTTCAAGCCGTTGAAGAACACCTTGTCGCGCAACACCGAGCGCACTTTCATGAAGCTGGTGGTCGATGCCGCCACCGACCGCGTGCTCGGCGTGCACATGGTCGGCGCCGAGGCCGGCGAGATCATCCAGGGCTTTGCGGTGGCCTTGCAGTGCGGCGCCACCAAGGCACAGTTCGACCTGACCATCGGTATCCACCCGACTTCGGCCGAGGATTTCGTGACCATGCGCACGCCGGTGTGAGATACGCCTCCGCCGGTGTTGACGGTAGAAAATGAAAATGGCCGGGCAATCTTGCAGCGGCCATTTTTTTCATGCCTTCGGAAGCGGCACATCCCGCTCAACGCCACAGCGCATACCCGATGCGCCATTGCGGATGTTCCTTGCGGTCGTAGGTCAGCAGGCTTTCCCCGTAACCGTGGAAATAGCTCGCCATCAGGTAACCCGCCGTGCCCGGGATCAGGCGCGATACCGGATACGACAGCGCCGTGTTGGCGCTGCCGGCGCTGCCGTGGCGGCCACGGCGCAAGACGGTCGCCAGTTGCCAGGCGTCGGAGCGTCCATAGCTTAGTTTCAGGTCGACATTGCCGCGGTAATCGGCGATGTCGGGGTTGTCGCGCGTCGGACCGAGATAAGTGTAAATCTTGGGCGAGACGGTGAAGTGGTAGTCGTTGATGCCGCCGAAGTTGATGGTCGGCTGCACGAAATAGGTGTTGATGCTGCGCGACTCGGCGCCGTCCCTGCCGTTGGATTCGTGCTCCAGGCCGGTGGCGATGCCCACGCGGCTGACCACGCCGTTGCCGATGCCGAGGTCGGACAGGTAGTAGTACAGGCTGGGCCGGTAATTGGTGTCGCGGAAGGGGGCGGAAGGCGCCTTCAGGTCCCACAGCGAGAATTGGGTGTAGCCGAAATAGAGGTTGTCCAGCAAGCCCTTCGAGCGCGGATCATCCGGCATGAAGAGGCGGAACTTGAAGCTCAGCTGGAATTTGGCATTGGTGTTGTCGCCGCTGTCGTCGACCATGAAATACAGCGGTTCATTGAAGGACAGGCGACTGTTGTTGAGCATGATGTCTTCGGCCGCCGGCGCCACCGGTACCGCGTGGCTGGCGGCATCGGATGATACGCTCGCGACAGGCACCGGCGGCTGTCCGGCTTGGGGCCGGATCACCGCCACCAGCACCGGCGAGGCGTCGATGCCGAGGGGTTCGATGCGCACCGTGCCGCGCAACTGCGGCGGCAGCGCGCCGCGGTAACGGATCTTGCGGAACTGTCCCGGTTGCAGGCGCACGCCGGTTTCATCGCCCTGGCGCGCCAGCGGGATCTGCACCGGCGGGATCATGTCGGCCGAGGCCGCTACCGTGATGTGGTCGGGCAGGCTGATCTCCTGTTCGGACAGGTCATCGGCGGTCACCAGCAGGATCAGTTCCAGCGGCTGGGTGGCGTCGATGCGCTTGGGCGGTTGTACCAGCGCGATCCCGGCCTGCGCGGCCAGGGGCAGTGCGGACAGGCCCAGCATGCCGATGAACAAGGCCACGGGAAGGCGGAAATGGCAGGAAGGGCAGGAAGGGCAGGAGAGGCGAAGGCGGGAACAGTGCGAAAGACGGCGCATGGTGTCCTTGGGTGATCTATGTGTGTGTTGGAATTGTCGTTATGCGGTCGCTATGGAATCCGGCCCGACGCGGCGTATCGGTTTTTGCGCGTTATTCTGAAGCGCTCGGGTGTAGCAAGAGATTGGTTGCCTGTCATAAAGTTGCCGGACTCGCATCCGGGATCCGAGAGCGGGGCAAGGCATGCGTTTCTCGCGAAAGTACCAGCACGGCAACGAAGATGGCCCGATTATGGCAAAATAGCGCGTCTTGTAAATGACGTATTGTTGGTAAAAAAACAGGAATATGCATTTATTTGCACATAACGGTTTTTATCAGGCGCATTTCCTGCCGGGGTGGGGGAGTGCGATGCAGCGCGCGGCAACTGGCCGTGTCTAGCGCCTTGGGCATCCCGTCGGGACTTCTTGTCGTCCTGGTTCGTATCGGATATCTCCATGTTAAGCGCCTCATACGACCATCTGCTGGTCGTGGTTTCCCTGCTCGTCGCCATTCTCGCGTCCTATACCGCGCTGGACATGACCGAGCGCATCAACACCAACAGCATCCATGCCGCCACGGCCCGGTACTGGCTGCTGGGGGGGGCGGTCGCCATGGGCATCGGCATCTGGGCGATGCATTTCGTGGGCATGCTGGCCTTCCGCTTGCCCATTGCCTTGGGTTACGACCTCTGGATCACGGCCATCTCGCTGCTGATCGCCATCGCCGTTTCCGGCTACGCATTGTGGATCGTCACGCGCAACCAGTTGCCGTGGTGGCGCCTGCTCATCAGCGCCGTGTTCATGGGGGCTGGCATCGCCTGCATGCACTACACCGGCATGGCGGCCATGCGCATGGAGCCCGGCATCCGCTACGACCCGCTGCTGTTTGCCGCCTCGGTCGCCATTGCCATCGTGGCGTCGGGCGTGGCGCTGTGGATCGCCTTCCGGCTGCGTCGCAACACGCCGCACGTCAAGGTTGCGCGCGCCGCGGCGTCGTTGGTGATGGGCGGGGCCATTGTCGGTATGCACTACACCGGCATGGCGGCCGCCAATTTCGCGCGGGATTCGATCTGCACCGCCGCGGGTGAAGGCGTGGGGTCGGGCTGGCTGGCGATTCTGATCGTGGTGGTGACGCTGGCGGTGCTGACCATCGCCTTGCTGACTTCGGTGCTGGATGCGCGGCTGGAGTCGCGTACCGCCAAGCTGGCGCGGTCGCTGGCCGAGGCCAATGAAGAATTGACCCAGATGGTGCTGCACGACCATCTCACCAAGCTGCCCAACCGCACGCTGCTGGAAGACCGGCTGGCGCAAGCCATCCGCAAGGCGGCGCGCAACAAGGGCCATTTCGCGCTGATGTTCCTCGATCTGGATGGCTTCAAGGCCATCAACGACTCGCTCGGCCATGCCGTCGGCGACCGCTTGCTGGTGGGCGTGGCCGAGCGCCTGAGCCAGGCCATGCGCGCGCAGGACACGGTGGCGCGCCTGGGCGGCGACGAGTTCGTCATCCTGGTCGAGCTGGGCGGCCCCGACGACGCCTTGCCGGTGGCCGAAAAACTGGTGGACGTGGTGGCCCGGCCGTTTGCAGTGGATGAGCACGAGTTGCGGGTGTCGGCCAGCATCGGCATCGCCATCTATCCGGAAGACGGCAGCTCGCGCCATGACTTGGTGATCAACGCCGATGCCGCGATGTACCACACCAAACGCAGCGGCCGTAACGGCTACAACTTCTTCGAGCCGTCGATGAATGCCAATGCGCACAACCAGTTGCAATGGTTGCAGGACTTGCGCGTGGCGCTGGAGCGCGACGAATTGCGGCTGGTGTACCAGCCGGCATTCCGCGCGCCCGGCACTGACATCATCGGCGCCGAAGCCTTGCTGCGCTGGCAACATCCGGTGCACGGCCTGGTCGGGCCGGATGAGTTCATCGCGCTGGCCGAGCGCTCCGGCCTGATCATCCCGATCGGCGCCTGGGTGCTCGACGAGGCTTGCCGCCAGATGCGCGTCTGGCTGGATCTGGGCTATGGCCACTGGAAGATCGCGGTGAACCTGTCGCCGATGCAGTTCGCCGACCCGGGCCTGCTGGACCTGGTGAAAACGGCGCTGCTCAAGCACCGCTTGCCGCCGCGCTGCCTGACCCTGGAAGTGACCGAATCCACCGCCATGCAGGATACCGAAGCCAGCCTGCGCACCTTGCAGCAGATCGCCGACCTTGGCGTGGAAATCGCCATCGACGACTTCGGCACCGGTTATTCGAGCCTGCTGTATCTCAAGCGCCTGCCGGCCACCGAGCTGAAGATCGACCGCGCCTTCGTGCGCGACCTGTCGTCGGGCACGGAAGACGCCGCCATCGTCTCGGCCATCGTGGCGCTGGGCCGTACCCTGAACCTGCGGATCGTGGCCGAGGGCGTGGAAACATCTTCGCAGCAGGATTTCCTGACCGAGGTGGGGTGCGACGTGTTCCAGGGCTTCCTGATGGGCAAGCCGATGACGCCGGAGCAGTTCCTGCATGTCGTGGGGCGGCAGTATGAAAAAAAGGCTGAGGTCGAACTGCGTGCCTGAGTCGTGCGGCGTCTCGCGATTGTTCGGAAAATCATCTGAATTCCTTCTCATTTCCTCATTTTGTTCGAGGCGTCATCGCCGAAACTGAGCGGGTACGCGCTGGTTATTCGTGCGACTGTTTTGTTTTCCCGGTGGCAATATGGGTGAATCAGGCAATGCGGTATCGCGACGTGTGCCGGCTGGGGCAATGTGATGGCGCAAGTGCATCGGCATCATCGGCGTATCCGATGACATTGTCCCAGGCAAGACAGGATGAGGGTGGACGGAGGGAAGGTTGGAGCGGGCTGTTACTGGAGCGGCGGCCCGCTCCTTTTTTCTTGGCGTGTGTCGTCAGTTGTCGAGGAATCTTTATAGCACCTTGCCCGGATTCATCAGCCCCTGCGGATCGAGCGCGGTCTTGATGGCGCGCATCAGTTGCATTTCCACCGGCGACTTGTAGCGCCGGATTTCCTCGCGCTTCAGGGCGCCCAGGCCATGTTCGGCCGAGATGGCCCCGCCGAAGCGGTCCACGCTGTCGTGCACCACGCGGTTGATATCGGCCTGGCGCGCCAGGAAGGCGGTATCGGGCACGCCTGCCGGCGGCGAGACGTTGTAGTGCAGGTTGCCATCGCCCAGATGGCCGAAGGTCACCATGCGGCAACCCGGCGCGATGTCTTGCACCAGCGCATCGGTATGCGCGATGAAGTCGGCGATGCGCGAGATGGGCACCGAGATGTCGTGCTTGATGTTCTTGCCTTCGTGCGCCTGCGCCATCGAAATGTTTTCGCGCAAGGCCCACAGCGCCTGTGACTGCGCCAGCGAAGCGGCGATCACGGCGTCGTCGATCATGCCTTGTTCCAGCGCGGCGCCGGCGAGTTCTTCCAGCATGGCGCGCGCGCGTGCTTCGGTGTCGTGCGCCGACAGTTCCAGCAAGACGTATTGGCGGTGGCGCTGCGCGAAGGGCAGGCGCTGCGCCGGGATGTGCTTGCACACCAGGTCCAGGCACAGGTCCGACATCAGCTCGAAGCCGGTCAGCGCCGGGCCGCAACGCGCTTGCGCCAGTTGCAGCAGGCGCAGCGCCTGCGCCGGGGTGTCCAGCGCCGTCAGTGCGGTAATGCGCGCACGCGGTTGCGCATGCAGCTTCATGACGGCGGCGGTGATGATGCCCAGGGTGCCTTCGGCGCCGATGAACAGGTCGCGCAGGTCGTAGCCGGTGTTGTCCTTGCGCAGCCCGCGCAGGCTGCTCATGATCTCGCCCTGCGCCGTCACCACTTCCAGTCCGAGACATAGTTCGCGCGTATTGCCGTAGCGCAGCACGCCGGTGCCGCCGGCATTGGTGGACAGGTTGCCGCCGATGGTGCAACTGCCTTCGGCGGCCAGCGACAAGGGGAACAGGCGATCCACGGCGGCAGCCTGTTGTTGCAGCGTTTGCAGGATGCAGCCGGCTTCCACCGTCATGGTGTTGTTGATGGGATCGACCGCGCGCACGCGTTGCAGGCGGCGCGTGGAGAGCACCACTGCATTGCCTTGCTGGTCCGGCACGCTGCCCAGCACCAGCCCGGTATTGCCGCCTTGCGGCACGATGGGCACCTGGTGTTGCGCGCACAGCCGGACCAGCGCCGCGACTTCATCGGTCGAGCCGGGCCGCAGCACGGCCAGCGCGCGGCCGGTGAAGCGGCCACGCTGGTCGGTCAGGTAGCCGGCCTTGTCGGCGTTGGCCTCCAGCACATGGGGTGCGCCGATGGCGGCGCGGCAGGCGTCGAGAAAAGCGGTCATGACAGGCGTCCCGGCCCGGTCGGGGGTTATTGGGAAGCCTTGCGGATGGCCTGGCGGGCGATCTCGCGGGCGGCTTTCTTGTAAGGCCGCAGATAGAGCAGGGCGCAGACGAAGTAGAGGCAGGTCAGTGCCGCCTCGATGCCGCCCAGCACCGCCGACAGATGCTGCGGGTCGCTGGACAGGCGCACCACGCCTTCGGCCAGGTGGACCAGGATCAGCATCGAGGACCATTGCAGAGTGTAGACGTCGCGCCGCCACACGCCGCGCAGCGGCAGCAGCAGCGGAACCGCCTTGAGCACCATCCACGAGCCGCCCGGGCGCAGCGGCGCCAGCAACAGTTCCCACGCCAGGCACAACACGATCAGCAGGATCAGGCTGACGAGGGTTCCCTTGTGGAAATAGCTGGCGCTGTTGTTCATGATGGTCTCCGTAATTGGCGCGCGGTCTGGGCCAGGCGCTTGCCCAGCGCGATGGCCAGGGCGCGGGTGTCATCGGTCAGCGGCTGGTTGCCGTTGACGCCGGCCCAGTGGCTGGCGCCGTAGGGGCTGCCGCCGCTGGCGGTATTCATCAGTTCGGGATGGCTGTAGGGCAGGCCCAGCAGCAGCATGCCGTGATGCAGCAGCGGGATCATCATCGACAGCAGGGTCGATTCCTGGCCGCCGTGCAGGCTGCCGGTGGAGGTGAACACACAGGCCGGCTTGCCGCCCAGCGTGCCCGACAGCCATTGCGGGGCGGTGCCGTCCCAGAAATATTTCATGGACGCCGCCATGTTGCCGAAGCGCGTGGGCGAGCCCAACGCCAGGCCGTCGCAGTCGGCCAGATCGGCGGCTTCCACATAGGGCGCGCCGGTGGCGGGCACATCCGGCTCGGTGGCTTCGGTCACGGTGGAGACGGCCGGCACCGTGCGCAGGCGGGCGTCGCAGCCGGGCACGCTTTCCACGCCCTGGGCGATCAGTTCGGCCAGCTTGCGGGTGGCGCCATGGCGCGAGTAATAAAGAACCAGGATGGTCAGGTCGGCGGCGTCGGTAGTCATGCCGATCATTATATTTCCGAATGTGCCGCCCGGCATCATGGCCTGGGCCGCCTGGCGATGGCGGTATGGTGCGCCGCAAGAAAGCGGCGCGGCTTTGATAGACTATGAAATTATTCAATCATCGCGATTTCTGCCATCATTGGCAGAGATATCGCGGGTGTGCGGCGGAACTTTAGCCTTGGTGCCGGGTCTGCTGCGCTTGCGAATGCGAACTGGACCGATGTCTTTATTGCGCCTGAACCCTTCTCGTCTCTTCTCCCATATGCGAGGCCTGTCCCGTCAGCAGTTGCGTGATCTGTTCCGCTTCGCCGCGGCGCGGCTGGGGGAAGATCGCCTGCCGCAGGTGGCCGGCAGCCTGACCTTCACCACCATCCTGTCGCTGGTGCCGATGCTGACCATCGCGCTGGCGCTGTTTACGGCCTTTCCGCTGTTCAGCACCTTCCGCGCCGGGCTGGAAGCCTATTTCGTACAGAATCTCATGCCCAAGGGCGTGGCCAGCACCATCCTCAATTACCTCAACCAGTTCGCCGCCAAGTCGGCGCGGCTGTCGGCGGTGGGCGGCGTGGCGCTGGTTCTGACCTCGGTGATGACCATGTCCACCATCGAGAGCGTGTTCAACCAGATCTGGCGCGTCAAGAAGTCGCGTCCGCTGGTGCAGCGGGTGCTGGTCTACTGGGCCATCATCACCTTGGGGCCGCTGCTGATCGGGGTCTCGATCAGCGTGACATCCTTCCTGTCGGCGGCCACCGGTGGCGCGGTCAAGGACATGCCGTGGCTGGGCGCGAGTTTCTACACGCTGATTTCGGTGATGCTCTCCACCGTGGCCTACACCTTGCTTTACAGTAGCGTGCCCAACCAGACCGTGGACTGGCGCGATGCATTGGCCGGCGGCGTGCTGGCGGCGGTGGGCGTGGAAATCGCCAAGCGGCTGTTTACCGTCTACATCCTCAAGTTTCCGACCTACACCATGATCTACGGCGCCGTGGCGGTGCTGCCGATCTTCCTGGTATGGATCTACCTGATGTGGATGATCACCCTGTTCGGCGCGCTGCTGACGGCGGCGCTGCCGGTGGTGCGCTATGAGCGCTGGTGGCATGTGTCGTCACCGGGGGCGGAATTCATCGACGCCGTGCGCGTGCTGTCCTGCCTGCATGCCGCGCGCGAAGGCGATGAATCGGCCGTGGTCGAAATGGATGATATCCGCCGCCAGACCCGGCTGGGCCTGGTGGAATTGCAGCAACTGCTGCGCAAGATGGGCGAGGCCGGCTGGGTCGCCTCGATCAAGCCGGAGACGGTGCGCCGCGCGGCTTGGGCCAAGCGCGTGACTGACGGCATGGACCGCTGGGCGCTGGTGGTCAATCCGGCCGGTCTGCAACTGGCGCAGGTGTACCGCATGTTTGTCTTCGATGCCGTCAGCCTGGCGCAACCCGGGGCGGAAGCGGCCCTGGCGCAGCGCGTCGGCCAGGCCGTGGATCAGGTGCTGGCGCAGTCCTTGCAGGCCTATTGCGCGGCAGCCGATGGCGAGCAGGCGCTGGCGCGCAGCGTGGCCGACATGCCGTCCATGGCGTCTATGCCATATACGCCGGTACCGCTGGAAGAGCGGCGTAAGCGCTGGGAGCGTGGCGGCAGCGCCTGACCCGGCCCAGGCCCGCTGCATATTGCTCAAACACATCCTTGACCGTACCATGTGCGGTAAGCCGCTACGACGGCACCGGGCGGGTGCTGCGCTGCAACGTTGGCTTGCGCGCGCAGATCGTCTACAGTCAAGAATCGGACCGCAACCACACTGGGAAGCCATCATGAAAGTCTCTGAAATCCTCAAGGTCAAGGGCAACATCCTGTTTACCGTCACGCCAGACACCCCCATCCAGGAGGCCGTCGCCGTCATGGCCGAGAAGGACATCGGTTCGCTGGTGGTGATGGAATACGGCGACCTGGTGGGCATGCTGACCTTCCGCGAA
>Ga0154006_1000513_pt1 | contig 12925 bp, 18 predicted proteins | sample TSFL090MetaG_FD_104747 | JGI IMG/M metagenome (GOLD analysis project Ga0154006, IMG submission 104747) | Attine ant fungus gardens microbial communities from Florida, USA - TSFL090 MetaG | ecosystem: Host-associated > Fungi > Mycelium > Unclassified | place: USA: Florida, Wakulla State Forest...
GCTGGTTGTTGTATCATATAGAAGTTGATTTTTGGGCATTAGCCAAGCGGTAAGGCAACGGTTTCTGGTACCGTCATGCACTGGTTCGAATCCAGTATGCCCAGTAAGAGAGATTGAGAAACGTTGATATATGGGCATTTGCGCCGGTATATCAACGTTTTTCTTTATAAAATACACAGTTAGATACACATATCTTGGTACTGATTGGCACTGATTAGACGCTAAGTGTGTATCTGAGTGTGTATTTTTTTAAGTAGTCACAAAGCCCCGTACTACAACGTTTTTAACGAATAGTGCGGGGCTTTTTGCATGGTAATTATTAGCTGTAAATTTAATGATAAAAATACGCACCTAAAAGTTAATCAGTGAAGTAAATATATCAGCTGTCTTTGATCGCATTTCGTTAGTAACCGATGCATATACACCAAGTGTCGTGTTGATATCATCGTGTCCAACTTGTGCTTGTAGTGTCTTAATATCCATGCCAGCTTGAACAGCGAGCGTGATATACGTATGACGCAAGCCGTGAATATTAGTCTGTGGGATGTTAGTGCCCTTGATTGCGGATAAGAGCCACTCACGCGGTTGATTAGAACTAATACGGCCAGATAGACGTTGATTAGTCCAAACGACGTTAGAGGGCAAGCCACGGCTCATTAGACGCTTTCCTTGAATAACCCGCCACCGGCGCAACACTTGGGTAGTGATTTGATCCAGCTTGACAGTACAATTACCTGCCTTAGTTTTGGGGGCATTAACGACCACGCCTTTTCCAGTTACGTCACTCATCGTCTTGTTAACGTCTATACAGGGGTCAGAACCTTCTAAATGAATATCAGACCATTCCAGCGCACGCACCTCGCCATTGCGCATCCCCGTAAATGCTAACAAACGTAGATAGGCATATTTGTGATATTGCTCATCGTTATCGTATTTATCTTGTAATGCTTGGATAAATGCTGCAAGTTGTGGCCTATCATACAATTCCACGCGGTATGATCTATCAGGCTTTGAAATTGCGGTAGGGTACCGAATGTTATTAAACGGGTTCACCTCCAGTAACTCATAAGACACAGCAACATCAAAGACTTTAGAAAAGTATGTGACTTGCTTTTTATATGTGGCGTGGATAGATGCCAGCCAATCGGTCCATTGCTGCACCGACTTACGACTAATCTTGCCTATTTCAACGTTATCAAACCATTCAGGAACCAGAACATACATATCAAAGAAACGACGTACCTTGCTGACGGTAACGGCGCGTTTGTTTCTAGCGTATTCTTTTAACCACATTTCCACTAACTGATTTGTAGTTGTATAAGTGTTTACCGTCTCAAATTTTCCTGATTCGGCATCTAGTAACGTTTTCCGTTCCCAATGCTTTGCTAACGTCCGGTTTTCTAATCCTTTTTTATTCTTTTCGCGGCGCTTTCCTTGTTTGTCAGTCCAGCTGACACGCACGGAGTAGGTGCCGTTTTTTTGTTTCGTAATACTCATAGTTAAGCCTTTCCATGCGAGCAGCCAACTCTATGTATGGCATTAAGGTTTGAGTATGTGAAGAGGTGGCCGACTTTTCGGCGGGCCTCAATTTTTAGGGTATCGTCAAAATTAACGAACCCCCATTTGGTTGGCGCAATATTGCGCAGACCCCTGATTAGCAATGCCTGCTAATTATCCCAGAATCATTTGAACTAACAACAAAACTACCACGATGACGGCCAAAGTTCCTTGCTTGAAGAAAATTGACTTGTTTCCTGATGAGAAACTTCCGTATAATGCCACCAAAATAATGTATAGCATAATGGCAAACAAGCTATTGTTGTAATTTTGCGTAAAAATCAACAAATAAAGTATTCCAACGCCAATAAGACCGTTATAAATACCTTGATTTTTAAGTAGAGTGTTTACCTTTTCATTTTGAAGATCATCTTTTGACATGCTGAAAGTTTCAGCATGTCAAAAGATGAAGTTGTTGCGAATGTTTCCAAATACATAATGAAAAAGAACTCCAAAGCAACTAGTACACTTAAAATAACGATTAGAATATTCATTATTTAATTCTCCTTCAGCTTTTAACGTGGTTCCTATCTGCACGTATGTATGCCACCTTAACGGGTGGCTTTTTAATCATATATTGCATCTTTAACGAGCGGCTCAAACCAGCTGGGCAAATTAAACTCATTCATAAAGTCTACCCAATTACGAAATTCATTTGGTGTGTCGCCGTAAAATAACTTAGCTACGATGCGTACTGCACGTTCATTAGTAATACGTTCTTCTTTGTTCTTTATATAAGGTGAGAACGTATAAAGGTACGAAGGGTTTGAGAAATTAATGTGTGTAATTTCATGAGCCAGTCTGATAACTAAGCTTATGTTAGATTTGTAGTTACGGTTGATATTAATGATGCGTTGTTTGCAAAATGCGACATCAGGATCATTTGCATCGCCAACAACTTCCGTTATTGTTATATCAGATTGTCTAGCCATATATAGTAGCTGTGAAAACAACTCTTCGTGCATATATTAATCATTTCCCTTCATGGTTTTCAGCATAGCCAGAAGGGCTTTTTTATATTCATCAGAAAGAGGTTGTCCATCGAACATAGCCATACCTTCTTCGGAAAGTGCCTTGTCTAAGTCAATGGGGACGTTATCGTCCCTCTTATTACTGTGCATCTCATCAGTGTTACCTAATAGGTAGTCTACTGATACACCGAGGACGTCCGCAACTTTTTTCAGTGATGCTGTGCTAGGTGATTTGGTACGCCAGTGATATATAGAATTGGTACCCAGACCGGCTTCATTATTTAATCGCGTTAGGGAATATCCTCGCTTTTTTGCTAACTCTTTAATTCGTTCAAATACTGTCATATAAACCTTTCTCCAAATGTGAAGAAAACAAATTAGCACATATGCTTAAACAAATCAGGTTTAGTTGTTGACTTATTAGCAAACGTGCGTAATAATGAATTCATCGAGTGTTTAGGCAACAAAAAAACAGACCTAATATAATCAATGCTTTGGCGAGCGAATGTTGATATATAGGGGGATGTTGTTCTTTTTGTATGCTTATATATTAGCACTTGTGCTAATTATATGCAATGACTTGTGTAAACAATCAACAACATAAAAGGAGACACAAAATGACAGAACTAGAAATTGCAGCAAAGAAGACTAAGGAAAAATTTGATATTGCACGTATTAAAAGTGGCTTGGGATACAAAGATGTGGCAGCAATGCTAAACGTTAAGCCGCAACAATTCTCAAGGGCTTTAACAGGGACGCAACCGCGTTATATTCTAATTCAAAAGGCAGCAGCACGTATTTACAACATTGAAATTTAAAGACAAAAAAACACCACAGCGAGCAGGCCGTGGTGTCAGATAACTATAAGGAAGGTAATTATACCATGGAAGATTTAGTAATGTACGGCACACCAGCAGAAGGTGTTTATACAACAAGTGAGATTGTGGCGAAGTATACCGGTGTATCTGTTGAACACGTCCGACACCTAACTAACAAGTATCACGATGAATTAGAACGATTTGGAGTTTTGGTTTTTGAAAACCCAAAACTAGGAGAGACCGGAAGACCACAAAAGCTTTGGCACTATAACGAACAGCAAGCAACTTTGCTTATCACATTTATGCGTAATACACCGGCAGTCATTGAGTTTAAGAGCAATCTAGTGGAGGCGTTCTATTCACAACGTGAGGAACTAGCACATAAGACAATTGCCCTTGCCAACATTAAGCCAGTGAATAAGTCACTTAGTGAAGTGGTCCATGACAGTTTGCCAGATAATCCGCATATGTACGCAACGATCCATAACTTAGCGTTGAAAGTTGTCACGGGTAAAAATGCCAAGCAACTCAAGATAATGTTTGATGTAACTGATGCAAAAGAAGCGTTGAACTCGTCGCAGTTGGAACATTTGGAACGTGCTAAAGAGTTGATGAAGCAGCTTATTTTGAACGGGTACAGCTACCAAGAGATTAAGGCAACGGTATTAAAGGAACGAGGTGCGGTTAATGCTTAATCAATGGCACGTTTTGTTACCGATGTTTTGGTTGCTGACTGGCTTAGGTGGGTTAGCGTGGGTAATTTCAATTATCACAGATTTTTACTGGGGCGCATTGGTGATTGAAGAAGTAGACGATTAACGATGTGACCTCGGCAAGTCTGAAAACTACCACAATATCTAGTAACGCATGGGGATGCATCCCCAATACAAAAGAAAGATGGTTTTGATTATGAATAAGTATGACTACACGGCGAAGAAGCACCCAGCATTGCAAACGGAACAGTATGTACCCGTAACGGTCAATGTACCTGATAAGTACGATTTAGTGGGGACTGTGTCTGAATTGTTGACGGCAATGCACGCAGTAGACATGGAGACGGTAGAAGGTGATGCCGTTGAGACAGTCGAGCGAAGCCCAATGGTAACGGATGCATGGGTCCGCCTAACAATGGCTATTGAAGAATTGGCCAAAGATATGGGGACAGAAGCAACGTTTGATTTCGTACCGGCTAGTCAACAACCCAATGACCCAATGGGACTATATGATGCAACTGGAAAGCTATACAAGGCGATTGAGAGTAAAGACATTGAGGTGGCACTATCACACGTTAAGTACATGGAAGAAATTGCACGTACTTATGCAGACCCACGCAGCGCTGCACACGATCCATTTAACTTGCTTGAATTAACCGAGAAGTTAAACAGTGCGATTGATGCAGAGGACAAGAGCGGAGCAAATGATGTATTGGCGGAATTGGCCGAGAAGGTTCAAGACGGCTTGAAACGTGCCAAGGCAGACCGAGAGTTTAACGAAAACAACTAAACGCAGACGCCACACGGCTCACTGGTGGCGTCATACATACAGAACAAACTAATTAAAGGACAACTTTATTAGTTATTACCGTGCCAGCGCCTTGTATGTGGTGGCTGGTGTACATAACGTGACCCAAGCAAGTCCTTAAACTGCCCAGTGGACAGTCTTTGTGTTTATCAAAAATAAACCGAATGCGAGCAGCCAACTCACCACAAAGAAAAAACGACTAGTAACCTGTGCCGACCAAAGCCCGTTACTAATCGTTACCACGCACCCAAAAGAAAGGACACGGTTTTATTTATGAATGCTACCAGTATACCAGATATTGAAAGCTTAGTGGCGGCGCTAGACCGGCTAACCGCAGCAGTCACGGCGCCAGAGAAAAGCCCGTGGTTATCTAAGATTAAGGCTTATAACTATTTAGATGTGTCGCCTAAGACCTTTCAAAAATTGATAGATAAAGGCGTGATTAAGCCACATTCATTGTTTGAATTTGGAGTAGCACGGGAATTATTTAATCAATCGGAATTAGATGAAGCCATAAAGCGATTATAAGGAGGCGATGAGATGAAAGGACTAGACAACGCCACAATTAGACTGGTGGCGAGTGATGTGAATGATTTGATTAATGAAGGCGGGCACAGTCAACTAGCCGTTATTGCAACAAGTGGGGTGGCTTTGACCTTGCAGGCGCTTATTAGTGCCACAACGGCTGATGAGTTGCCATATATGGTGACAAGCAATGTACGTAGTCTATTGCGTGAATTGAATAAGTCGGAGATGAGTTCAGACTTTGAATTGGGTTTCATGTTGGCAGTATCAGCAACTGCACAAGCGATTACAGAAACAGATCTACCCCAGTACACGAAGAAACATGTACTTGAAGTGATAAACGCGAAGTTGGGTGATTTGAAAGGAGTGGACACAGATGAGTGAAGAAACGTTAACAGACCAGCTTGAGCAGTTAGTGGCAATGTTACCAGAAGGCGCAGAGCAGCCCGTAAGCATCTCTGAAATTGCGACACGTCTAAATACCAACAAACGTACAATTACGGCATGGGTGGCGTTCCTGATTAACCATAAGGGTGTGCCAATTGGTAGCCGACGCAGTGCGCCGAGTGGGTACTACCTGATTACCAGTGATGAAGAACGAAACAATGCGATTGCCCCACTCACGGCCCAAGCATTGGAGGAATTGAAGCGTGCTGAAAAGTTGCGGTCAATTGATTTGCATACGTGGCGCAACAATTTCAATGACAACAAAAAAAGCAGCCACAGGGGTTCGATTGAACACGCGTAGTTGCTTTGTACCTTACTCACGGCGAAGTTTCCCGACCGATACCGTGAGCACTCTCAAAAAAGGAGATTTCCATACATTATGACTGAAGTTGATGAGTTCGGCAAGGAATACCTGACACCCGAGAAGGCGACAGATCAAATAGCAATTTTTATTAAGGTGCGTGAATATACCGATTTTGATAAGTACGAGGCAGCGGCATTTTTAATTGAAAACGGTTATGTGAGTGGCGCTTTTGGATATGGAGATGACTTGCTTATTTTTTTAAATAGTTTTTCTAATGATAAACAATATACAAGTGATGATTTGCCTAAGATTGCCGATCTTCTTGAAGAAGATGTAGAAAACGGCCGTACACGCGTTTTGAAACTAAGGAAAAATAGATGATTTATACACAAATGGGCGTACTGGCCAAAAGATATACAGTAGTCGAGGGGATGGATGATTTCGCACACCTTGTCACGACCACAGCAACACCGACACAAGCGCAGAACCTGACGAACAATCGACTGGAGACCTTTAAACATACCAGTGCACCGTACGTCGTTTATGGGCTTGTTGATGGAACAGACCGGGCCGATAGTGAAGTGACAGCCCGGACCATCTTGTTTTTGGATGTGGACGGTAATGAAGCCACGTATAACGAAGTGAGGGACAGGATAACTGCTGGGTTATTAAACCAATATAGTCTAGTTGCCTATCCAACCATCAGCAACGGTATTAAGGACGGTGCACGAGTACGTATTGGTATCGACTTAAGCCGACCAGCACCACCAGATGACTATATCAAGGTGTGGCGAGTGGTGAGTTATTTACTGCACGTCACAGCAGACGAAGCGGGGGCTACAAGGCAGTTTAAGCAGTTGGCTGGTACATATGTACTAACAACGCAAAACACGCACAGCGAGCCTCTTATTAACGCAAACGACACGGTAGCTTTGCCGGTTGATGAGTTCATTAAGATATTTGATGAGAACCCAAACCGATATGAAACTAAGCAAGCAAAGTCATCCCCAAAAAGCCGACAAACAGCATCTGATAATAGGCCGGCGTGGGCTGATAATAATTGCTTGATGATTTCGGCCATTATCGACCCAGAACACTATTACACGAAGTTTGGGGGATGGGACAACATGCTAACGGGCGTTGGTGGTTGGGTATTTAAGAATACGCATGGCAACTTGCAATTTACGGCTGATGTTATTGATTACGTCAACAATACCGGCAGTGATCCGATTGCGTTTGAGGAATTAACGAAAAAGTTTAAGAGTTGGGCACGTAGATGGAACTATTAAGGGGGAGTGAATGGCTGATTTAAGAAGCGTAATAACGTTGGAAGACGAACAAGCGGTACAAGCGAATAGCAACCATCCGATTTGGGTGAATGTTGATGATAAGGGGCGGAAAACGTTAGATGCCGTTAAATTAGGTGATGAAATAACGACTGACTTTCCTTTTCTAAGAACACCTTCACTACTGAACGGAGCGTATTTTAATGGTAAGTATTGGGAACGGCTTGTAAATAAAGAGGAACTAAATACACGTATTTTTAAACTTGCCAACATGAAGCTGGCGAGTGAGGGACTATATACCACCGCAAACTCTAAGGCAGTTACAAATTGGGTTATCAACGATATTTTTAAGAGTCGTGACATTTTCACGAATGAAAAACCGTGGCTTGTTTCGTTTGAGAACGGCACATACAACGTTAGAACGGACACGTTACAACCACATAATAAAAATGATTACATTTTGGGTGGTTTCGATTATCCGCTAGACACCAGTGGCAAAGAACCTAAGACCATTAACGCGCTTGTTAAATATATGGTTGGTGATAGTGCCCAATTCTTAACTGAATATATTGGATATATGTTTTATAGATCGTATGAGCCGTTTAATAAGTTTGTAGTGCTGCAAGGTGTGCCGGGAAACGGTAAGAGCACGTTAAACAACAGCATTATTAAGCCGCTTATGCACGAAAAGAATACTAGTCACTTATCACTTGAAGAATTAACAAGCTCCGAGAGTGGTGCGCGGTTTAACATTGCCGACTTACTAGGTAAGTACGCCAATATATTTATGGATTTAAAGAATGTTTATATTGCCTCGCCGGACCAGTTGAAAAACTTAACGGGTGGGGATGCGGTAAATGCACGCTTTAAAGGTGGCGGTGAGTTTGCACTCGTTAATTTCGCAACATTTTTATTTGCCAGTAATGAATTGCCACCCTTACGAGACGATGCTGGCGTATTTGCTAGAGCGTTAGTGTTACCAACGATTGCGCCAGTTGTTCGTGATAATCAAGAAGAACAGGTTAAACGGGAACGGTTGTTTCCCAAGGAACAAATTAAGGCAGAATTATCATCATTTGCTTATTACGCATTACGCCAATTTGCCAAAGCATTAGACAATGGTCATCTATCTATCACGGAAGAAATGCAAGAGGCTACTAAAAAATGGCGCTATTCTGACCCGTTGAGTATGTTCTTATCAGAGGAAACGCAGTCGTGGCAATATGAAGGCGGCATCAGTACGGGGCGTCTATATGACGAATTAGTTAGCTGGTATAAGGACAACGGTCTCGATCATGTACCCAGTAAGATTGTACTTAATAGGCAATTGGCGGAAAGAGGGATAGAGAAGAAGAAACACAGAGACGGGCCAGATGATAATGGATCCCTAAAATGGCGATATATGGGTATAGATTTAAGTAATTAGTGATTTGTTCCAAAATCTGTCCAGCTTTTTCCGCCTTTTTTTAAAAGTCTGGAACAGCCTTAGGCCAGTGGTGGCAAGGGCTAACACGTTCTTGTTCCAGTTGTTCCAGACTTTTATAACATTGTATGTATATATAAAAAAAGACATATACCCCTATATACGACTGGGGGGTTCCGAAAGTTTGGAACAGTTGGAACAGAATTCCGAAAACGTATGGTATTACTGGGTTAGACCTGTTCCAGACTAGCAAAAAAATGTGTAAAAACTTGGTACAAAACATGGAACGGATAATCGACACAAGGAAAGAGGAACGAATATGGCAGCATGGAATAGTGGCCAATATTACGAGGGCGAACGCATTAAGTTGCATAAATTTTTAGATACTGTTGATACGTCAAAACTAAGTGATCTAGGACGTATAGAGTATGTGAAGGCAGCTGCCTTATTGGAAATTGCCCGTAAGTTGAAATAAATATAATTAGAACGTTGGTAAGTTTAACGGCTTGCTGGCGTTTTTTTTATCAGAACAGTTGCATGTTTACATTTGTTGACCATATTGGCAAAAGAGATAGACGGGGCATGGGTGTGCATATAGAGAACCAACGATTATAGTGTTGTTTTTTTAGAGTTCCCAGAAAAAGAAGTTTTGAAAGAAATGGCCCTTTTTCTTATTGAACACGTTGTACAATAAATAGATGTAATTTGCATGCGTGAAAAGATGAGGTGAGTATATGGCAAAATTGATTGAAACGGTAGATAACGCAGCGACAGCAAAAGAGGTTAGGGACTTTTTAAAGTCGGAGGCAATTAGAATTTTGTTCATTTCCCAGTTTGATGTTTATCAGGCAGACCCCGAACAGCTTAACAGAGTTCCGATGACGGGGAGATCATCAACTGATGATGTGGTTGGATATGCAAACAGCTTAATAGAAGCCCTTATGAGTTTAGACAAGCTAGAGCGTGTGTTGATATGGCGTAAATACATTTTAAAAGAAACTCACGGAGCTATTAGTTGTGATACTCATCTTTCGTCTAGGCGATCACAGGAAATAATGCAAGAGGGGTTGATAGAGTTTGCTATCACTTTTCGTGATACGTATGATTTCACAGTGACGCTGCAGGGGTGAATAATGGCTGATAGATACGATAAGTTATTAACTGACTATTTCAAGGGTACACTAGACAAGCATGTAGCAAGCTATGAGGTGTCAGGTTGGTTTTTAGAAGCACATAGAGATGAGTATGACGATGTGAAGCGGGTGAGTTTGATTGTAGATAACGTGGTGTATGATACGCTTACAACTTTCTATCAGAATGTATTTAAAGATAAGTATGGAGATATAATGACGTTTTATGATCTACACACTACTTTTGACAGGACACCAACAGCCATACGAAAGCAGAAGTATAAGGTGAAGCGAAAACTTAAAGAGGCTGGTTTGTAAATACTACTATGTACTACAATTGTTCTAGCAAGAGCTGCGCATGGGTAGCGCGGCGATATGATTGATGACTTAAGGGTATTGTCAATGAAATTCAAAGTATTTGTTGACTGCTTTGTTTTATCAAGTTACTATCACTAATGTGTAAAATTGATTTTGTAGTTCGTGAGTTAAGCCGCCTTTTACAAGGTATAGTTAATAAAATTCTTTCTCTCTCTCAGAATGGCTTAATTTACACTCAAAATTAACTGTTAATGTTTGTTTATTGTCCACCTTCGGTATTTTTGACGGATTCAACATTTACCGAACGAACAATGCAGTGTTTTCGGATCACGCTAGGTAGCAATCAAATAGATTGCTGCCTTTTTATTTGGAGGAACGTAGTACGTGAGAAATGACAGAAGAGTATGTAAGGCGTTTTGTGTTGGGATTAGTAAATTAGCTGATTGATAATTAAAAATCATTTATACCCCCGCCCACGTCGCTTAGGAAGTAACCGAATATCAAATAGTGCCATCTCTTCAACGCGCTGCAGTTATTTTTATTTTTTGAATTGTTGGTACGGGCACTATTTAACTATTAACATCATGCTGATGCCTCATATTTCAGTCCAAAACACCGTTACCCCCCTATGTAAAATTTTTCAGAATTCAGCTTTTCTGTAAGAAACCAGTAATGTGTGTGCTTTTCTTTTTGTGTAGTAGGGGCGGGGGTACTCTTTTTATAGACTTGATAAAACATAGATTTATCGGTCATTTGCCAATCCGGTCATTGTTATAACTTGATTTAATATTATGTAGTGGGTAGTATTCACTTGAGAAAGTCAACTTACTTAAAGTTAGACTTGAAAACAAATTAGAACATGGACAAGGTGAAGCATAAAATGATAGATGTTACTTACAAGATAGAACACCTTACACTGCAAGGGGCAAATGAAAATGCTATGCGTGTTTTTTATCGGGATATATTAGTCCTACATGAACAGCGAGTATCAGGTAACGAATTTTCGTACTCGTTTATAGAAGGCGGAGAACCTTTTTTGCATATTCAATTCAACGGCGAAAAACCCGAAACACAGCGTGGCGGGTTATATCACTATGCATTGTTGCTGCCTGATACAGCTAGTTTAGCGGCGCTAATTGATCGCCTGCTTAGAGTGCGCTATCCGATGGGTGCAGGCGACCACGATGTTAGTGAAGCCTTTTATTTAAATGATCCAGACGGAAATGGTATTGAACTTTATCATGATCGTCCGGAAGAAGGCTGGAAATGGGACAATGGTTTCGTGACAATGGGGACAGCAAATGTTGATGTTCAGGCATTGCTTAATCATAAGAGCGGTATGTGGAGCGGTTTCCCTGATGATACAACAATTGGACACGTTCATTTTGTTGGGGACAAAGTAGCAACTGGAGATGATTTTTTTCTAAACCTTTTGGGGATGGAGCTAACTTCCACCATTGAAGACAGTGCTCACTTCTATTCACACAATCATTACCACCACCATCACGCATATAATACGTGGTTAGGGAATAACGTTAAAATGCGACAAGGTCATGAGACGGGTTTAATCAATTGGAGTGTGAGCGTCAATGAAGATTACTTTGAACGCTTGCTATCTCAAAATGCAGACTACTTGATTGATGATGAGAGTTTAATGATAACGGATCCTTTTAATAGTCAACTAATTGTGAGAAAATCACAGGCTTAACGTTATTATGCGAGTATAAATCCGATGTGATGAGTTAAAAAAACAAATAAAAAAGCCGTTTCAATATTTAGAAACAGGCTTGGATAGAGTTGGCTGCTGAGCATTAAAATATCAAGTTACTGTGTATATAGGTGTGTATTTGTACAGTTGCATAACTTTGTAAATGCCTATATAATAGTGTTTTGGGCATGTTTGGTTCGAATCCAGTATGCCCAGTGATAACGGAAAGACGTTTCTGATTTTTCGGAAGCGCCTTTTTATTTTGCGTTTATTTGTGAATAAATGTTTCACAAATGGAAAAATCGACTAATTTGTACCACACACGTTGCGAAATGTCGCCATTCAAACGTTGTACAGATATTCACATTGTAAGTGAATTATGCTAAACTATAGAAGATTTGAAACTTATATTAAGTAATTGTGGAGGAATATAATCATGGCACAACACCACCAAAAGGTTGTTCTTGTCGGAGACGGTGCGGTTGGTTCATCATACGCATTCGCATTGATGCAACAAGGTATCGCCGAAGAATTGGTAATCGTTGATATTATGAAGGAGCGCACGGAAGGTGACGCTTTGGACTTGGAGGACGCAGCTCCTTGGACGTTTAACAAGAACGTCTACTCAGGTTCATATGACGATGCCAAGGACGCCGACTTGGTTGTTATCACGGCCGGAGCCCCACAAAAGCCAGGTGAGACGCGTTTGGACTTGGTTGACAAGAACTTGAAGATCATCAAGTCAATCGTGTCACCAATCGTTGAATCAGGATTTAACGGTATCTTCTTGGTTGCTGCTAACCCAGTTGATATTTTGACAATGGCTGTACAAAAGTTCTCAGGCTTCCCAAAGAACCGTGTCTTCGGATCAGGTACGTCATTGGACACGGCCCGCTTGCGCATGGCTTTGGCAAAGA
>Ga0154006_1000517_pt1 | contig 12892 bp, 11 predicted proteins | sample TSFL090MetaG_FD_104747 | JGI IMG/M metagenome (GOLD analysis project Ga0154006, IMG submission 104747) | Attine ant fungus gardens microbial communities from Florida, USA - TSFL090 MetaG | ecosystem: Host-associated > Fungi > Mycelium > Unclassified | place: USA: Florida, Wakulla State Forest...
ACAGCGTGTTGCTGGCCACGTCCTTGCGCGCCACATACCAGGCGTCGCCCTGGCCTTGCGCGTTCTGGTGCGACTTCAGGCCGCCGATGCCGATGCCCTTGCGCTGCCCCAGCGTGTAGAAGGAGAGGCCGAGGTGTTCGCCCACGGTCTTGCCGTCGTCGGTCTTGATCGGGCCGGGCTGGTAGGACAGGTAACGGTCGAGGAATTCGCGGAACGGCCGTTCGCCGATGAAGCAGATGCCGGTCGAATCCTTCTTCCTGGCGTTGGGTAATTGCAACTCTTCGGCGATGCGGCGCACTTCGGTCTTGTGAATCTCCCCCAGCGGGAAGACCGTGCGCGACAACTGTTCCTGGTTCAGGCGGTGCAGGAAGTAGCTCTGGTCCTTGCTGGCATCCTTGGCCTTGAGCAACTCGAAGCGCCCGGCGTCGTCCTGCCGCACGCGCGCGTAGTGGCCGGTGGCGATGAAGTCGGCGCCCAGCTGCATGGCGTGGTCGAGGAAGGCCTTGAACTTGATCTCGGCATTGCACAGCACGTCCGGATTGGGCGTGCGGCCGGCCTGGTATTCGCGCAGGAATTCGGCGAACACGCGGTCCTTGTATTCGGAGGCGAAATTGACGGCCTCGATATCCACCCCCACGACGTCGGCCACGCTGACGGCGTCGATCCAGTCTTCGCGGGTGGAACAATATTCGGAGTCGTCGTCATCTTCCCAGTTTTTCATGAACAGTCCGATGACTTCATACCCCTGTTGCTTCAGCAGCCATGCCGAGACCGACGAATCCACGCCGCCCGACATGCCGATGACTACTCTTTTCTTGCCCATGATGCTCTCTTGAAAGGGGCGGCGCCGCGCGCCATCCCGAGGTTAGCCGGTGTTCAGTCCGCCCTCGCGCCGAGGGCGCTGGGATCGGCCGCGACCAGGTCCAGCGGCGCGCGCTGCCCGCGCAGGTAATCGTCCACGCAGCGCAGCACCAGCGGGCTGCGGTGCCGTTCGGCGCAGGCGGCCAGTTCATCGCGGGTCATCCAGATGGTGCCGATGATGCCGTCGTCAAGGGGGCGATCCATCGCTTCCCCGACCTCGCCGGCAAAGGCGAAGCGCAGGTAGGTCGTGTGCCGGCCGTTGCGCCGCGACGACACGTTGCGCGACAGATACGTGCCCACCAGCGCCGTCGGCGTGAACACGCGGGCCGACTCTTCCAGCGCTTCGCGCGCTACCGCATCGAGCAGCGACTCGCCCGCTTCCAAGTGGCCGGCGGGCTGGTTAATGCGAATGATGTCACCGCTATGTTCCTCGACCAGCAGGAAACGGCCCTGCCGTTCGATGATGGCCGCCACGGTGACGGACGGCTTCCAGACTTCGGACATGGATCACCTCGTGAATCCCGCATTTTACCCTGCCAGCGCCAACCCTTCAGTGCAAAGCCGCGCCACAGGCGGTTCCTGGCGAAGGAAATAAGCGGGTAAATATATTGGCCCGGACGCGTTGTCGTGTAAGATCGGCGTAAGAATCACCAAAACAGGAGCTTTGCATGAGAATTGGTATTCCCGTCGAAAGTCGGGATGGAGAAACGCGTGTCGCGGCGACGCCGGAAACCGTCAAGAAATTGGTGGCGGCCAAACACGAAGTGATGATCGAATCGGGCGCGGGCGTTCGTTCCAGCATCCCCGACGAGGCCTACATTGCCGTGGGCGCCAGCATTGGCAGCGCCGACGCCGTTTATACCGCCGAAGTCATTCTCAAGGTGCGCGCGCCGGATGCACAGGAACGTGCACGGATCAAAGCTGGAACCGTTGTCGTCGGCATGTTGAATCCCTTCGATGCCGACAATATCGCGGCCATGGCCGGTGCCGGGCTGACCGCCTTCGCGCTGGAAGCCGCGCCGCGCACCACCCGTGCGCAGTCGATGGACGTCTTGTCCTCGCAGGCCAACATCGCCGGATACAAGGCGGTGCTCATGGCCGCCAACACTTACCAGCGTTTCATGCCCATGCTGATGACGGCCGCAGGTACCGTCAAGGCGGCGCGCATGCTGATCATGGGAGCGGGCGTGGCCGGCTTGCAGGCGATCGCCACGGCCAAGCGGCTGGGCGCGGTCATCGAGGCGTCCGACGTGCGTCCGGCGGTCAAGGAACAGATCGAGTCGCTCGGCGCCAAGTTCCTCGACGTGCCCTTCATCACCGACGAGGAAAAGGAAATCGCGCAAGGCGTTGGCGGTTATGCCCGCCCGATGCCGGCCGACTGGATGCGCCGGCAGGCCGAACTGGTGCACGAACGCGCCAAGCAGGCCGACATCATCATCACCACCGCGCTGATTCCGGGCCGCAAGGCGCCGGTGCTGATCAGCGAAGAGACGGTCAAGGCCATGAAGCCGGGCTCGGTGATCTTGGACATGGCGGTTGACCAGGGCGGCAACTGCCCCTTGTCGGAACCGGGCAAGACGGTGACCAAGCACGGCGTGCACATCATCGGCGAAGGCAACCTGGCCGCGCTGGTGGCGGCCGACGCCTCGGCGCTGTATGCGTGCAACGTGCTCGACTTCCTCAAGCTGATCATCGACGCCGAAGGCAAGCTGGCCATCAACCGCGAAGACGACATCGTCGCCGCCACGCTGCTGTGCGCGGGCGGTGAAGTGTTGCGCAAATAAGGCGCGGCCGGTCCGATCCGCCATTCACTTATTCATTGATTTTCGTGCTGGCCCGCGGGCCAGCCGCCCAGGAAGGAAGAAGTTCATGCAACGCATCATGCTGCGCGCCAAGATCCACCGCGCATCCGTCACCCAGTGCGACCTCAATTACGAAGGCTCGTGCGGGATCGATGAAGACCTGCTGGACGCGGCCGACATCCGCGAGTTCGAGAAGATCGAACTGTACAACGTCAACAACGGCGAGCGTTTCTCGACCTATGCCATCCGCGGCAAGCGCGGCAGTGGCGAGATTTCGCTCAATGGCGCAGCGGCCCGCCTGGCGCACCTGGGCGACCTGCTGATCATCTGCACCTATGCGCCGATGAGCGACGAGCAGGTCGCGCAGTACAAGCCCAAGGTGGTTTTCGTCGACGACAAGAACCGCATCACCAGCCTCAAGGCGATCTGACCCACGACAAGACGATAGAGGAATCCCCATGGAAGTCAGCCATACCATCATCAACCTGATCATCTTCGTGCTGGCGATCTACGTCGGCTACCACGTGGTCTGGACCGTCACGCCGGCGCTGCACACGCCGCTCATGGCCGTGACCAATGCCATCTCGGCCATCATCATCATCGGCGCCATGCTGGCCGCCGGTCTCACCGAAGGCCCGATCGGCCGCATCGCCGGTACCTTGGCCGTGGCGCTGGCGGCGGTCAACGTCTTCGGTGGTTTCATGGTGACCCGGCGCATGCTGGAAATGTTCAAGAAAAAAGAGCCCAAGGCCAAGGCCGGCGGCGACAAGGCAGGAGCATCGGCATGAGCATGAATCTCGTCACATTGTTGTACCTGATCGCCTCGGTGTGCTTCATCCAGTCCCTGAAGGGACTGTCGCACCCGGCCACCGCCCGTCGCGGCAATACCTTCGGCATGGCCGGCATGGCCATTGCCGTGCTGACCACGCTGGCGCTGATCGTCAAGCTCAAGGGCGAAGGCACGGTCGCCTCCGGTGACCTTGGCTACCTGCTGGTGGCCGGCGGCGTGGTGGTGGGCGGCGGTATCGGCGCCTATCTCGCGCGCAGCGTGGAAATGACCAAGATGCCCGAACTGGTCGCGGCGATGCACTCGCTGATCGGCCTGGCGGCGGTCTGTATCGCGGTGGCGGCGGTGGCCGAACCGTGGGCGCTGGGCATCTCCGGCCACGGCCAGGGCATTCCCGTGGGCAACCGCGTGGAACTGTTCATCGGCACCTTCGTCGGCGCCATCACCTTCTCCGGTTCGGTGATCGCCTTCGGCAAGCTGTCGGGCAAGTACAAGTTCCGCCTGTTCCAGGGCGCACCGGTCAATTTCGCCGGCCAGCACTTCCTGAACCTGCTGCTGGCCATTGCCATGATCGGCTTCGGCATGATCTTCGTGCTCACGCAAAGCTGGCTGCCTTTCATCATCATGGCCGCCATCGCCTTCGCGCTGGGTGTGCTGATCATCATCCCCATCGGCGGCGCCGACATGCCGGTGGTGGTGTCGATGCTCAACAGCTATTCGGGATGGGCCGCGGCCGGCATCGGTTTTTCGCTGAACAACCCGATGCTGATCATCGCCGGCTCCCTGGTGGGTTCCTCGGGCGCGATCCTGTCCTACATCATGTGCCGTGCCATGAACCGCTCGTTCTTCAACGTGATCCTGGGCGGCTTCGGCGGCGAGGCCGCGGCGGCTGGCGGCGGCGCGCAGCAGCAGCGCAACGTCAAGTCCGGTTCGGCCGACGATGCCGCCTTCCTGATGGGCAATGCCGAGACCGTGATCATCGTTCCCGGCTACGGCCTGGCGGTGGCGCGCGCCCAGCATGCCTTGAAGGAACTGACCGAAAAGCTGACCCACAACGGCGTGACCGTGAAATACGCGATCCATCCGGTGGCGGGCCGCATGCCCGGCCACATGAACGTGCTGCTGGCCGAAGCCGAGGTGCCGTACGACCAGGTGTTCGAGATGGAAGACATCAACAGCGAGTTCGCGCAAGCCGACGTGGTACTCGTGCTGGGCGCCAACGACGTGGTGAACCCGGCGGCCAAGGACCCGAAGTCGCCGATCGCCGGCATGCCGATCCTGGAAGCCTACAAGGCCAAGACGGTCATCGTGAACAAGCGTTCGATGGCGGCCGGTTATGCCGGTCTGGACAACGAGCTGTTCTACATGGACAAGACCATGATGGTCTTCGGCGACGCCAAGAAGGTCATCGAGGACATGGTCAAGGCCGTGGATTGACCGGCGCGGCCTTCGGGCCGCTCCAATGGCAAATGCCGCCGGTGTCAAAGCCGACGGCATTTGTTTTTGGTGCAAGGGAAAACGCGGCGGCCGGAAAGCTGCTCGCGCGGCGGCTTATTTCGTCCCGAAGATACGGTCGCCGGCGTCGCCCAGGCCGGGCACGATGTAGGCGTCTTCATCCAGATGCGAATCCAGCGAGGCCACATACAGCTTCACGTCCGGATGCGCGTCTGTGAACACCTTGACGCCTTCGGGGGCCGCCACCAGCGCCACGAACATGATGTCGGCCGCGGCCACGCCGCGCTTCTTGAGGGCATCCACCGCATACACGGCCGAGTTGCCGGTGGCCACCATCGGGTCGCACAGGATCATGGTGCGGTCTTGCAGATCGGGCAGGCGCACCAGGTATTCCACGGGCTGGTGGTTGTCGTCGCGGTAGACGCCGATATGGCCCACGCGCGCCGAGGGAATCAGTTCCAGCAAGCCGTCGCTCATGCCCACGCCGGCGCGCAGCACCGGCACGATGGCCAGCTTGCGGCCGGCGATCACGGGCGCTGCGTAGCTCACCAGCGGCGTGTCGATGGTTTCGGTCGTCAGCGGCAGGTCGCGGGTGATTTCATAGCCCATCAGCAGCGTGATCTCGCGCAGCAGGTCGCGGAAGGTGCGGGTGGACGTGCGCTTGTCGCGCATGTGGGTCAGCTTGTGCTGGATCAGCGGGTGATCGAGGATGAACAGGTTCGGAAAGCGCGGATCTTGTTTCATGGCGAAAAATCAGGCAGATGACGGGAGCAATGGCGGCATTGTCTCATGCCGCGTCGTCCGGCGGGCGGCCAGGGAGCGGCAGGACGTGGCGGAAGAGGGGGATTAGCGGCGGCCGAACATCATCTGCCGCGCCAGCGCGTCGCGCGCCACCGGCAGCAGGTCGATCGCGCCCAGCGACAGGCCCAGCAAGCCTTGTGTCAGAGAGCCTTGCGGCGCGCTGGCGAACACGCGCGCCATGAGGTCGGTCAGCCCGATGGTGAGGTCGCGGTCGCCCTGGCGCTGGAGGTGGAATTGCTGGAAAGCCGCTGGCGAACAGTCGCGCACCAGCAGGTCGGCCAGCACGCGAGCGTCGCGCAGGCCCAGATTCAGGCCCTGGCCTGCGACCGGGTGTAGGGTTTGCGCGGCATTGCCGATGGCGGCCACGCGCGGCGTTTGCGATGGGCGGGCATTGAGACCGAGCGGGTAGGCGTGGCGCGGGCTGATGGCGGTGAAGCGCCCCACGCGCTGTCCGAAGGCGGCTTCCAGCGCGGTCAGGAATTCGCTATCCGGCAAGGCCAGCAGCCGTTGTGCGGTGTCCGGACGCGCGCACCACACCAGCGCGTAGCCGTCGTCCTGCGGCAGCAGGGCCAGCGGGCCTTCATCGGTAAAGCGCTCGAAGGCGCGGTGCGGTACCGGGGCATCGGTCTTGACGTGGGCGATCATGGCCAATTGCTGGTAGTCGCGCCGCGTCGTCTTGTCGGCTTGCTGGCCGGACATGCCCCCTTCGGCCTGGATCACCAGCGGTGCGCCCAGCCGCCGGCCATCGGCCAGCAGCACGGCGACATGGTCGGCTTCCTCGGCCAGCGTTGTGACCTCGCCGGGGCGAAATGCGGTAAAACCGTCGCCGGCCAGGGCGTCGTCCAGCGCCCGGCTCAACACGCCATAGCGCGCCACATAGCCCAGCGCCGGCAGCGCGTAGTCGCGTCGGTCGAGCAGGGTGCGGCCGAAATGGCCGCGGCGCGAGACATGGATCTGTCCGATGGCGGTGGCGGCGCGTCCGATGGCATCCCAGGCGCCCAGCTCATCCAGGATCTGGCGGCTGCCGTAGGACAGCGCCAGGGTGCGGGGATCGGTCGCGGCTTGCGCCGGCGTCTTGAGATCGACCACGGCGATGCGCGCGCCGGACAGGCCGCGTCGGCGCAGCAGGCCGGCCGCGGCTAGGCCGACCGGGCCGGCGCCGCAGATGATGAGGTCGAAGTCGTGTTGCTCGCCGGAGGTCATGCCGTTCAGCCCTGGCGCATCAGCGCCTCGATCTCGTCGGCGCGGTTGGGCACGCCGGTGGTCAGCAATTCGCAACCGCTCGGGGTGACATGGGCGTCGTCCTCGATGCGGATGCCGATGTTCCAGTAGGTCTCGGGCACGCCCGCGCCCGGGCGCACATAGATGCCCGGCTCGATGGTCAGCACCATGCCCGGTTGCAGCGTGCGCCAGGGCTTGCTGCCGTCGGCGGCAGCCGGATCGCGATAATCGCCGACGTCGTGCACGTCCATGCCCAGCCAGTGGCCGGTGCGGTGCATGTAGAACTGGCGGTAGTCGCCTTTTTCCAGCACGTCGTCGAGGGTGCCGACCTTGTTGGCGTCGAGCAGGCCGGTGTCGAGCATGCCTTGCGCGAGCACCCGCACGGCGGCGTCGTGGCCATCCATGAAGCGCTTGCCCGGCGCGGTTTCGGCGATGGCGGCATCCTGCGCGGCCAGCACGATGTCGTACAGCGTACGCTGCGGGCCGCTGAACCGGCCGTTGGCCGGGAAGGTGCGGGTGATGTCGGAAGCATAGCCGTCCAGTTCGCAGCCGGCGTCGATGAGCACCAGGTCGCCGTCCTTGAGTTCGGCGTCGCTGGCGCGGTAATGCAGCACGCAGGCATTGGCGCCGGTCGCCACGATCGAGCCGTAGGCCGGGTATTGCGAGCCGTTGCGGCGGAACTCGTGCAGCAGTTCGGCTTCCAGGTGGTATTCGCGCAGGCCGGGGCGGGCGATGCGCATGGCACGGCAGTGGGCTTCGGCGGAGATGATGCCGGCGCGCTGCATGAGGTCGATTTCGACGGCGTCCTTGACCAGCCGCATGTCGTCGAGCAGCACGCTGACGTCGATCACCGCCGAGGGCGCAGCCACGCCGCTGCGCGAGAGCGCGCGCACGCCTTGCAGCCAGCCTTGCAGGCGGGCGTCGCGATGCGGATCCTGGCCCAGTGCGTAATAGACGGCGCGGGCGTCGGACAGCAGCGCCGGCATGTTCTTGTCGAGTTCTTCGATTGGATGGGCGGCGTCGAAGGCGAATTGCGCCTGCGCAGCTTGCGGGCCGAAGCGGTAGCCATCCCAGATCTCGCGCTCCAGGTTCTTGTCGCGGCAGAACAGCAGGCTGAGGTTCTGTTCGCCGGCCACCAGCACGATCACCGCCTCGGGTTCGGTGAAGCCGGAGAGGTAGTAGAAATAGCTGTCGTGGCGATACGGATAGTCGGCATCGCGGTTGCGCATGACTTCGGGCGCGGTCGGAATGATGGCGACACCGCCACCGGCCGTCTGCATGGCGGCGATCAGTCGGTTGCGGCGCTCGACGAAGGGTGTGGCGTTGAAAGGCATGGTCGAAATCCTCCTGACGGTGGGGGGCACGGTTAGTTCAGGGCTTCCAGTTGCGCGATGGTGCCGACGTTGTGCCAGTCGCCGCGATAGATGTCGCCGCCGACCTGGCCGCGCGCGGCATATTCGCGCAGCAGCGGTCCCAGCTTGGCGTGTTCGCCGGGCGTGATGGCATCGAACATCTGCGGGCGGTAGACGCCGATGTTGGCGAAGGTCAGTTTGCGTTCGCCTTCATTGGCGATGGCAAAGTTGTGCAGCGCGAAGTCGCCCTCGGGGTGGAACGGCGGATTCTTCACCAGGTAGATCCAGGCCACGTCGCGCTTGTCCAAGGGCAGCGGGTTGCCCCAGGGATCTTCATCTTCGAGCACGTCCTTGACGGTCTCGAAGTCGAAATGCGGACAGTAGATGTCGCCGGAGACCGCCACGAACGGCTCTTCGCCCAGCAGATCGCGCGCCTTGGCGATGCCGCCGGCGGTTTCCAGCGCCGTGCCTTCGGCCGAATAATGCAATCGCGCGCCATACTGGCTGCCATCGCCCAGCGCTTCTTCGATCATGTGGCCGAGGTGGGCGTGGTTGATGACGATGTCGGCGATGCCGGCGCGCACCAGCGACAGGATCTGCCACGCGATCAGCGCGCGGCCGCGCACCTTCAGCAACGGTTTTGGGCAGGTGTCGGTCAGCGGCCGCATGCGCTCGCCGCGGCCGGCCGCGAAGATCATGGCCTTCATCAGAAGGTGTATCCGAACTTGGGCGCCTTGTCCTTTTCGAGGGATTCGATCAGGCGCACCAGCGGGTTGAAGGCGACGTAGCGGCGCGCGGCCTTGAGCGTGTATTCCATGACCAGCGGCATGTCGTTGAGGTAGGCGTCCTTGCCGTCGCGATGGTACAGGCGCGCGAAGATGCCAAGTACCTTGAGGTGGCGTTGCAGCCCCATCCACTCGAAATCGCGGTAGAAGCTGTCGACGTCGGGCGGTATCACCAGCCCGGCGCGGCGCGCCTTTTCCCAGTAGCGGATGGCCCAGTCCAGCACTTGTTCTTCATCCCACTGGATGTAGGCGTCGCGCAGCAGCGAAACCAGGTCGTAGGTGATGGGGCCGTAGACGGCGTCCTGGAAATCGAGGATGCCCGGATTGCCGGCCGGCAGCACCATCAGGTTGCGCGAATGATAATCCCGGTGCACATAGACTTGGGCCTGCGCCAGGTTGTTGGCCAGCAGGGTGTCGAACACCTTGGTCAGGGCCGCATTCTGCTCGTCGCTCAGGGTCACGCCAAGATGGCGGCCGATGTACCACTCGCGGAACAGTTCCAGCTCGCGCAGCAGCAGCGCGCGGTCGTATTCGGGCAGGACGTCGGGCTTGCTCTGCGCTTGCAGCAGCACCAGGGCATCGATGGCATCCATGTACAGCTTGTGGGCGGTATCGGCGCCCAACTGGTGCAGGTAGGTGGTGGCGCCGAGGTCGGTCAGCAGCAGGAAGCCTTGTTCCACGTCCTGCGCCAGGATCTTCGGCACCGTCACGCCGGTGGCACCGAATACCTCCGCCACCCGCACGAAAGGCCGCACATCTTCCTGCGGCGGCGGGGCGTCCATCACGACGGCGGTGCCGCCATCCGATGTATCCACACGGAAATAGCGACGGAAACTGGCATCGGCGGAAGCCGGCCGCAGGCTGTCGGCGCGCACGGGCGAACCGGGCAGGGCGGTCAGCCAGGATTGGATGGCAAGCAGGCGGGAATCGGGGGCGGAACCTAGGGATGACATGAACAAGCTGAGGAATTCGTTTGAGGATGAGGACTTCTCATATAATAAGGGATTCGATTCAAAAAATCCGCCAGTGCGGTGTCTTGCCACTTTTTTCATGATCCGGTCTTTCAAGTCTTTTCCCGTGCACACCATCAACTGGCGACTGTCTCGTCTGTTCTCGTCGATGGCCGTCGCCGCCTCGGCCGCCAGCCTGCTGCCGCTGACGGTGCACGCGCAGATGGCGACGAGCGCGCCGGTGGTGCCGGTGGCGCGCGCGCCCATCCCGGTGACGCCGCCGGCCGACGACAAGGATGCCCCGGTCAATGTCAGCGCCGAGCAGTTCACCGGCCGCCCGGACCGCGAAGTCGATCTGGAACGCGACGTCGAAGTGGTCAAGGGCGGCACCACGATCAAGGCCGACAAGGCGCAGTACCGCATCATCCAGGACGAAGTCGAAGCCACCGGGCACGTCTGGATGAAGCGCCTGGATGATCGCTATACGGGCGACCACGCGCAGATGCGCATGGAGTCCGGCGAAGGTTTCGTGACCAATCCGACCTACCTGCTCGGCAAGAATGGCGGACGCGGCCACGCGCAGCGCGTCGACTTCATTTCCGACGACGAGGCCACGGTCACCCGCGGCACCTACAGCACCTGCGAAGCCACCGACCCCGACTGGTATGTCACCGGCAGCAGCATGGATCTGGACAGCGGGCGCGATGTCGGCACCGTGCGCAGTGGCCTGGTGTATTTCAAGGGTGTGCCGATCCTGGGCTCACCCTGGCTGTCTTTTCCCTTGTCGGGCGAGCGCAAGTCCGGTGTGTTGCCGCCGACCTTCGGCGCGACCTCGACGGGGGGCGCTGAACTGGCGGTACCGTATTATTTCAACCTGGCGCCCAATTACGACCTGACGCTGACCCCGAAACTGATCGCGCGGCGCGGCCTGCAACTGGGCGCGGAAACGCGTTACCTGGGGGACACCTATTCCGGCAAGACCTATGTCGAAGGCATCCAGGACCGCGTCACCGGCACCGGGCGCTATTTCCTGTCGTCCCAGCATGCGCAGCAGCTTGCGCCGGGCCTGTCGTTGAATTGGGACTTGAACAAGGCTTCCGACAACGACTACCAGTCCGACTTCTCGCACTCGATCACCGCGAGTACGCAGCGGCTGCTGGCGCGTAATGTGAGCCTGTCCTATTCCGGCACTTACTGGAGTGTGGTCGGCCTGGTCTCCAAGTACCAACTGCTGCAGGACGTCGAGGCGCCGATCTCGAAACCATATGACCGCGTGCCGCAGATCACCTTCAACGGCAACCGCTACGACATCGGCGGTTTCGATTTCAATACCACCGCCGACTTCACGCGCTTCGCCAGCAACGACCTAGTGGGCGGCGACCGTGCCTACATCACGCAATCGGTGTCGTATCCCATCGTCCGGCCGGGGTATTTCATCACGCCCAAGGCGACCCTTGACGCTACCAGCTACCGTCTGAACAACCTGGCCCCGGGCGCACGTACCGAATACACGCGCACCGTGCCGACGGTCTCGCTGGATTCGGGGATGGTCTTCGAGCGTCCTTCGGACATCCTGGGCCACAGCATGACGCAGACCCTGGAGCCACGGCTGTTCTATGTGCGCACGCCGTATCGCGACCAATCGGCGATTCCGGTCTTCGACTCGGGCCTGGCCGACTTCAACTTCGCGCAGATCTTCAGCGAAAACCGCTTCGTCGGACATGACCGCATCAGCGACGCGAATCAGGTGACCGCGGCCGTGGTGTCGCGTTTCATCGAAGACGATGGCCTGGAACGACTGCGCATGGCTATCGGACAGCGCTACTACCTGGCCGATCCGCTGGTGACGATTGCCGGCGCCTCGACCGCGCAGAGCAGCAAGTCCGACCTGTTGCTGTCGCTGGGTGGCCAGATCACGCGCGAACTGTCCCTCGACAATACCGTGCAGTACAGCGAAACCCTGCGCCAGATGGTGCGCTCCAACTTCGGCGTGCGCTGGCAGCCGGCACCGAAGAAGGTGCTCAATGCAACCTATCGCCTGGATCGCAACTACGTCAATCCGTACACCGGTCAGCTTGATCCGCTCAAGCAGTTCGACGTGTCCGGCCAGTGGCCGATTTCGCGGCGCTGGTATGCGGTGGGTCGCGTGAACTATTCCATTCCCGACAAGACCGTGGCCGAAGGCTTGCTGGGAATGGAATACAAGGCCGACTGCTGGGTGTTCCGCATCGTGGCACAGCGTATTCCGACCTCGTCGACCAAGGCGTCCACGGGCTTTTTCTTCCAGCTTGAATTGAATGGCTTCTCCAAGATCGGCAATGACCCGCTGGAAGCGATCAGAAGCAGCGTGCCCGGTTACCAGAACGTCAACCGATAGGATGACGCGACCATGGGTTCTCCCTAAACCAACGACTTTTTCGTTCCTTGCCATGCGTGATATGCACTTTCCCTTCTTTGCCAGAACCAAACAATTGACCGCGCTGCTGTGCATGCTGGGCGTGATCGGCAGTGCGCATGCGCAGTTCGCCACCACCATCATCCCGACCTCGCCGACCGAGGCCGGGCAGCAGGGTAATGGCATCCAGCCGGCGCAGCCGCCCGTCGCGCAACCCGCGTCGGGTCCGCGTGTGCAGAATGCCCGGCCGGCTGTCCCGGCGATCCGCCAGGCGCCGGCGGCCAGTCCTGCCCCTGCGGCCGTACCGGTGGCCGCGCCCATGGCGAATGACGAACCGCGTCCGGTGGATTCGATCCTGGTGGTGGTCAACAATGAAGTCATCACGCGCCAGGAAGTCGCCGAGCGCCTGCGTTCGATCGAGCAGCGCATGACCGCGCAGAATGTGCAACTGCCGCCGCGCAACCAGTTGGTGCATCAACTGGT
>Ga0154006_1000518_pt1 | contig 12876 bp, 10 predicted proteins | sample TSFL090MetaG_FD_104747 | JGI IMG/M metagenome (GOLD analysis project Ga0154006, IMG submission 104747) | Attine ant fungus gardens microbial communities from Florida, USA - TSFL090 MetaG | ecosystem: Host-associated > Fungi > Mycelium > Unclassified | place: USA: Florida, Wakulla State Forest...
TACTGGCATTGCGCATCTGGCGTGAAACCATCCGGCGCAACGATTTCTTTCGCCTCAGCCGCAAGCCTTTCGTGCTTGGTATCGCGGGCGATTCGGGGGCTGGCAAGGATACCTTTGCCGATGCTATCGGCGGCCTGTTTGGCCAGGATTCCGTAACGGCGTTGACCGGCGACGATTACCACCTGTGGGACCGCAAGCGGCCAATGTGGCAAGTGCTGACGCACCTCAACCCCACCGCCAACGACCTTGAGCGGTTTGCCACGGATCTGATCGCCCTGATCGACGGCAAGGCGATCCAGTCGCCTCATTACGACCACAGCACCGGCAAGATGAGCCGGCCTCGTTTGATAAAGAGCAACGACTTCATCGTCGCCAGCGGCCTGCACGCGCTGTACCTCCCGCTGATCCGGGAGTGCTACGACCTGAGCATTTACCTGGACATCGACGAGGGCCTGCGTCGCTATTTCAAGATCCAACGTGACGTCCATGTGCGTGGCCACAGCCTGGAGCAGGTGGAAGCCTCGTTCCTGCGTCGTGAGCCCGATGCCAATCGTTTCATCCGGCCGCAGATGGCACATGCGGATCTGGTGCTGTCGCTGCAGCCCATCCATCCGCGCATGCTGGCCGAGGTGCAGTCCAGTGATTCGCTGCGCTTCAAGCTGGTGGTGCAGTCCCGCTATGGCCTGCATGAGATGGTGCTGACCCGGGCGCTGGTCGGCATCTGCGGCCTGCATGTGGATGCAATTGTGAGCGAAGATGCTTCGCACACGTCCTACGCGATCGAAGGCGAGACAACTGCAGCGGACATCGAATTGGCCGCGCAAATGGTGTGCCCCCGTGTGTTCGAATTCCTGGATTTCGAGCCGCAGTGGCAGCATGGCATGTTGGGGCTCATGCAGCTCATCACGCTGGCCCATATCAATCAAGCTTTGGCGAGACGGTTCATATTGTGAAGATCTACAACCCGGGGCGGCTGGACCGCCTGCCCGACGCGATTCTGTTCGACACGGACAACACGCTGTATCCGTACGACCCCGCGCATGCTGCGGCGATGCAGGCCGTGCGCGAGAAAGTTGTTCGCCAGTTCTCCATCGAGCCGGCCGTGTTTGATCGAGCCTTCGGGGAAGCACGCAAACAGGTCAAGTCGCGGCTCAAGCATTCGGCCTCCTCGCATAGCCGGTTGCTGTATTTGCAGCGCATGTTGGAGATAATGGGGCTTGGCTCGCAGGTATTGCTGGCGCTGGATTTCGAGCAGACCTATTGGCGTACCTTCTTGAGCAACGCGATTTTGTTCGACGAGGTAAAAGAGCTTCTCGACGACTTGCGGCTGCTGGGTATTCCGACGGTCATCGTTACTGACCTCACCGCGCAGATCCAGTTCCGCAAGGTGGTCTATTTCGGGCTGGATCACTATTTCGACTATATCGTCACCAGCGAAGAAGCTGGTTTCGACAAGCCGCACTCCGCGCCTTTTGCGCTGGCCCTGGAAAAGATCCGTCCCAAGGGCGACCTTATCTGGATGATCGGCGACAATCCGGTCAACGATATCTACGGTGCGCGCACCGAGATCAACGCAGTTACGATCCAGAAGGTGCATGAAGGGACGCCGGTGGGCGAGAAAGAAAACACGCCCGACGCCGCCTTCAAGGATTTCAGCACGCTGAGGCGGTTCATCGCCGGGCTTAAGGGAGCGGCATGATGGCGGACTCCGATTCGGTTCGAGCACTGGTTCGGGCGTTCTGCGCCGACATCGGGCGCGATCGTCTGTTGGTTCAGGGCGCTGGCGGCAATGTGTCGTGGAAAGACGGAGATGTGCTCTGGGTCAAGGCGTCCGGTTGCTGGCTGGCCGAGGCCGATCAGCGTGAGATCTTCGTGCCCGTGGCGCTGAACGAGTTGCGCGAGGCGATCCAGGCTGGCAATTTCGATTTCGCGCCCAAGGCCATGGAGGGCGGGAGCGGCTTGAAGCCGTCTATCGAGACGATGCTGCATGCGCTCATGCCACACAAGGTGGTGGTGCATCTGCACGCCGTGGAAGTGCTCGCTCATCTGGTGCGGGAGGAAGGGCTGCAGGGCATTGCGCGAGCGCTTGGTGATGTCGTGAGCTGGCGCGCGGTGCCTTACCGCAAGCCTGGTGGCGAGCTTGCGCGAAGCATCGCCGAGGCACTGGGGCAGGATTCCGACATCGATGTCGTGTTCATGGTCAACCACGGTCTGGTGATCGGCGGCGAGAGCACTGCCGATGTTGCGGCCAAACTGGCGCTGTTGGTAGGCAGGCTGGCTTTGCCGGCGAATTTCGCTGCGCCTAGGCAAGTTGCGGACGAGTCGTTGTCGCAGGCAGGCTATGCGAGGGTCGACGACGTCGCTGTGCAAAGCCTGGCATTTGAGCCTCAATGGTTCGACAGGCTGCCGCGCGACTGGGCGCTGTATCCTGATCATGTGGTTTTCCTGGGCGCTCGCCCGTTTGTGTATGAATCCACGGACGATTTGCTGCAGCTGTGCAAGACAGCCGATCCGGCCCCGGAACTCGCATTCGTGCGCGGCAACGGGGTGTATGCCCGTGCGAGCTTCAACAAAGCCAAGGTGGAGCAGATCAAGTGCTACGCCGACGTGCTGGTGCGCCAGCAGCCCGCTGATCGGTTGCAGTCGCTTTCCCAGCAGGACATCGGCGAGGTGTTGAATTGGGACGCCGAGCGCTATCGGCAGGAACTCAATCGCGGTTCGCAGTCTGTGGCCCGCTGATGCGCATTGGAATCGACGCTCGCCTGCTCTCCATCACCATCACCGGCATGGGGCGCTACACCGCCGAGTTGTCTCGCGAGTTGCTCAATTTGGGCGACGAATGCTTTCTTTACTCACCCTCGCCGCTTATTGTTGGTGACTGGTCGCGCTCCAATGCGCATGTGCGAGCCAATCGCGTTCGTGGTCGCCCAGGGCGCATGCTCTGGATGCAGACCATGCTGCCCTACCAGGCTGCGCGCGACCAGGTAGATGTCTTCTGGGGCGCCAATCACCGCCTGCCGCGTTATCTGTCCAAGTCAATGGCGCGCGTCGTGACCATTCACGACCTGGTCTGGAAGTATGCGGGCGAGACCATGCGGCCGCTGGGTCGCATGGTCGAGAGTTACTTGATGCCCGAGGCTATCGCCAAGGCTGACCGCATCATCGCCGTGTCGTCGGCTACGGGCCAGGCCGTAGAGGCTGAGTTTCCCGAGGCGCGCGGCAAGGTACGCGTGGTTCTTTCCGGAGTGACGCCCATGGCGGCGCCCCTGGATCGGGTGTCCCTGCTGGCCCTGGGGATAGACCGGCCTTATTTTCTCTTTGTGGGAACGCTGGAGCCACGCAAGAATCTGACGCGCTTGCTGGATGCGTATGCCAGCCTCCCCGAGGCAATTCGTGTGGCAAACCAGCTGGTGATCGTGGGCGGCAAAGGCTGGGGAGGCGTCAATATTAACCAGCTGCTCCAGGCGCGCGGGCTCGAGCAGTATGCCGTTGTGCCGGGCTATGTAAGCGATGCGCAACTGTCCAGTTTGTATGCCCATGCGCGATTTCTGGCATTGCCCGCGCTCTACGAAGGTTTTGGCCTGCCGTTGGTCGAGGCAATGGCGCATGGGGTTCCTGTGCTGACGTCAAACACGTCGTCATTGCCGGAAGTGGCGGGAGATGCGGGGCTATTGGTCGACCCGCTGGATGTTGGCGCTATTGCCGTGGGTATACAGCGTTTGCTGGGTGACGATGCCTACCATGCCGAGTTGGCGGCGCGGGCGCGACCCAATGCTGCCCGGTTTTCTTGGGCGACAGCCGCGAGAGAAACCAGGGAGGTGTTTGAGGAAGCGGTGCAAGAGCGGCGCAGCATCTTGGGACTGGGCAGGTCTTGATGAAGTTATTCAAGTACCTGGCATATAAGCTCCTCACTCTTTTTTCTGCCCGCTTTTTGGTCGAAAAAGACGAGAAGCCGCTAATACGACGTCGTGGTGATATCGGCCGGACGCCAAAGCGCGTTCTTTTCGATTTTTCCCATAGTACGACTCACCTAGGGGACCGTCTTTTTTTCCTCCCCTTGATGGCTGCGTTGCAAGCCGAGGGTTGCGAACTGCTGCTGGCGTCCAACGACAAACTCACGCAGCCTTTGCTTGATGGCCTCTTGCAACCCCCTTTGCCCATGACCATGGCAAGAGAGAATTTCAGCGGGCTGGTCGTGATTCAGCTGCCATCGCTGCTGGATCGCTATAAAAAGTATGCGTCCTTATTGGCGGTGGACTTTACGGATCCGCGTTGCGACGAGGGCATTGCACAGCAATTGGTGAAGTCGACGTCCCAGGAGCTGGGCATGCCACTGCGGCAAGACTTGCCCTTGATGCTCAAGGCGCCTGCTTTCAGCAGTGTGCTTCCCCAAGAAGACGGTGGATCGTATTTCGTTTTCAGCAACTACATCGACTCCGGCGGATTCCGCAAGCTCTTCGTAAGTGAATCGGTCTTGCCGCGCAAGGCGCGAGAACTCCGGGCGCTGGGGCATCGCATTGTTCATGTCGGCAGCGCGCGGGACAAAGCGGGGGACGCTCGGCATTACGATTTTGTCGACATCGACCTGCGCGGACAGATGCGTATCGAAGATATGCCTGGATTGCTCAACGATCCACGGGTGCAAGGCATCGTGAGCTACGACAATGTGTTCATGCATTTGGCCGGACTGTTTGGCAAGCAGGCGTTTGTTCTTTTTAGGGGACGCTTGAGCAGGACGGCATATCGACACCATATGGCACATGTCAACAATACATTTTTCAAGAATGTAAGGCTTCTTCAATACCTGGCATAAATACTGTCATTTTCGTGCAATGTTCGCAGGGACGGCCGGCAGCGCAATCCCGCTGGTGTCCTATAATCGGCACCTCTTCCCCGAGGTTGCTTGCCAGCTCCATATCCCGTCTATGCTCAGCTTTGCGCTTGGTTTCCTGGTATCCCTGGTGGTTACCTTCCTGTTGGTCCGCTATGACCATGTGCACGGCAAGTTCACCCACGATAGCGATCTGGACGGAGTTCAAAAAATCCACGTGCGTCCCGTTCCCCGCATTGGGGGCGTAGGCATTTTTGCCGGCCTGGGCGTAGCGGGCGTCTACCTGCTTGGCGTCAACGCGGCCGTTGCCTACATGCTCTTGGGGTTTGCCGCGTGCGGCCTGCCGGCTTTTCTTTCCGGCCTGGTAGAGGATCTGACTAAATCGGTATCGGCGCGTGTCCGCCTGGTCTGTACCATGACAGCTGCTGCCGCGGCCTACTTCTTCATGGGCGTTTACGTCACTCGCACGGGTATTCCGGTACTGGATGGGCTGCTGGCCTATACCGTGGTGTCGGTCCTGTTCACCATGTTGTGCGTGGCGGCGCTGGCCAATGCGGTCAACCTTATCGACGGGCTCAATGGCCTGGCCAGCATGGTCGCGATGATCATGTTCCTGTCCTTGGCCTATGTGGCTTTCAAGGTCGGCGACACCGTTGTCTTGTCGAGCGCCTTCATCATGGCGGGTGCCATCCTGGGCTTTTTTGTCTGGAACTTCCCGGCAGGCCTGATCTTCCTGGGTGATGGCGGGGCTTATTTTGTCGGCTTCATGCTGGCCGAACTGGCCATTTTGCTGGTGATGCGCAACGACGAAGTCTCGGCCTGGTACCCGGTGTTGTTGTTCATGTACCCGATTTTCGAGATGGTTTTCTCGATCTATCGCCGCAAGTTCGTGCGCGGCGTGTCGCCGGGCGTGCCTGATGGCGTGCATCTGCACATGCTTATCTACAAGCGCGTGATGCGCTGGGCGGTCGATGCGCGCACGGCCCGCGACTTGACACGCCGCAATTCGTACACCTCGCCTTATCTGTGGGGGCTGTCGCTCGTCGCGGTAGTGCCCGCCACGTTGTTCTGGGGCAAGACGCTCTACCTGGCGGGTTTCGTCGTGGCGTTTGCCCTGTTTTACGTCTGGTTCTACACGAGCATTATTCGCTTTCGCACGCTGCCGTTTCTGGCCAGGAGCCGGCGTGGCAAGGAGCGCTCGAGGCCTGGAAAGTCGGTATGAGCGTTCGTGTCCTGATCATTCGCACATCGTCGCTGGGCGACATTGTGCACACCTTGCCCGCTATCTCGGACATAGCGCGCTATGTACCTGGGGCGCAGATTGATTGGATGGTGGAAGAGGCGTTTGCCGAGATTCCAGCCTGGCATACGGCGGTGAACAGTGTCATACCCGTGGCGCACCGCCGCTGGCGCAAGACCTGGTGGCAAGCTGCCACGCAGCAAGAGCGTCGAACCTTGCGGGAACGCTTGCGCGACGTGCGGTACGACGTGGTGCTGGACATGCAGTCCTTGCTCAAGTCGGCATGGCTGGCGCGGCACGCTCAGGGGACGCATCATGGTCTCGATTGGCGTTCGGCCAGGGAATCACTGGCATCGTTGTTTTACGACGTTCGACACTGTGTGGAGTTTTTGCAGCCGGCCGTAACGAGGCAGCGGTTGCTGGCCGGACTGGCGTTTGGCTATACCTACGCCGATGCGCCGGATTTTGGCCTGCAGGCGTTCGTGGCGGCGGCGCAAGGCGAGGCCAGCGGGCAGGATTACGCGGTGATCATGCCCTCGGCCAGCCGTGACGATAAGCTATGGCCCGAGGCCGACTGGCGGGCCGTATTCGAGCGCCTGCGCGGCATGGGCTGCGCCCTGCGCATCGTGTCGGGCAATGCCCGGGAAATCGAACGAGCCTATGCCTTGGCTGCAGGACAGGAGGGGGTGGAAGTCATGCCGCGCATGAGCCTGACTGCGGTTGCGTCGCTGTTGGCGGGAGCCCGCCTGATGGTGGGACTCGATAGTGGGCTGACCCACCTGTCGGCTGCGCTGGGCCGCCCAACCATTGGCATCTACCGAGCGTCTACCCCGGTACGCACGCCTTTGATTGGTTCCGGCTATACCGCCAGTCTGGGCGACCAGGGTGCGCCGCCGTCGCGCGACGCGGTGTTGGTCGCGGTGCAGCAAGGACTCGCGGCCACTTAAGTCGCGCTTGTCTTTTTCTGGCCTCGGGCCAGGCTGACAAAAACAACGACAAGGATGCTGTAGAGCGGTACGGAACGCATGTCGCGGAACATGCTTTCCGTCACGCTGAACGTTGCGTAGCCCAGGCACAGCAACAGCCCCAGCCTGGCAGCGGTTTTCTGGTTTGTGTCCGTGCTGTTGACGCGTTGCGCAAACCACCAGGTGGGTGCGCCATAGAGCAGCAGTATGGCGGCAAACCCGACGATGCCATAGTTTGCCAAGGCGCCTACAAAATCATTGTGCGGTTCCCCCCATCCTGCCGCGACAAAGGGTGTGACAATGCCGCGTTGCGCCATGAGGCCCAGGGCGTCGCGGAAATTGTGGCTGCCGATGCCCAGCCAGGGGTGCTCGCTGAAAATGGTGAGTGAAGCTTGCCATAGCTGCAGGCGGATGCCCAACGACGTGTCTTTGATGCCGCCATTGAAAAAATGCTGAATATCTTGCATGGCTTCGATAAAACGCGGGTTGGTGTGCCACAGTACAAAGAGCGCCACGGCCAGGACGACCACGTTTGCAAGCAATATGGCGCACCGTGTGCGCAGCTTGAGGGTCGTATTGCCCAAGAGCGGGCTCACCAACAGCAGGACGAACAGCAGCATCCAGCTACTACGCGTTTCCGACACCCATGTGGCGGCCAGGCTCATGATGAGGACTGTGATCTTGAGCAGGCGTTCTTCGCGGGCAAATCGGCTGAGCGTCCAAGGGAGGGTCGTGACCGACAGCACGCCGAACAGCAAGGTCAGGTCGCCGAGTGTTACCGCATTGAACGTCGCGCCATAAAGGGTCAAGTCACGGCCTGTTCCATGCCAGACGCTTATGACGATGATCCCCGCGCCTGCGCAGGCACCGGCCATGAGTCCCCATTGCACATGGCGCAGTGTCTTCACCGGGATCTTGTTGAGCAGCCACAACACGGGCAGGGCCAAGGCGAAGCGTAGGCTCTTCTCCATCTCGGAGCCTTTCAGGGCGCTGTATGTATGCAGATCGGTGAGGAGGCTGGAGAGCAGGGGGGCCGTCAGGGCGCAGACCATGAGCAGCCAGGGGGTATCGGCTGTCTTGGTTCCGTCGGATTTTTGCCGGCAGAGGACCGGCATGGTGAGGACCAACGCAAGGAGGGTATAGAAGACAATGGCGCTGCCGGGCTTCCAGAGCAAAGCCGCCCATGGCATGGTGAGGCTTAGCGCAACGGCGGCACGATTGTAGAAAACGGGCATCATTATTGTTATTCGATATGGGGTCTTGAGGCGTGCCAAGTGCTGATGCGGGGTGCAGGGAGGCGGATTGTTCTGGTCAGCTTCCCAGCGACACTTTCTCCGCATTCAATTCCTGTACCCATTTGCGGTTTTCATCCCCCGGGCGTACGCCCAGCCAGCCCTGGCCCAGGGCGTAGGCCCATATGTTGGCCAGGACGATCAGCAAGAACAAGACGCGCATGGGGGAGCCGGTTCAGGATGGGGATGGAAAATATACCGAGGTCGACAATATATAGCTGTGATCCGGGCCTGAAGGTATTTCCTTGGGTATCAACTATCGCGGCAAATTAAACCGACCCGGTTGGTGCATGGCGTGCGGCTCATGGCCAGTGCGGGCTGAGCATCGGGGCGTGCGTAAGCACGGATGGCTCTGGTGGTCCGGGGGGGCTGGGGGCGTGCGACATGGCCAAGATTGTAGGCGGTATCAAGATGTTTCGGAAATATTGCTGATGCATCTTGTGCATCTCGCACCTGTGCAGCCTGGAAGGGATCTTGGCCTGTGGTGTGCGCACCACCAACAAGTTGGCTTGGCCGGAATTTGTCGACCAAGGATGCTGGTTAAACTTTAAGTATCGGAAGTCTTGGCCATGTACAAAATCCCACGTCAGTGCTACATATCGGCGCCCAAGCAAGAAGCGGTCTGGCGGGTCGATGGGGCCAGGCCGGTTGTGCAGGCTGGTCTGGCAGCAATGTTACATATTGTATGTATTGGAAAAATAAGGGAAATATGGTGAAGGCGCGCAAATGGGAGTCCGTATTGGTGCCCGTGGCAGTGATCTTGGTGTTCGGCGTCTATTTTTTTAGGTTCCTGTGCCGAAACCTCGCCATTCCGTTCTGGGATGCTCCTACGGGTGGGGACTCCATTCTGCAGGCGTCCTTCATCAAGACACTTATCGAAACGGGCTGGGTGCTCGACAGTCCGAGAATGGGCGCGCCATTCGGGGCGAATTTTGCCGATTTTCCTGGCGCTGACGGGACTTTACTGGTTCTGGCAAAGATACTGACGTGGTTCTCGTCGGACGCGACAGTCGTCATGAGCCTGTTCTATCTCAGCAGCTTCATGCTGGTCTATTTCGTGGCCTACTGGGTGTTGAGGCAATTCGAGATCAGTGTGCCGTGGGCGGCGGCAGGCGCCATCGTTTATGCCTGCGCGCCGTACCATTTCATGCGTGGAATGAACCACCTTTACCTGTCGAACTATTTTGTCGTGCCATTGTGGACATGGTTGTCGATAAAGGTGTTTCAGCATTCAGGTGCGCGGGGTCAGGAGCCGATATTTCGACATTGGTGGACATGTCTCGTGGCGCTGGTGGTTGCTGGGACGTCAGGCGTCTATTACGCGTTCTTCGGCTTGGTGTCCGTAACGGTGTGCGCCGTACTGGGGGCTGTTGAAAACCGTCGGCTGATCGTCCTGCGTCATTGGGTTCCGGTCGTGGCAATTGTTTGTGCGGCTGCACTGTTGAACATCGCTCCCAGCTTCATCTATTGGCACCAATTCGGCGCAAATGCCAGCGCTGCAGTGCGTACGCCGTTCGAAAGCGATTTTTACGGTCTGCGCATTATCCAGATGCTGCTTCCAGTTCCTGGGCATCAAAACGTTCATCTGGCTCGGTTCAGCGATTCCTTCGGCAACTTGCTGCGTCCAGTCACCGAGGCCAGTTCCAGTTCGCTTGGGATGATCGGCAGTCTTGGGTTTGTCTTGTTGGTGCTGTCGGTATTTCTGGGTAACCGCTTGACGGAGGATTCCAGGATACTGGCATTGGGCAAGCTCAACCTTGCCATGCTGCTCTTTACGACCGTCGGCGGCTTTGGTGTCTTGTTCGCGATGCTGGTTACTCCGCAGTTTCGAGGCTTGAATCGCGCCAGTATTTTCATTGCCTTCTTCGCCTTGCTGGGGTTGTTTCTATTGGTCAAGGGTTGGGTGCAAGCCGGAAGCTGGCAATGGGCGACGAAGCGTTGGCTGCAGTATGCGCTGGCGGCGGCAGTCGCAGGATTCGCCATCTACGACCAAGTTCCTCTCGGAGCCAGGCCGCTACCGGACCCAGCCATACTCAATCCGGCCAACTCTGCAGGCGGTGTCTATTCTGTCGGTGCGCTCAAACAACTCATCGATCAAATGGAAGCCAAGTTGCCGAAAGGTTCGATGGTTTACCTCATGCCTTATCTGCCGTTCCCGGAAAGCCCTACTGCCTACCAGGAAGGCTATAACGCATTGCTGCGCCCGTATTACTACTCTACGACGCTACGGTGGAGCTATGGAGCGATGAAGGGGCGCATGGGCGACGCCTGGCTGCAAGCGGTCGATGCGTTGCCGATATCCGACAAGCTGTCCTCGCTGCGCAAGACGGGTTTCCGCGGAATCTTCATCGATCGCAAAGCGTATCGCGACAATGGCGCCCAGCTCGAATCTCAACTCGCATCGTTGGCCGATGGCAAGGCACTGGAGAGCGCCGATCACCGATATGTGTTTTTCCCGCTCGAACCCGATGTGGCTCCTGTTGTCACACCGTCGATCATGGCCAATCCGGGGCTCGGTTTTTATTCGAAAGAACAAGGAGAAGGGACCAGCTGGTTCTGGTCCGATCAAACGGGGCAATATCAAGTCTGGAATTTCACCGATCGGCCCATCCAAGCCGTATTGCATGGGGCCTTGCAAGGCCTTGGCGAGAGAGTAGTGACGGTTAGCGCCGGCGCGCAGCAACTCGCCACGTTGGAGCTCAAGACTAATGGACCGTTGCCCTTGACCCTGCCGGTCGTGTTGCAACCTGGCTTGAATCGGCTGACCTTCCGCTCGGATGCCCCAGCGCAGCGAGTGCCGAACGATCCCAGGGCGCTCGCGTTTCGATTCGTAGACCCGAATCTAAGTATTCACTAATAGCCTGAGAAAATCCGATTCGCATTGAAGCATTGGCTTCCAGGCGAAATCAGAAAAAAAGTTCACTTGAGTTCAACTGTCATGTCCACGACACACCAAATCACACTGGCCAGCGGGAGAAGCTTCTCCTGTGAAACGGGCGAAAGTCTGCTCGACGCTGCCCTGCGTTCGGGTGTGGCGCTGGCCTATAGCTGCCGGACGGGCCGTTGCAGTACCTGCATGTGCAAAATCTCTGCGGGTACGGCTGTCGCGCTATATGACGAACAGGGTCTGTCCGATGCCGAGAAGGCCGAGGGATGGGTGCTGTCGTGCGTACGTACGCCGACGAGCGATGCCACGCTCGACGTGGATGATTTTGCAGGGGTTGAACTGCCCAAGGCGTGGACGTTGCCTTGTCGGATCCAGAGCCTGGAACGTATGGCGCCCGATGTAGTTCGGGTTGTATTGCGTTTGCCGCCGAACGGCGTCCTGAGTTTTTTGCCGGGACAATATGTGGATATCATTGGGCCGAACGGTATTCGGCGCAGCTATTCGCTGGCCAACGCGAATGCGGAGGAAAAACGGTTCGAACTGCACATCCGCGCAGTGGCTGGCGGGCAATTCAGTGCCTATTGGTTTGAACAGGCGAAAGAAAACGATTTGCTGCGGTTGCACGGCCCGCTGGGTACGTTCTTTCTGCGGACGCTCGCTGGCAAGGATCTCATCTTCCTGGCTACTGGAACGGGCATCGCACCGGTGAAGGCCATGCTGGAGGGCCTCCAGACGTTTTCCCCGGAGGAGCGGCCGGCCTCGGTGACCGTGTACTGGGGCGGACGCCACAGCGAAGATTTGTACTGGGATCCGGCAACTGTGCAAGGAGCGCATCGTTTCGTACCCGTGCTGTCGCGGCCGGGATCTCAGTGGCAAGGCGCCAGCGGGTATGTGCAGCAGATTTTGCTCGGAGAACGCCATGATTTCTCAAATGCCGTTGTCTACGCATGCGGATCGGATCTGATGATCCGATCCGCCAAAAAAGCGCTTGAAGGGGCTGGCCTGCCGGCACGGGAGTTCTTCTCAGACGCATTTGTCAGCTCCGAACATGCGTGAGCTGGCGACTGCCAACAAAAAATTCAATAGAACTATTAGGACTGAGAAAAAAATGAAAGCAGTGATACTTGCGGGCGGGCTTGGAACTCGTTTGAGCGAAGAAACCTCAGTGCGGCCGAAACCTATGGTCGAGATCGGAGGAAAGCCCATTCTGTGGCACATCATGAAGTTGTATTCGCACTATGGAATCAACGACTTCATTATTTGCTGTGGTTACAAGGGCTACGTCATCAAGGAGTACTTCGCGAACTATTTCCTGCACATGTCGGATGTGACGTTCGATATGCGCAATAACGAAATGGTCGTGCACGAGAAGCGCGCGGAACCCTGGAAGGTGACTTTGGTCGACACGGGGGACGATTCGATGACCGGGGGCCGGCTGGGCCGAGTGGCCGAATATGTCCGTGATGAAGAAGCATTCTGCTTTACTTATGGCGACGGCGTGTCCGATGTGGACATCGCGGCGTCGATCGCGTTTCACAAGAAGCATGGCAAGGCTGCGACGTTGGTCGCGACCTATCCGCCGGGCCGCTTCGGCGCGCTGCAGATTCAAGATCGTCAAGTCCTCAGCTTCAAGGAAAAACCGCAGGGTGACGGCGCCATGA
>Ga0154006_1000521_pt1 | contig 12851 bp, 13 predicted proteins | sample TSFL090MetaG_FD_104747 | JGI IMG/M metagenome (GOLD analysis project Ga0154006, IMG submission 104747) | Attine ant fungus gardens microbial communities from Florida, USA - TSFL090 MetaG | ecosystem: Host-associated > Fungi > Mycelium > Unclassified | place: USA: Florida, Wakulla State Forest...
ATATTGCCGCCGGCGCCGGCGCGGTTTTCCACAACGACGGACTGCCCCCACAGCTCGCCCAACTTCACCGCCAGGAAGCGCGCGACGATGTCCACGCTGGTACCCGGCGTAAAGCCCACAACCACCGTGACCGGTTTTTGCGGAAAAGGCGCCGCGGCTTGAACTCCCGAGGCCCGGATAAGGCCCAGCAGGCACAGCAGAAATCTGAACGCAAACCGCATGAAACCTCCTCGACGAGGGCTGCGACCTCGAATGGGACAGCCAGTTTTTAACCGCACGGTCAAAATCTACATGAAATTTTTTAATCTCCTGGAAGCATTAAAAATATTGGTGGAAACCCCTGAGCCGAACGAATGCCCGGCTCATGTATTCAAGGCAAGGTGATCTCGCCCTTGCGCTGGGCGATGACCCGCCCGCCCACAGGGATCGTGCCGCTCTGGTCGGCTAGCGGCTCCATGCCGCACGGAATACGCGCAAATGGTTGCCCCCCAGAATTTTCAGGACATCCTCATCGGAAAAACCCCGGCGCACCAGTTCCAAGGTCAGGTTGGGCAATTTTTCGACCCGCTCAAGGTCCGTGGCGTAGACGGCTTCGCGCGTGAAACCGCGCTGTGTATCGGCAAACTGCACGCCGAACGCCGCATAGCGCACTTCCGACTCCGACTCGAACTGGTCCGTGCCCAGGCCGACATGGTCAGGACCGACAAGGTCGGCGATATAGGCTATGTGGTCGGCCACATCGGCCGCATTGGGATGACGTCCGCTTTCGGTCTGACAGAACGGCGCATAGAAAGTCACGCCGATGACGCCGCCGCGCGCCGCCAAGGCCCGCAGGACCTCGTCGGTCGCATTGCGAGGATGGGCGGTGACGGCGCGCGCATTGGCATGTGAAATCAGAATCGGCGTCTCGGAGCAGTCGATGGCATCCAGCGCCGTGCGCATGCCGCCATGAGCCAAATCGGGCAATATGCCGATGCGGTTCATTTCGCGCACCGCCGCCTTGCCGAATTGCGTCAGACCATCGTCATTGGGCGCCAGACAGCCGCAGCCCAGCGCGTTGCGGTCATTATGCGTCAATTGCGCCACCCGCAGCCCCAGCTTGTGCAGGTTCCACAACAGAGTCAGATCGCCCTCGATCTTGGGTGCGATATCTTGCACGCCGAAAATAATGCCCAGCCTGCCCGAACGCTTCGCCTCATCGATATCGTCCGCGCTTTCGACATGCAACAGCTTATCGGCATGTAGGCGGAAATAGACCTGATAGCCATACATCGAGTTCATCAGCGAACGCAAGTTGTCCTGGCCCGCACAAACCCCACCCACGCCCATGGTGGTATTCATCGCTGTCAAGCCGCCGGCCAACGCGCGGTCCAGGTGCGAACGCCCTTCGAAGTCCGGCTGGGGCAAGTGCATATGCGGCATCAACACACCCACGCCTTCCGCATCGATCACATGGGCTTGCGCATGCAGGGTCTGCGCACGCTGCCGCGCTCTGTCGGTGTCGATGGATTTCATGGTTCAAGGTCCTCTGAAAAAGAATGAACTGGAACTGCGGGAAACTGCGCACTCAAGCTGCAATATCTCTGAGCCGGTAATAGGTTCGCGCCGCGGCGACATACAGATTGCGTAAACCATGCAGGGGAATTGCGCGCAATGAGGTTGCAGGAAATGGCAGACTTTCGGCGGACTCCCCGGCGACGAGCCGCGCCAGAAGCCCGCCCAGCGCCGTGGCCATGGCAACGCCTCGGCCGTTGTATCCAAGCGCCGTATACAGTCCCGGCGCCAGCTCATGCAAATGCGGAAGAAAATCCCGCGTGATCGCGACTCGGCCGTACCAGTGGTATTGAAAAGGCGCCGTCATTTGCGGAAAGATATGGCGCGTCGCCGCCAGCAAATGCTCGAACACCTTGCGGTCGACCGGCTCGCGCACGCTGCCCACGCCGCCCATCACAAAACGTCCCTGGGCATCCAGTCGGAAATACAGCAGCACACGGCGCGAGTCGGACGATACATGCCCGTAAGGCAAAATGGTGCGCCGTATGGACTCATCCAGCGGCTCGGTGGCCACCTGAAAGGTGTGCACGGGAATAATGCCGCGGCGCAAGCCGGGCCATAAGTCGTCCGTATAGGCATTGGTGGCAAGAATGACCTTGCGGGCCCGGACCGCCGCGCCATCCGGCGTCACAAGGCGATAGCCGTCGGACGTCCGTTCCAGCTCCTGAACCGGCGATTGCGCATAAATGGCGGCGCCGGCGCGCGCCGCGGCACGCGCCAGACCGCGCGCATATCCCAGCGGATTCAGGCTGCCGGCCCGCTTGTCCAGCCAAGCCATGCGATAAGCGGTAGACCCCAGCAGTTCGGCAAGCCGTTCCCGCTCCAGAATTTCGACATCGGCACCGGTCTCAAGCCAGCTGCGCGCCCGTTGCCGCAGCGTCTGCTCCATGGCGGCGTTGTGCGCAGGCTGTATCCACCCACATTGGCGCGCGTCACAATCGATGCCATGGCGGGCAATCAGTTCAAATACCTGACGTGGCGCCTCGCCTATGAAGCGGATCAGGTCAGCGCCTTTTTGAGGACCATATTTGGCAAGAATCTCCGGCGGATCGTATTTCAGACCGGGAATTACCTGGCCGCCATTGCGTCCGGAAGCCCCCCAGCCGGGCTCGCGCGCTTCAAGCACCAGCGCTCGCAAACCGCGCTCCGCCGCGTGCAAGGCTGCCGACAATCCTGTGTAGCCGCCGCCGACGATGGCCACGTCGGCATGCTGCTCGCCCGACAGCGCGGGAAATATCTCTCCCGGACTCGTGGTCTGCTCCCAGAGCGACATCAAACCCATACTGGCCGTGCTGACGGCGCTATCGACGGATAAGCTATTGGTCTGCACGAAAGTCCTTTTGTTTGCCCTTTTACTCAGTCTGCCGTGACTGCTTGCGCCGCAACGGCTTGCATGGCGTAGCCGAGCATATTGGCGCGCGCCCGCATAATGTGGTCCCGCAAGGCCTGCAGCGCCGCTTCGCGGTCGCCGCGTTGCAACGCTGTGGCGATGACGCGATGCTGAGCCTGGAATTCCCGCCACAGGTTTTGATTCATGGTCTGCTGCTTCAAGCGGGCCCAGGCCGGCTCGCGCCGCGCGGCGCTGAAGGCTTCGTATAGCGAAATGATCAGCCGGTTGTGCGTCGCCGCCGCCAACAGCCGATGGAACTTGTCATCCAGCTGATTCCATTGAATACGGTCGCGGGCACTGTCGCCCTCGGCGGCACAGGCGACGATGGCATCGATGTCGCCGTTGCTGGCATTGAGCATGATGAGGTCGATCATCGCAGGCTCGAGAACGCTGCGAAATTCCATCATTTCCGCAGGCGCGATATCCGGGAATATCAGCGGCTCTGGGGAGGTGGCCTTGGCTTTGTCGATGACAAAAGACCCTCGCCCCACTTCGCGTGAAATCTTGCCAGCGTCGACCAGCGCCTTCATCGCGGCGCGGATCACGGCGCGCGATGCGCCAAAGTGCTGAGCAAGTTCACGCTCGGTGGGCAGACGTTTACCCGGCGAAAGTTCGCCCCGGTCTATCTGGGCTTCGAGAGTGCTGCGCACGATTTCGGTAACCTGCCGCGCCCTGCTGCGGGATGTCTCGGTTGCATGAAGTTCCCTCATGCCTGCTCCTCTGATACTGCGGCTTACCCCCAGGGGGCATTTTTCATGCCCACTTGTTTTCGGACCATTTGATAACCATTTCGTTTCCAGACACTATCAGGGCAATCACCAGGTTGGAAATCATTCCTCTATGGCTCTATAAAAACAAGAACTTCATCGCCATACCAATTCATGACCAATCTATTTTCAGTAGCAGGATTCCTATAGGTCCAGATTTGACAGCTTGTCCACACAGGAGCCAAGACATGGCCGGCCTTTCAGTCAATCGCAGAAGTTTCCTTTTATCGACCATTGCATTGGGAAGCGGCCTGGCACTCGCCTCGCGTGGACAGGCGGAATCGCTTTTCGCCGGCCGCACAGTCAAGGTAGCCTTGTCCGGCGGCGGCTCGTGGCGCGACTCGGTGGAAAAACGGGTCGGTCCGCACATCACCGCGCAAGGCGGCACGCTCGAATTCCTGGTCGACGCCCCGCAAGGCAGCATCGCCAAGATGATCGCCGCGCGCGGCGGCCCCGCCCCTTTCGACGTGCTGGAAAGCGGCCCCAATCTGATTCAACTGGCCCAACGCGTGGTGGTGGACCTGGACTACGCCAAAATCCCGAACGCGGCGGCACTGCCTGCCTATATGAGGGGCAAGGACTACGTCTGGAACTGCGCCAGCCAGGACTGCATCGTCTACAACACCGATATCTTCAAGCAGAACGGCATCCCGGTCCCGCAGCAGTACAAAGACCTGGCCCATCCCGCCTTGAAGGGCAAGGTCGCCATTCCCGACATCAACCACGTGCAGCACTGGAATGCCGTCGTCGGCATGGCCTACGACAATGGCGGCGACGAATCGAAGCTGGAAGCGGCGATCCCCGTCATCAACCGCATCCACCCCAACTACTTCTATGCAACCTCCACGGACCTCGGCCAGAAAATGGCCTCCGGCGAGATCTGGGCGGCGGCATGGCATTCGGGCTGGGCGGTGCGCCTGCGCAAGAGCGGCCTGCCTATCTCCGCGGTCTACGCCAAGTTTGGCGAGAAGCAACGCGGCGCGCTTTGGCCCGTGATCCTGCAACTGTCCAAAGGCGCGCCGCAGGCGGATTTCGGGCTGGATTTCATCAACCTCTACCTTGACCCGGAGGTGCAGAGTCAGCACGCCAAGGCAACCGGGGTGATACCGGTCAACCCGAGCGCGCTCAAGACCCTGGCCGACGATCCGGTCGTCAAGGAATTGATGCTGCTCGATGAAAAAGACATGGACAACCTGTACGTCGTGGACTTCAGCAAGATCAACCAGGCCAAGTGGCGCGATCTCTGGAACCGCGAGGTCGTCCGCTCCTGAACGGAATACGTCTGTGTCGGAAATCGTCATCAGCGAACTGCACAAGGTCTATGGAGACCAGATCGCCGTCGAACGTTTGAATCTCGCTGTCGGCGCCGGCGAATTGATGGTCCTGGTAGGCCCTTCCGGCTGCGGCAAGACCACTACCTTGCGTATGCTTGCCGGTTTTGTACAACCCACGTCGGGCCGCATCGCAATCGGCGGTAGAGACGTGACGCGCCTACCGCCTCGCGAACGCAATATCGGCATGGTCTTTCAAGACTACGCGCTGTTTCCCGGCATGACGGTACGGCAGAACATCGCCTTCGGACTGGAAGAACACGGCGCCTCGCGCGACACGGTGCGGCGCCGCGTCGGCGAAATGCTCGAACTCATCCGCATGGCGCCGCTGGCGGACCGTCTGCCCAAGGATCTGTCGGGCGGCCAGCAACAGCGCGTGGCGCTGGCCAGGGCGCTGGCCTATCAGCCGAGCGTGCTGCTCATGGACGAGCCGCTAGGGGCCCTGGATCAGCAACTGCGCGAAAACATGCAACGTGAAATCGTCGCCGTGCAAAAGCAGTTGGGCATCACGACCATATTCGTCACACACGATCAGCAGGAAGCCATGGTGCTGGCGGATCGTATCCTGGTGATGAAAGACGGCTGCATAGAACAGCTGGGCAGCCCGGAAGAACTTTACGGCGCGCCCACTTCGCTCTTTACCGCCAGCTTTATAGGCCGCTCCAATCTATTGCGGGGCACCCTGTGCGAGAGCCATGGCGCCAACGCCCAAGTGCAGCTGCGTTCGGGAGAGCGCATCACCGCGCGCATGAACGGACAGGGAGCGGCTCCCGGCCAGGATGTCGTATGCATGGTCAGACCCGAACGGATGCGTGTCGCCCAAACGGGCGAAGACCCGGCGGGACTCAACCGCCTGGGCGCAACCTTGCAGCGCCATCTATTCCTGGGCAGCGTTGTCGAAGTGGCCGGCACGACGTCGCAAGGAGAAAGCGTGACCCTGCATGTAGACCCGGAGCGTGCCGGCGATCTATCCGTGCCGCGCCAGGCCGAGATCGTTTTTGCGCCGGACTGCACCTTTGCTTTCCGCGCCCAGCCTTAGATCCGGCATGAAGCTCAAGATCTCCAATGCCACACTGGCGGCGGCCGCCGTCCTGAGCCTGGCATTCTTCATCGTGCCGCACTACGTTTTCGTCAAGCAGAGCTTGTACGAGAATCTCGGCACGGGCCAGATCGGGGATTGGATCGGCTTGGAGAATTACGCGCGCATTGTCAGCGACTCCTTCATACTGGGCGTGATCGGACGCACCATACGGCTCTCGGTTGTCGCGGCGCTGGCGGCCTTGATCATCGCCGCCCCCACTGCCTATTGGTTGACTCGGCTCAAGTCCCGCTGGCTGGGTGTATTGATCGTATTGCTGCTGATTTCCTCATTCATCTCAGTGGTGGTGAAGGTGCTGGGCCTGCAAATCCTGCTGGGCAGCAACGGCCTGGTCGCCGCGCTCATCCATGCACTCAGCTTCGGTCGCTGGGCGCCGCAAATGCTGTACAACGACTTCGGCGTGGCGATCGGCCTGGTGCAATACACGCTGCCGCTGATGGTGCTGCTCCTGTTCGGCGTTTTCCAGAACATTCCGGTGACGCTGGAGGAGGCCGCATTGATACATGGCGCATCGGATTTCCGCATGTTCCGCCGCGTGCTGCTGCCCGAAGCGGCGCAAGGCCTGCTGGTTTCCTTCCTTTTGGCCTTCAACATGAATATGGGCGCCTTCACCTCCGCAGCGCTGCTTGGCGGCGGCAAAGTCCTGACGGTTCCGGTCCTGATCCAAAGGATGATCGCCCTGGATGTGGACTATCCCGATGCCGCTGCGCTCTCGGTGCTGCTCGTGCTGGTCGTCGTCGCCATCAACGTGATCGCCGGCCTGGCCGCCCGCCGCGGCTCGCCCGTCCGGAGTGCAACATGAGCCGCCGCAGCATGCAGGTCTGCGCGCTGTTCGCGCTGACGGCATTCATCGTGCTGCTGCTGCCCTTGCTTATCGTGATCGGAGGATCGTTCGATGGCTCGGGTAGCGCCTATCTGAGATTCCCCCCTGCCGAACTGACACTCAAGTGGTATCGCGGGCTGCCCGCCACCTATATCCAGGCATTCGGCCGTAGTCTCATCATCTCCACCTCTGCCGCGGTCATTGCCGCTGCCGTCGGTACGATAACCGCCCTCAGTCTGGCACGCAGCAGTTGGCGCCGCGGCCACTTTCTGGAGATCCTGTTCCGACTGCCGCTGCAAATACCCTTTGTCGTGATCGGCGTGGCCTTTATGCAGTTCTACTACGCATTGCTGGACAACTTCGACGTCCACTTGCTGTCGACCTATACGGGGCTGATCACCGCTCACGTATTTTTCTGCCTGCCCTACACCGTCGCCACAGTGGGTGCGGTCATCACCCACAGCCTGAGCAATATTGAAAACGCGGCCCGCATCGCCGGCGCGAGCGAGATCCGAGTACTGCGCCGCGTCACGCTGCCGGCCCTGATGCCAGGCCTGTTCTCGGGCCTGTTCTATGCATTCATCATTTCATTCGGGGATATTCCTGTCAGCATTTTTCTAGCGGAAACCCGCATGCAACCACTGCCAGTGGTGATTTTTCAAACCTTGCAGTTCGACTTCGATCCGGCGGTGCTTTCCGCCTCCACCCTGGTGATCCTCTTTTCCGTTGCCCTGATCGTGGTGGTCCGGCAAGTCTTCGGCATTGATCTCGTACTGCGCGGCGCCAAGACTTGACCCGCGGTCATTCGACTGAACGCGTAGTGGGCAGCATGATCTCGCCCTTGCCCAGGGCGATGACCCGCCCGCCCACGTGGATGGCGCCGTCGCCATCCACATCCAGGTACAGCGCGCATGGCCTGCCGGCCTGCTCGCCCTGGCGCACCAGGATGCTGGCCGGCAAGGCGCGCCGGCGCGCCACCAGCCAGCCGCCGAGATTGGCGCAGGCCGAACCCGTGCCCGGGTCTTCCGCCACGCCGCCGCCCGCCTTCGAGAAGAAGTAGCGCGACAGCGCCACGTCGCGGCCGTCCTGCCTGTCGCCGGTAAAAGCGAAGACATAGGCCGTCTTGCGGCCCAGGCTGCTGGCGGGCCATTGCGACAGGCGCGACGAATCCGGCTGGGCACGGCGCACGGCATCGACCGTCTTCAGCGGCACCAGCAACTGGTCGGCGCCGGTATCCACCCAGAGCGGCGCCTCCAGCAAATCGTCGGGCGTCAATCCAAGCAGCGCGGCGATCTCGGCCGGCGACTGCGCGGGCGGCGTGACGCGCGGCGCGCCGTCCACCGGCGGCACCAGCGTCCAGCGGTCGCCCTCGGCCCGCACCGGCACCAGGCCGGCCTTGAATTCCAGCGTCAAGGCATCGCCCAGGCTCCGCGCCGCGCGCACCACATGCGCAGTACCCAGCGTGGGATGCCCGGCAAAGCGCATCTCGTAGCCCGGCGTGAAAATCCGCACCTGGACATCGGCCTGTCCGGACGGCAGCACAAAGGTGGTTTCGGACAGGTTGAACTGCAGCGCCAGGCTTTGCATGGCGGCCTCGTCCATGCCTCGCGCATCGTCAAACACGCACAAGGGATTGCCGCCGAAGGTGGTTTCGGCAAAGACATTGACGAGGTGGAAGGAATAGGCGGGCATGGCGGATGTCCGAAAAATCGACAGGCATCCACCTTAGCGCATCAGGCACGAGCCGGACCGAAATCTCACCAGACAGCGAAGAACAGCACCCAGGCCGACACGAAAGGCGCCAGGCCGGCGGCAAAAACCAGCCAGGCCGAGCCGCGGCGCAGCAGGCTGGCGCCGCGTTGTCCCAGGACGCGCCAGGCCAGCCGCAATGACCAGGCAACCGCCAGCGCCAACAGCGTGAAGCGCACCGGCCGCACCCAGCCCGTGCCCATGCCCTCGTGCTGCAGCAGCGTGATCGTGGTGGCCGACAGGCCCAGGAACACACCGACGCCTGCCGACGGAATCAAGGCCTGGGCCAGCTTGTGCAGGCCGCCGAAACCCGCCTTGCCGTCCTGGCCCGCCGGCCGCATCGGCGCCAGCAGGTCGGCCAGCCACAGGGCCAGGTAGAGTGAACCGCCCACCGCCGCCGCCGCGCCCAGGGCAAAGGCCACGATCAGGCCGCCGTCCAGCCACGAGAAGCTGTCGTTGACCTCGGGATAGTGAGTCAGGATGAACCAAGGCGCGTTGTCGGCCAGCGGCCACATGATGTCGCGATCGATCAGCCAAGTGGCGATGGCTTGCTTCAAATCCACATACCAGGGGCTGGCGCTCCACAGGAAGGCGCCCACCGCGATGCCCATCAGGCCCAGGCAGATCAAGGCCGTCTGCCAGGCGTCGCCGTGGGCGACATGGACGATTTCGGCCTCGGGCGAACGCGGCGTGAGCGCGATGGCGTCGCGGTAGCCGCTGCAGCGGCCGCACATATGGCAGTCGCTCGCGCCCTTCATGTGGCGCAGCGGCACCAGCGGCGCGCAGTTGACGGCGTGGATGCGGATTACCCGCTGGTCGGTGGACAGCGATTCGCGCCAGGCGTCTTCGCTCACCTTGTAGTGCCAGGGAGCCAGCTTGGCCAGGAGCGAAAACACGCCGTTGACCGGGCACAGGTACTTGCACCATACGCGCTTGCTGTGGCCGTAGTACCAGCCTATGCCCATCGCGCCGGCGGTCGAGCCGCCCAGCACGACCAGCACGGCCAGGGGGTATTGGTAGACGCTGACGAGCTGGCCGTACACCGTCGTCAGCGCGAAGGCCACGAAGGGCCAGCCGCCCCAGCGCATCCACTTGGGAATGGCATGCCCGCGGCCGCGCTCGCTGGCCCACTCGGTAAGCATGCCTTCGGGACAGAGCCAGCCGCACCATGAGCGACCCAGAAGCGGCATCGACACCAGCACGAAGGGCCACCAGATACCCCAGAAGGCAAACTGCGCGGCGATCGTCAGGTTGTTGAAGACCGAGGCGGCATTGTCCGGCAGCGGCAGCATGGCCGGAACGATCAGCAGCAACAGGTAGATGACGACGATGCCCCACTGCAGCTTGCGCAGCAGCGCGGCATGGTCGCGGAGAAAGTCGGCGAAGCGGGCGCAGGCGCGCCCGATCGCGGAAGACTTGGATTTGAGGCCTATAGACGCTTCTTGCATCACCCACCGCCCGAGACGGGACGCGCTATTGTGCCACCGGCTTGGATGGCATTGCCGAGAGGCGGTTCACGTGGCGCAGCAACGCCCAGACCACCACCCAGTAAGCCAGCCACAACAGCAGCGAACTCAGAGCCGGATAGGCTCGATAGCCCGCGAAATCGGCCAGGATCTTGCCCAGCCCGGCACTGTCGCCAAGCAGCCAGGAACTGTCCCAGACAGGATCCATCAGCGTGGGCATGACGCCCAGCGAAATCAGGTGGTCCAGCCCGCCCACCAGCAAGGAGCCGGCCAGCAGCAAGAGCAGGATCTCGGTAAGCTTGAAAAAGCGCCGCCAGGTAATGAGCTTGCCGCCCAGCTGCAACAGCCAGAAAGTCAGGATGGCCGCCGCCAGGCCTGCAATGCCGGCCAGGGTCAGCGACAAGGCGGATTCTCCGTTGTTGCCCGTGCCGGCGGCGGCGATGGTGCCGTACAGGAACACCACCGTCTCGCTGCCCTCCCGGGCCACGGCGATCGCCACCAGGAAGAACAAGCTCCACCAGTTGTCGGTGGACATGGAATCCCTTGCGCCGGTTTCCAGCTCGCGCTTGAGCGTGCGGCCATGGCGCTTCATCCACACCACCATCTGCACGACCAGCGCGCAGGCCGCCAGCGACATGATGGCCTGGAACCACTCCTGCCCCGTGTCGGAAAGCCACTCGGACACGCCCAGCAGCACCAGGGCCAGGGCGAATGCCAGCGCCAGGCCGCCCGCCACGCCGCTCCACAGATAACGCAGGCCGCGCCGGCCCTCGGGGCTGGCCTTGAGCCACGAATAGAGAATGCCCACGACCAACAGGGCTTCGACGCATTCGCGCCAGACGATAAAGAGAACTTGTTCCATGGCGTGCGTTACTTGACGACCAGTGTGCCCTTCACATTGGGATGAAAATCATCGAAGAAGGGGTACTCGCCGGGCCGGGAGATGGTGATCACGACGGAAGATTCCACTCCGGGGCCCAGCACTTTTGCCTTGCACAGCGGAATGCTTTCGAATTCCACGGGTTCGTTGCCGGCATTGACCAGCTCGATCTTGAAGCGGCCGGCCGGCACCTCCAGGCGCGCCGGCTCGAAGGTGCCGTCGGGCTTGAACGTGAGCTTGAAGGTGGGCAGTTCATCGGCCTGCGCCGCTCCCGCGCCCAAAAACCCCAGCGCCAGCGTCAACAACAGACCAGCAAACCCGCGCTGCATGATCAGTACCCACCCTTCTTGCCGGTGCCGGCAAAGGTGAAGTCATATTCGACATTGATGGGGTCGAACCACGGACCCACACCCGTTTCCTTGTCGATGTGACGGCCGAAATGGTTCATGTTGTTGGCGGTAGGCGGCTGGATCGACATCTTGAGGCGATACTTGCCCGGCCCCTCCAGCTTGACGTTGTCGCCGTAGTGCGGGCCGTCGTTGGCCACCATGGGCATGAGCATGCCCTTGATCACATTGGCGCTGCCGGCCTTCTGCAACTCGTAGCTCACCACCAGGTAGGGCATCCACTCGCCTTCGGGAAAGCCGGTCTTGTTGTCGGCAATGGCGTGGATGTCGGTTTCGAGGTGGATGTCGGACTCCTTGGCCGCGCGCATGACGCCGGGCGGGTCCATTTCGATGGGTTGCAGATAGACGGCCCCGATTTCCATGCCGCCCTGCTTGACGGGCTTGCCGATCGGGTATTCGGCCGCGCCGGCGGCGCCGACAAAGCCCAGACACAGGGCCAACAGGGCCCCCGACAGGGCCAGGCTATGTTTTTTCATCTGCAACGTCCTTGTGATGTGGGGCTACGTTTCCGAATTCTATTATAGATATTAAAAACAAGAACTGTTTTCATTGCCGTTAACGTGGGCCCCCCTGGTCGGGCCCCCTTGTTTCAATCATTTACCAAAACAGAAGGGGACCCGAAGGCCCCCCTTTTCTCCGCGCCCGGCAAGACTACCGGCTGGCGCTTTCAAGCTACTTTCGACCGCCGGGCGTACCGCCTCCCGGCGTAAACGGGAAACCCGAGAACATGGCGCGGGTCTGGTCCTGCATCTGGTCTTGCATCTGCACGAACAGATTCTTGCTCTGGTCGATGTAGTTGTTCATCATGTTTTGCAGCATGGGCGCCTGGCCGTTCATGAACTGCGCCCAGGCCTCCGGCCCCAGGTTGGCGCCGTACAGGCCCTTGGACTGCTCGGCCACGCGCTCCTGGATCTCCATGAAGGCCTGAATGTTCTTTTCCAGGTAGGAGCCCATGATGCCCTGCATGGCATTGCCATAGAAGCGGATGATCTGCGCCAGCATGTTCGACGAAAACATCGGCATGCCGCCGCTTTCTTCTTCGAGGATGATCTGCAGCAGGATGCTGCGGGTGAGATCCTCACCGCTCTTGGCGTCGACTACCTGAAACTCCTCGCTGGCAAGCACAAGCTGCTTGACGTCACTCAGCGTGATGTACGTGCTGGTCTGAGTGTCGTACAGCCGACGGTTGGGATACTTCTTGATAAGGCGCAGGGCGGCGCCTTTTTGCGCTTGCGTCATTCGTTTGTCCCCGAGATCGCGTCTCTTGATTTATCCGAATATGTTTTAGTGTACTGCCAGGGACTCAACCCATGTGCAGGCCGCCGTTGAGCGAGAAATCCGCCCCGGTGGCAAAGCCCGACTCGTCCGAGGCCAGCCAGGAGCAG
>Ga0154006_1000522_pt1 | contig 12841 bp, 11 predicted proteins | sample TSFL090MetaG_FD_104747 | JGI IMG/M metagenome (GOLD analysis project Ga0154006, IMG submission 104747) | Attine ant fungus gardens microbial communities from Florida, USA - TSFL090 MetaG | ecosystem: Host-associated > Fungi > Mycelium > Unclassified | place: USA: Florida, Wakulla State Forest...
CAACTCAGGCAGCGGCCCTCGGGCCGCTGCCTGAGCGGTGGCGGTGCGTTTCTTCTTCATTGGCATATCCATGGTCATCTTTCCTCATGATATGCCTCGCACACAAAATCTCGGATAGGCCCAACGGGGCCTCGGCCATCGCCTTCTTCGTCCGGGCGGGCCGGGGGCGAACTCGCTTCGCTGCGCTACGCTCAAACACGCCCCCGGAAGGCCCCCGCCCTCCCTTCGGAAGCGCTCGGCGGCCTCCTACTGGCCGGCATACCCCTCCCTGCCTTGCCCTCCAACAGACTCACATCATCTCAAATTGAAGAAGGCAAAAACTCGTGCGTTGATTTGCGCATGAGCTGATGCTTCGAGTCCTTCGCTGCGCAGTGCCGTGGCGGCGCCTCTGAGCCGGGCTTGGGCGCCTTAGGCGGCGCCCAAACCCGGCTCAGCGAAGCCGCCACGGCACTGCGCAGCGAAGGACGTCTCAAGAACCCAGACAACAACCCTCCCACACAACCTCAGCTCTGCGCAAACAACTCCACCAGCAGCCCCCGCAGCCACATATTCCCCCCATCCCGCTGAAACCGTCTCTGCCAATACAAATTGGTCTGCAACGGGGGCACCTTCACCGGCGGAACCATCATCTGCAAACCAAATCGCGGCGCGGCGCTGTCGGCCAGTTTGGCCGGCACCGTGGCCAGCAGATTGGTGGTGCTCACCACATAGGGAACGGCAGTGAAGTGCGGCACGCTATGGTGCTCGTGCAGCGCGATGCCGGCGGCTTCGAGTGCCTGGTTTACTTGCCCGTAGGGCGCGGCGTGGGAAACGACCAGGTGCTGCTGGGCGCGGAAGGCCTTGATTCCCATGCCTTCGTGCGCTTGCTGATGTCCTTTGCGAAACAGGGTTACGTAGCCCTGGCGAAAGAGCATGCGGTGCATGATGTCGCCGCCCAGTTCGTGAAAGGCGCCGACGGCCAGGTCGACGCGGCCGGCTTCCATGTCGCGCTGCAAGTCGGGTCCTGCGACGCGCACCGAGTCGATGCGCACGCCGGGTGCGCGCCGGGCGCAGACTTCCATCAGGCGCGGTATGAAATGGATCTCGCCCACGTCGGTCATGGCAATGCGGAAGTGCCGCGTGCTGGTCTCGGGCTCGAAGCCTTCGTCGGCGTCCAACAGGCGGTCGAGCAGACCGAGCGCTTCGGCGATCGGGCCGGCGAGGCGTTCGGCCTGCGGCGTGGGCAGCATGCCCTGGCCGGTGCGCACGAAGAGGTCGTCGCCGAAGGTGTCGCGCAAGCGGCGCAAGGTGTTGCTCACGGCCGGCTGGCTGAGGTCGAGCCGGCGCGCCACGGCGGAGATATTGCGCAGTTCGAGCAGGTGCTGGAAGACCACCAGCAGGTTCAGGTCCAGGTGGCGCAGGTCGGCCATTGCGTGTCCAGGGCGGCGATCCGGCGGACTCCGGACCATTATTCATGGAATTTATACCCTGTATTTTTATATTCCCATAGAAATATGTCGGGCGATTGCCGACAATAAAGGTCGAACAATTATTTTCAGAGACAAGGCGGCCCGCGCCGCGCGCCCTGGAGGACACCCATGGACACCACCCATCAACGCCAATCGGCCCCGCAGTACCAGTCGGGCTTTGGCAACGACTGCGCCACCGAGGCCCTGCCGGGCGCGCTGCCGGTCGGTCGCAATTCTCCGCAGATGTGCCCCTACGGCCTGTACGCCGAACAGATCTCGGGCACGGCCTTTACCGCGCCGCGCGCCGAGAACCGCCGCTCCTGGCTCTACCGCATCCGCCCGGGCGCCCAGCACCTGCCCTTCGAGGCCTGCAATATCGCGCCGGGCTGGCTGAGCGATTTCGGCCGCGCGCCCGTCACGCCCAACCAGATGCGCTGGAGCCCGCTGCCCCTGCCCACCCGGCCTACCGACTTCATCGAAGGCATGCAGACCTGGGGCGGCAATGGCGCTCCGGACGCGCAGAGCGGCGTGGGCATCAATCTGTATGCCGCCAACCGCTCCATGCAAAGCCGCTTCTTCTACGACGCCGACGGCGAGCTGCTCATCGTGCCGCAGCAGGGCCGCCTGCGCCTGGCCACCGAACTGGGCCTGATCGACATCGAGCCTTATGAGATTGCCGTGATTCCGCGCGGCATTCGTTTCCGCGTCGAACTGCTCGACGATGCGGCCCGCGGCTACATGCTCGAAAACTTCGGCGCGCCGCTGCGGCTGCCGGAACTCGGCCCCATCGGCTCGAACTGCCTGGCCAATGCGCGCGACTTTCTCACGCCGCACGCCTGGTACGAAGACGTCGAGGGCGATTTCGAACTGATCGGCAAGTTCACCGGCGGCTTCTGGAGCGCCCGGATCGACCACTCGCCGCTGGATGTGGCGGCCTGGCACGGCACGCACGCACCCTACAAGTACGACCTGCGGCACTTCAACGCGATCGGCTCGATCAGCTACGACCATCCCGATCCTTCCATTTTTACGGTGCTGACCTCGCCCTCGGATACGCACGGCACGGCCAATATGGACTTCGCCATCTTCCCGCCGCGCATCCTGGCCATGGAAAACACCTTCCGTCCGCCCTGGTACCACCGCAACGTGGCCAGCGAGTTCATGGGCCTGGTCCACGGCGTGTACGACGCCAAGGCCGAGGGCTTCGTGCCCGGCGGCGCCAGCCTGCACAATTGCATGAGCGGCCACGGCCCCGATGCCGAGACCTTCGAGAAGGCCTCGCACGCGGACACCGGCAAGGCGCACTACATCCGCGACACCATGGCCTTCATGTTCGAGACGCGCCGCGTGATCCGCCCCACCGCGCAAGCCCTCAATTCGCCGCAGCGCCAAGCCGACTACTATCAATGCTGGCAAGGCCTCGCCAAGCACTTCGATTCGACCAAGGCATGACATGACCCAGATGAACGAAACCCACGACCCCGCAGCCAAGAGCTGGGTCGCCAGCGCCAACCAAGGAGGCACCGACTTCCCCATCCAGAACCTGCCCTACGCCGTGTTCCGGCGCGCGGGTTCGAAAGAAGCCTTCCGTCCCGGCGTGGCCATCGGCGATCGCATCGTCGACCTGGCGGCCCTGGCCGCGGCCAGGCTTTTTGACGGCGCCGCCGCCGAGGCCCTGGCCGCCTGCACCGGCGATACGCTCAACCCCCTCATGGCCCTGGGCCAGGCCCACTGGAGCGCGCTGCGCCTGGCGCTGTCGCGCGCCCTGCGCGAAGGCTCGCCCCTGCAGGGCAAGATCGAGCCGCTGCTGGCGGCCCAGGCCGAGGCCGAGTACGCCATGCCGGCGCGCGTGGGCGACTACACCGACTTCTACATCTCGGTGCACCACGCCACCTCCGTGGGCAAGCAATTCCGCCCCGACAGCCCGCTGCTGCCCAACTACAAGTGGGTGCCCATCGGCTACCACGGCCGCGCTTCCAGCCTGGGGGTCAACCAGACCTTCCCGCGCCCGGTCGGCCAGCAGCGCCCCGCCTCCGAAGGCGGCACGCCCGAGTTCGGTCCCTGCAAGCGCCTGGACTACGAACTGGAACTGGGCATCTATATCGGCACGGGCAATGCCCAGGGCGACCGCATCGCGATCGACCAGGCCGAGCCGCACGTCTTCGGCCTGAGCCTGTTCAACGACTGGTCGGCGCGCGACCTGCAGGCCTGGGAATACCAGCCCCTGGGGCCCTTCCTGTCCAAGAACTTCGCCTCCACCCTGTCGCCCTGGATCGTCACGATGGAAGCGCTGGCGCCCTTCCGCGAAAAATTCGCGCACCCGGCCGGCGACCCGCAGCCCCTGCCCTACCTGAGCTCGGCCGCCAACAGCGAGCAGGGCGCCTTCAATGTGCAGATGCAGGTGCTGATCACCACCGAGCAGTCGCGCGCCCAGAAGGCCCAGCCCGCCAAGCTGTCCTCCAGCAACTTCCGCGACGCCTACTGGACCGTGGCGCAACTGGTGGCGCACCACACCGTCAACGGCTGCAACCTGCAGCCCGGCGACCTGCTCGGCTCGGGCACCCTGTCGGGCCCCGGCGCCACCGAGGCCGGCTCGCTCCTGGAGCTCTCCGAAGGCGGCAAGAAGCCGCTGGAACTGCCCTGGGGCGAAAAGCGCGTCTTCCTGCAGGACGGCGACCAGATCATTTTCCGCGCCGAGTGCGCCAAGCCCGGCTACCCGCGCATCGGCTTCGGCGAATGCGTGGGCACGGTGGCGCCGGCCCGCTGATCCCGCTTTTCTTGCCTTACCGGCACCCCGCCTGCGGCGGGGTGTTTTGTTATGCGCTGGCGCGTTGTCTAATGAGCAAGCCGGGGCCTACCCCGCGACCAGACCCCAAGCAACGGAGACAAGCATGAGCGCAGGCAAACCGAAGATCGGCATCATCGGCGTGGGCATGATGGGCCACGGCATCGCCATCAATGTCGTCAAGAAGGGCGGCTACCCCCTGGTGCTGCTCGATCACCCCGGCAACCAGCCGGTGGCCGACCTCATCGCCGCCGGCGCCACCAAGTCCGCCAGCGCCGCCGACATCGCCCGCCAGGCCGACATCGTCATTCTCTGCGTGACCGGCACGCCGCAGGTCGAAGAGGTGCTCTTCAAGCCCGACGGCGTGCTGGCCGGCATCACGCCGGGCACCGTCATCATCGACTGCTCCACCGCCATCCCCTCCTCTACCATCAAGGTGGCCGAGGCCGTGCACAAGGCCGGCGGCCAGTTTCTCGACGCCCCCATGACGCGCACGCCCAAAGAGGCTGAAGAAGGCCGCCTCAATCTCATCGTCGGCGGCGACCAGGCCCTGTTCGAACGCTGCCTGCCCCTGCTCGAGAGCTATGCCGAAAACGTGGCGCACGCCGGCCCCATCGGCGCGGGCCATCGCATGAAGCTGCTGCACAACTACGTATCGCTGGGCTTCTCCGCCGTGCTCGCCGAAGCCGCCGCCTGCGCCGAACGCGCCGGCGTCGATCCCGCCGTCTTCACCGACATCCTCGCCAAGGGCGGCGGCGACGGCGTCGTGCTGGGCCGCCTGCGCCCCTACATCGAAGCGCAGGACATCTCCAGCTTCAGGTTCTCCGTCGCCAACGCCTGCAAGGACATGGGCTACTACACCGCCATGGCCGAGGAAACCGGCGCCACGCGCGACACCGCCATGGGCGTGCTGCACACCTTCCAGCGGGCCAGCGAGGCCGGGCTGGACCAATCGGCAGTCCCGGAAATAATCACCTTCATGGCAAAAAAGCAGTAACCATACTCGTCCAGACTAGATGCTCTTTCAGTTCGTCGAGAGGCGGGGCAGACCCAGTGTGGGCCGGCCAGTAGGAGGCCGCCGAGCGTGTCCCGCCGAGCGCTTCCAAAGGGAGGGCGGGGGCTTTCCGGACGAGCTGTCTGAGAGCCGCTCAGCGGCGCGAGTTCTCGTCCGGCCCGCCCGTACGAGAAAGGCGATGGCCGAGACCCCGTCCAGGGGCCGAGTCAGCCGACGTAACCGGCCCACACTGGGTCAGCCCCGCCTCTCGACGGACTGACTCAAGAACTCAAATCGCAACACCCCACGCGTAAGCGATAATCCCGCCCCATGAACCGTACGATCTACGCCGCCCTGGTCAACGCCATCGCCCCGCTGCTCGCCCTGCGGGTACGCATGCGCGCGCGCCAGGACGCCTTCTACGGCGCCCACATGGGCGAGCGTTTCGGCCGCTACGAACCCAGCGCCATTGCAGCCCTAAGACCCGTCTGGGTCCACGCCGTCAGCCTGGGCGAGACACGCGCCGCCCAGCCGCTCATCAAGGCCCTGCTCGACCGCGGCCTGCCCGTGCTCCTCACCCACATGACCGCCACCGGCCGCCGCGAAGGCGCCCGGCTCTTCGCCCAGGCCATCGAACAAGGCCAGCTGCAGCAAAGCTGGCTGCCCTACGACATGCCGGCCGCCTGCCGCCGCTTCTTCGACGCCATGCAGCCCCGGTGCGGCATGCTCATCGAACGCGAAGTCTGGCCCAACCTGATCCACGCCGCCAACAAGCGCCAACTCCCCGTCGCCCTCGTCAGCGCCCGCCTCTCGGCCCGCTCGGCCCGGGCCAACCAGCGATACGGCGGCAGCACCCTGCGGGAAGCCTATGCCGGCCTGGACATGGTGCTCGCACAAACCGAAGAAGACGCCCAGCGCCTGCACGACTGCGGCGCACGATACGTTTCCGTCGTCGGCAACATCAAATTCGACGCGGCCGTCTCTCCCGCCCAGGTCGAGCGCGGCCACGCATGGAAACAGGCCTGGAACCGCAAGGTTGCCGCCATCGCCAGCACCCAGGACGGCGAAGAAGCCGCCTTCATCGAAGCGCTCGCCGCGCGCGAACTCGACCCCAGGGCCCTGGTGCTGCTGATCCCGCGGCACCCCGAACGCTTCGATGGCGTATTCAATCTGCTCAAGGATGCGGGACTGAAAACCGTGCGCCGCAGCGGCATAGACCCCATGCAGCCCCTGCCCGAAGGCACGCAGGTGCTGCTGGGCGACAGCATGGGCGAAATGGCCTCGTACTATGCGGCCAGCGACGTGGCCATCGTGGCGGGCAGCTTCATTGCCCACGGCGGCCAGAACCTGATCGAAGCCTGCGCCACCGGCACGCCCGTCATCGTCGGCCCGCACACGCAAAACTTCGAACAGGCCACCGCCGAAGGCATTGCCGAAGGCGCCGCGGTGCGCCAGCCCGATGCGGCCGAGGCCCTGGCCACCGCGCTCAGCCTGCTGAACAACGAGGCCGGGCGCGACGCCATGAGCCAGGCAGGCCTGCGCTATGTGGCCCGCCATGCCGGCGCCGTGCAGCGCGTGCTCGACGCCATGGCGCCGCTGCTCACGCGCTGAGCGGCATTACATCTGCAGCACCTTGCCGGGGTTGAACAAGCCCTGCGGATCGAGCGCCTGCTTGATCCGCTTCATCAGCGCCAGCTCGATGGGGCTCTTGTAATGCGGCAGCTCGTCGCGCTTGAGCTGGCCGATGCCATGCTCGGCGCTGATCGATCCGCCATACGACTGCACGCTGGCATGCACCAGCTCGTAGATGCGCGGCTGCAGCGTCAGCAGATCGTCCTGCGACAGGCCCGGCCCGCGCGCCACGTTGTAGTGCAGGTTGCCGTCGCCCAAGTGGCCGAAGATCACATTGCGAATGCCGGCAAAGCCCGTCTGCAGCTTGGCATTGGTGGTGTGCACGAAATCGGCGATGGACGAGATCGGGATCGACACGTCATGCTTGACCGACTTGCCCACCTCGGCCTCGGCCAGCGGGATGCTCTCGCGCAAATGCCACAGGGCCTTGCTCTGCGCCACATTGGCGGCGATGGCCGCGTCCGTCACCACGCCATCCTCGATGGCCTGGCCCAGCACCGCCTCGAAGCGTTCGCGGGCGTGCGCCTCGCTCTCGCTGTCGGACAATTCCAGCAGCGCATACCAAGGCGACTGCGCCGACTCGCCCTCGAACGGCAGGCGCTGCTGCGGAAAGAGCTGCACCACCAATTGCAGGCAATCGCCCGCCATCAGCTCGTAACCCGTGAGCGAGGCGCCGAAGCCCGAGCGGGCGCGCGACAGCAGGTCGACCGCGTCGTCGATGCTGCGCAGGGCCAGCAGCGCCGTGCAGGACGCCACCGGCAAGGGATAGAGCTTGAGCGTCGCGGCCGTGATCACGCCCAGCGTGCCTTCGCTGCCCACGTAGAGGTCGCGCAAGTCGTACCCGGTATTGTCCTTGCGCAGGCCGCGCAGGCCGTTCCAGATCTCGCCTTCGGCCGTCACCACTTCCAGGCCCAGCGTGAGCTCGCGCGTATTGCCATAGCGCAGCACCTGGGTGCCGCCGGCATTGGTGGCCAGGTTGCCGCCTATGGTGCAGCTGCCCTCGGCCGCCAGGCTCAGCGGAAACAGCCGGCCGGCCGACTCGGCGGCCTCCTGCACGGCCTGCAGCACGCAGCCAGCCTCGACGGTGATGGTGTCGTTCTCGGTATCGATGGCGCGCACGCGGTTCAGCCGCGCCGTCGACAGCACTACCGCGCGGCCCGACTCGTCGGGCGTGGCGCCGCCGCACAGGCCGGTATTGCCGCCCTGCGGCACCAGCGGCACGCCGTGCCGCGCGCAGGCCCGCACCACGGCCGCCACTTCCTCGGTGCTGCCGGGCCGCGCAACAGCCACGGCCGCCCCCTGGTAGCGACGGCGCCAGTCGATGAGATACGCCGCGGCGTCCGCGCCGGTCAGTACGTTTTCCAGGCCCAGGACAGACTGGAGTTCTTCAAGCAGCTTCATGGCGCAGACTCAGTGTGCAAAGGAGATCGGGATATTGTAGGGGTTCCCAATATCCCTGACCGCCCTACTTTCAAGTCGGTGACGCACCAAGCGAAAGCCCGCCACAGACGTACAGCACCTGCCCGGTAACGAAGCGTGCGTCGTCCGACAGGAAGTAAGCAATACTGCCGGCAATGTCCTCGGGCTGCCCCATGCGCTTGAGCGGGATGCGGTCCGTGAAGCGGCGCGCCGCCTCCTCGTCCATGGGGTTGTTCTTCTTATAGAGCTCGGTCAACACCGGGCCCGGCGCAATCGCATTCACCGTAATACCGTACGGCCCGAGTTCCAGAGCCCATGTGCGGGTAAAGCCGATCAGCCCGCTTTTGGCACCCGCATACGCAGTGCGCTTGATCATCCCCAGGGCCGCACGGCTGGCAATGTTCACGATGGCGCCGCGTCCCTTGCGCTTCATGGCCGGCACGCAGGCCTGCACACATTGCATTGGGGCCCGCATATTCAGGGCGAGGATGCGGTCCAGCTCCTCTACCGAGGTCTGCTCCAGCGTACTGGAAGTCGTCAGCCCCGCATTGTTGACTAAGTGGTCGACCTCATGGCGCGCGGTGATATCGGACAGCACCTGCCCGGTCAGCGCGGCATCCAGCAGATCGACTTCCACGAATTCGCCGGGAAAGCCGTCCGCGGGCGCGTGGCGCGCCAAGCCGATGACATGATGCCCGTCACGCGCCAGCCGTTCGGCTGTCGCGCGCCCTATGCCGCGGTTGGCGCCGGTAATCAATGTGACCGGGCGGCTCATATCAGCCCCCTCGCGCCGCGAGGGCGGACAGCCTTGAAACGGTGTTCTGCTTGCATGAGAGCGCCTAGTCCGCATGGGCGCCCGAGCGCTTGACCACCTCGGCCCAGCGATCAACCTCGCCCTGCACAAATTTGCCGAACTGATCCGGATTGTTCGGGGCGGGCGGCATCGCAATGCCTGCAGTCTCGAACGCGGTCTTGACCTTCGGATCATTCAAGGCGCGATTCACTGCGGCATTCATCTGATCGACAGTCGCGGCCGCCACGCCCTTGGGCGCAAACAGGCCGAACCACGACTGCACCGAAAACCCCGGCAGCCCGGACTCGGCCAAGGTCGGGATGTCCGGCGCGGACGGCGATCGCTGCTCCGTCGTCACACCGAGTGCCCGCAGCTTTCCGGCGCGGACATTGGGTAATTCCGTGGGCATATTGTCGAAAATCGAATCGACCTGGCCGCCCAGCAGATCCGTCATCGCCGGGCCGCTGCCGCGATAGGGAATATGCAGAATGTTGGTATTGGTCTGCAGCTTGAACAACTCGCAGGACATGTGGATGGCCGAACCGGTGCCGGACGACGCGCAAGTCAGCTTGCCCGGATTTTCCTTGGCGTACACGATGTATTCCTTGACGCTGTGTATGGGCAGCTTCGGATTGACCACCAGCAGGTTGGGCACGGTGCCCAGCAGGGCCACGCTGCGGTAATCTTTGGCGATGTCGTAATCCAGGTTCCGGTACAGCGTGCGATTGATGGCGTTCGCCGTGGAACCCACGTAATACGTATAGCCGTCTGCCGCGGCACGCTTGACGAACTCCGCACCGATATTGCTGTTGGCGCCGGTGCGGTTTTCGACCAGGAAAGCCTGGCCTGTTTGCTGGGTCAAGGCCGCCGCCAAGGCGCGGGCGATGATGTCGGTGGTACCGCCAGGCGCATAGCCGACCACCCAGGTCACCTGCTGGGCCGGCCACTTCGGGGCGTCCGAATTCGATGCTTTGGCGATGCCGATGCCGGCGCCGCAAAGCGCCAGTACCGCGGCCAGAACGAGGCTTCGTTTCACGATTGTCTCCTTGTGTTTATCAGCCGCATGAGATTGCGGCTTTTTTTCTAACGTGGCGCTTGGGCCATGCGGCCCTTCGGACGCTAGCGCGGCACGCAGCCCTGTATCGTGATGCGATGCATGACGCGACGCTGGCCCGGATAATCATTGATGGCGTAGTGCATGGTGCAGCGATTGTCCCAGAACGCCATCGAGCCCTTGCGCCAGCGGAATCGGCAGGTATTCTCGGGCTTGGACGTGTGCTGATACAGGTACTGCAGCAGCGGCAGGCTTTCCTCGCGCGTCATGTTCTCGAAAGAATAGGTGAACGGATGGTTCACGAAGAGGCACTTGCGGCCGGTTTCCTCGTGGGTGCGCACCACCGGATGAACGCTGGTGATGACGCCGACATCCTCGCGCAGCTTGGTGGAGCGCGTGCTATTGCGCATCATGGCGTTGGCTGACAGGAAATTGTTGGTATGCACGGCCCGCATACCCTCCAGCTTTTCCTTCATGCCGTCGGACAAGGTGTCATACGCGCGATACAGATTGCACCAGAGCGTATCGCCTCCGACCTCCGGCACCTCGCGACCGTACAGGATGGAACCCAGCGGCGGCGTCTGCTGATAGGTTTCATCTGTATGCCAAGTGTCGCCAATTACGTCCTTGTCGGTCGGCTCCTTGATCACAGGCATGATCTGCGGATACTCAGGCAGGATGTGATAGACCGGCGTCATGCTGATCTCGCCGAAGCGGCGAGCAAACGCAATGTGCTGCTCGGGCGTGAGCTCCTGATCGCGGAAAAACACGACGTGGTTTTCCAGCAGCGCCTGGCGGATGGCTGCCACAGTGCCATCGCTCAACTCACGGCTCAGGTCGACATCCAGCAACTCCGCGCCGACGATGCCAGTCAGTTTGCGCACTTCCATTTCGCTCTCCTCCAAACTGTTTTCTACGATCTCTCTGGATCTGCGAAACGAGTGTAGGGTTCGGTATTATTAGAGTCCAATACTGTTTTAGACAGAGATTGATAGCAAATCCAGAATAATCATGAACCTGAAGCAGCTGCGCTATTTCGTCGCCGTGGCCGAGGAAGCCCACTTCGGCCGCGCCGCATTGCGCCTGGGCATCAGCCAGCCGCCGCTCAGCGAGCACATCCAGGCGCTCGAAACCGAACTGGGCGCCAAATTGCTTTTTCGCACCACTCGCGCAGTCAGCCTGACTGCAGAAGGCGAGGCGCTACTGGAACACGCGCGCACCATACTGCGCGAAACGGATCGGTGCCGCGAGATTGTCCATGCCTCCAGTGATCGCGAAAATGCGTCGCTGACGCTCGGCCTGCTGCATGCATTCACCTATACCTTCCTGCCGGCATTGCTGCGCAGCTGGTTCGCGCAATCCCCCCGGCGCCGGGTGAATCTGGTCGAATACACCACGACGGAACAGGTCGGTCGACTGCTCGAGGGCTCCATTGATATCGGCCTGGTGCGCGAGCCCATCTACCATGCGTCGCTGCGCACCCGCTCCCTGTTCACGGAACCGTACACAGTGGCGGTCCCCGCCGAGTGGCGGCTGGATCGCAGGGGGCAGTTGTCTGTGAAGTCGCTGGACGGGCGCAGCATGATCGGCTACCCGAGCCACGACATCCGGCGCAGCACGCAGAGCCTCTTCCGGGATTTTTTCCATCGCTACGATGTGCGTCCTTCCGATTACTTCGAGGTCCGCACCATGCACGCCTCGCTAGCCCTGGTGGCGGCGGGCCGCGGCTTCGCACCCGTACCGCGCTCCCAGGCGGCACTACGGCTGGACGGTGTGAAATATTGTGCATTTGTGGAGCCCGCGCCAGAACTGTCCGTAGGACTCGCCTGGCGGGAGGACAAGGTCAACCCGACGCTGCTGGACTTCATATCGGTGTGCGAACAGCACTTCAACGAGGAAGCAGCGGGACGATAGCCCGGCGGCCCACCCCGCCCGGGGCGGCCGATCCGGTCCAATTGGCCCTCCGTCCCCCGGACACCACTTGTTTCTCCCCGGCACGTCCATCCACCCCGGCAGGGCCGAATCAGAGATAATCTTGCCAAGGCGTGATCTGTCACCTGACTGTCAGCCTGTGCCAGCCCCGAGTTTTTCCAGAAGGATTTTCCGTGAGCACCACGTCTTTTCCCGCATCCGTCTTCAAGGCCTACGACATCCGTGGCACCGTCCCCGACCTGATCAACCCTGATTTCGCCCGCGCGCTGGGCATGGCGCTGGCCGCCCGCGCCCGCAAGGCAGGCATCCAGGCCCTGGTCGTCGGCCGCGACGGCCGCCTGAGCGGCCCCTCGCTGGCCCAGGCCATGATCGAAGGCGTTACCGCAGCCGGCGTGGATGTGCTGACATCGGCCAGGTACCCACCCCGCTCGTCTACTACACCGCCTATACGCACGGCACGGGCACTGGCGTGGCCATCACCGGCAGCCACAACCCGCCCAAATACAACGGTTTCAAGATGATGATGGGCGGCAAGGCCCTCTACGGCGACGAAATCAAGCAGTTGCCCGCCGAAATGGCCGCCGTGAAACCCGCCTCCACCACCGGCAAGCACGTCAAGCTCGACGTGGTGCCCGAGTACATCCAGCGCATCGTCTCCGACGTCAAGATCTCGCGCCGCATGAAGATCGCGGTCGACTGCGGCAATGGCGTGGCCGGCGCGGTCGCGCCCACGCTGCTGCGCGCCCTGGGCTGCGAAGTCGACGAACTCTTCACCGAAGTCGAC
>Ga0154006_1000524_pt1 | contig 12811 bp, 11 predicted proteins | sample TSFL090MetaG_FD_104747 | JGI IMG/M metagenome (GOLD analysis project Ga0154006, IMG submission 104747) | Attine ant fungus gardens microbial communities from Florida, USA - TSFL090 MetaG | ecosystem: Host-associated > Fungi > Mycelium > Unclassified | place: USA: Florida, Wakulla State Forest...
AGCAGCAGCAGCAGGAACGGCGTTATCCAGGCCTGATTGCGGTCCCAGAATTTTTTCATTGAAATCCCTGTGCGCGGACAAGCGCTGAGGCCGGCCGCGCTAGTGTGTTTATACGGAAAGCGGTCATTTGAAGATGCGTTCGCGAGCGCTTTCCAGGCGACTCAGGATGGCGCTTTCGCGATCCGGGTTGGCCAGGAATTCCTGGAACCCCCGCATGCCGATCTGAGCCATTTCCGGATCCGTATCACGGTCATAGAACTGAGATGATCCCTTTGCTTCCCTGGCGAGTTCGATCTGGGATTGCGCAAAGGGGTCGTCAACGAGCGTTACATCGGTGCGTGCCGGGATGACCGCACCTGCTTTGGCGAATGCCACCATATTGTCCGGCTTGGCCAGGAAGGCCAGGAAACGCTGGGCCAGCTCCTTGTTCTTCGCGCCGCTGGGAATGCCGACGCCGTTGATCGACAGCTCCTCGAAATTCGGAACGGACGGGTCCACCACGGGGAATCGGAAGAAACCGATGTTGCCATGGACGTCCTTGGGCAAGGAGGTCAGCACGTACGGCCCGAGCAGGTACATCCCGGCCTTGCCCTGGGCCAGGAAGGGGATGGCCTCTTGCCAACCGTACGAACTTGCGTTCTCCTGGAAATAACCCTTCTTGACGGCGTCTCCCCACATGTCGAACACTTTTTTCACACGAGGATCGGTGTACTTTTCCTTGCCGTCCATCAGGCGCATGTGGAAGTCCAGGCCGTTCACTCGCAGATCCAGATAGTCGAACCACAGGTCGTTGGCCCACAGGTCGCGGGTGCCGACGGTGAACGGGGTGATGCCGGCCGCTTTCAGTTTCGCGGCGGCCGCCATGAGTTCGCCCCAGGTCTTGGGAGGAGCGATACCCGCGCTCTCGAATACCTTCTTGTTGTAGAAGAAGCCCCACGTCGTGAGATTGGTCGGCATCATGTAGGTCTTGCCGTTGTCGCTGACAGCCGGCAGGAACGGCCTCATCGGCTCGTTCAGCTTGTTGGCCGCATAAAAGCCGCTCAAGTCCGAGAACAGGTTGCGCTTGGTGAAGGCGCGCATCCGGGCGCCCGTGAACCAGAAGGCCAGGTCCGGCGGGCTTGTCACCAGGAAATTGCGGATCGAGGTTTTATAGGACTCGACGTCGCTGTAGTTGACGCTGACCTTGACGCCGGGGTTGGCCGCCTCGAAATCCGCAACGATCTTGTTGAAGGCCTCTTTCTGGCCAGCGCCGCTACGATCGGTATTGATGGTCAATGTCTGCTGCGCTTGTGACGGCCCGGCGCAGAGCAGCGACGACGAGGCAAGGACTGCCCCCATCAGCCACGCGCGAATGGAAGAACCACGTTGGAACATTTTTGTCTCCTCGCAGGAAAGTTCCGGGTTGTGCTGGCTTGCGTGCCAGTCTGTTCATGTGTGAGCGAAGAATAAACTTACTTATCGAAAAGTCAATGAGTATACTTACTTACTGATAAGTATTTTTAGTTGAATTGGTGCAGCCTTTGGCCGCTTTCTTCATCGAATAGGTGGATCCGGCTGACATCGGGCAGGATGCGCAACTGGCTGCCTGGCTCGGGCAATAGCCGGTCGCGGAACAGACAGACGATTTCCTGGTTGCCGCAGTGCGTCATGATTTGCGTTTCCAGGCCGGTCGGCTCGACGACGACGACCTTTACCCCGACCCCTTCGTCGCAGGCCGTAAAGTGTTCCGGACGCACTCCGTAGACCGCTCGCTTGCCCTCGGGCAACTGTTGTCCGCCCAGCGGCAGCGTCAGGCCGCAGTCGGCCGCAAATGCGCCGCCCCGGGCGACCCCGGGCAGGAAATTCATCGCAGGCGAGCCGATGAAGCCCGCGACGAAGATGTTGGCCGGTTCGTCGTACAGGTGCAGGGGCGCGCCTATTTGCTCGATCACGCCATCCTTCATGACCACGATCTTGCTGGCCATGGTCATTGCCTCGATCTGGTCGTGGGTGACGTAGACGGTGGTGGTCTTCAGCCGCTGGTGCAACTCTTTAATTTCCGCGCGCATCGCCACCCGCAGCTTGGCATCCAAGTTGGACAGCGGTTCGTCGAACAGGAAAACCCTTGGATTGCGCACCAGCGCCCGTCCCATGGCGACCCGCTGGCGCTGGCCGCCGGACAATTGGCGCGGATAGCGGTCCAGCAGTTTTTCCAGCCCCAGGATGCGCGCCGCGCGTCCCACGGCTTCGTCCATCTGCGCTTTGGGCGCGCGCCGCATTTTCAGCGAAAAACCCATGTTTTCCGCCACGGTCATGTGCGGGTAGAGCGCGTAGTTCTGGAACACCATGGCGATGTCGCGGTTTTGCGGCGGCAGATCATTGACCACCTTGCCGTCGATGCGGATTTCGCCTTCGGTAGCCTGTTCCAGGCCTGCCAGGGTGCGCAGCAATGTCGATTTGCCGCAGCCCGACGGCCCCACGAGGATGACGAATTCACCGTCCTCGATGTCGATGGACACGCCGCGCAGGATGTGCGCCTGATTGAAACTCTTACGTACCCCGACGATGTTGACCGATGCCATTGTCTTCCTCCGTTCCACGGAATTTTTTGTTATGCCTCGCGTGCTTCGTCGCAAGGACCTATACTTACTGACCGATAAATATGTGTTATTAAAACGGAGACTAGGAGAAATCGCAATGCCCAATGATGATCCGCAGCTTTTCCACCCGCCTGGCCGGGAGCTGGCTCCCGGCGAATACGGCTATGACGCACTGGAGCCCGGAGACCGCTATCGCACGGCCGGCATCACGGTAACGGAAGCTCACGTTGTCGGTTTTGCCGGTATTTCGGGTGATCTGTTCGACGTCCATATGGACGATGAGTTCGCGCGCGAAGCCGGGTTCAGCGGCCGTATCGGCCACGGCCTGCTGGGTCTGGCGCTTGCGGACGGGCTGAAGACGCGCAGCAAGGTGCGCTTGAAGGGCATCGCCACCCTGAACTGGAATTGGTCGTTCCGCGCTCCCTTGCTTATCGGCGACCGGATCCACGCCCAGCTCGCCGTCAAGGCCAAGCGCCCAACCCGCAAGCCAGGCCGTGGCATCGTTACGCTGGAGATGAAAGTCGTCAACCAGCGCGCCGAAGTGGTCCAGGAGGGGGAAACTCAACTGATGATGGAATCCGCTTGAGTTGCGGTAGCATATCGTTTTATCGCAACCACGCTTTCCGCCAGAGGCCGACAGTGCCAAGAAAAAAGACCGTGAGCGGATCGGCAGCGGGACAGCCGTTGATGCGAGACCGCATCAAGGACGTTGCCACCGCCCTGCTCATCACGCATGGCTACAATGGGATGAGCTTTCGCGACATCGCGACCCGGCTCGACATCACCACGACGAACATCCACTATCACTTCGGCACCAAGCAGAGCCTGGTCGATGAAGTGATAGGCGAGTATGTCGATGCGGCCATTGCCCGGCATCGCGAGATATGGCTCAACGAGACGCTCTCGCTGCCGGAAAAACTGAGGCAGGTGGTGGAGTACAACCACTCGCGCTATAAACGCTTCAACCGCACTGGTCGTGGCGGAAAATCCTGGAGCCTGATCGGACGTCTGCGACTGGAAAGCGAGGTGCTGAGCGGTGCCGGACGCGCCAGTCTTGAGCGGTTCACCGAATCCATCCACGAGGCGATCCAGGCCGCGGTCGAACAGGCCTCCGACAGCGGCGAGCTGCGCGCCGATACGCCGCGCCAAGACCTGGCATTCCTGCTGATCAACATTGTCAACAGCTCGTCGGTATTCACGCAAGGCGCCGGCGGTTTCGACCGGTTGGAGTTGTTCTTCGACGCATTTTCCCGGGTCATGCTGTCCGCCTACGCGGACCCGCAAACCACGTCCGGAAAGAAAAAGAAAAGCGCGCGCGCATAGGGGGTCGCGGACGCCGCTTCGCGCGCGTCCTGTCCTGCGTGTCCCCTGTTCCCCGATTCCCCGGTCCACCGGCAGGCTTTCCCATCCCATTCCCGCAGTCGTTGCGGTGCCCGGTTGTTTGCCTATTTAACTTATTGACGTATCAGTAAGTTGACGGTACGCTTTCCGGAAATCGATTACTAGCGGGATGGAGACCATGCAAGTTCTCAGCGCCGATCTGGCCGCACAGCTCGTCCAAGATGGCGACACGATACTCATAGGCGGGTCGGGTTCCGGCCATGCCATTCCGGAGTCGCTGATCGAGGCGGTGGAGCGGCGCTTCCTGGCCAGCGCCCAGCCGCGCGGCATCACGTCGCTGCACCCCGTCGGCCTCGGTGATCGCGACCAACGGGGCGTTTCGCATTTTGGCCATCCCGGCCTGCTCAAGCGTATCGTGTGCGGTACCGTGGTCGACGCGCCGTCAGTGGCGGCCATGGCCGGCCGTGATGAAATCGAGGCCTATACCTTGCCGCAAGGCGCGTTGTCGCAGCTGATGCGCGAGATCGCCGGCGGCCGCCCGGGTCTGATGACCCACGTGGGTCTGCACACGTTCGTGGATCCGCGCATCAGCGGCGGCAAGCAAAGTGCGCGATGCCAGGAAGACCTGGTCGAGCTTGTCGAGTTCAAGGGCCGCGAATGGTTGTTCTACAAACCCTTCCATATCGACGTGGCCTTCCTGCGCGGCACCACGGCGGATGAGGACGGCAATATTTCGATGGAAGACGAAGCCATCTTCGGCGAGATGCTGTCGATGGCCCAGGCCACGCGCCGCTGCGGCGGCGTGGTCGTCGTGCAGGTCAAGCGTCTGGCGCAGCGCGGCGCGCTGCCCGGGAAAACTGTAAAAATACCGGGCATGCTGGTCGACGTTGTGGTGGTGGAGCCGAACCAATGGCAGACCTACCAGACGCACCATGACGCCTCGTTCGCGGGCCAGATGCGCATCCCGTTGGGCTCCTTCCCGCAATTGCCGCTGGACGAACGCAAGATCGTCGCACGCCGCTGTGCGCTGGAGCTGCGCGACGGCGCGGTGTGCAACGTGGGTTCCGGGATATGTACCGGCATCGGCATCGTTGCCGCAGAGGAGCAGTTGCTCGACCGCATCATCCTGACAAACGAGCAAGGTCTGACCGGCGGAGCGCCGGCCAACGGCTTGGATGCCGGCGCTGCGCGCAACTATTGGGCAATGATCGACCAACCCTACCAGTTCGACTTCTACGATGGCGGCGGCCTGGACATCGCATTTCTCTCCGCGGTGGAGGTGGATGCCCGCGGCAGCGTAAACATCAGCCGGTTTGCGGGACGGGTCGTTGGCATTGGCGGTTTCGTCAACATCAGCCAGAACGCCAAGAAGATGGTGTTCGGTGGAACGTTTACCGCCGGCGGCCTGAAAATACAGGCCGGCGACGGCAAGCTGACGATCCTGAGCGAGGGCAAGCACTCGAAGTTCGTCGAAAAGCTGGAGCAGATCACTTACAGCGGTTCCTATGCGCTCGAGCGCGGCCAGACAACGATCTTCGTCACCGAGCGTGCCGTCTTCCAGAACACTGCCGAGGGCCTGGAGCTGATCGAAATCGCGCCCGGCATAGACCTGCAGCGCCACATCTTGGACCAAATGGCATTCAAGCCTCGCATCGCTGCAAACCTGCGGACCATGGACGAGCGCTTGTTCCGGCCTGGTTCCATGAACATCGCCGGCGAGATGCCCGTACAGGGACCTCGCCATCATCCCCGCGTGGCCGCCCTGGCTGGAGAGTCGGCATGAGCGTTTCGCAATCGCCGCCGCTTCTGTCGGGCAATACGCGGCTCTACGCGATCGTCGGCGATCCGATCGCGCAGGTCGGCTCTCCGCGGCTGTTCAACGCCGCGTTCCGCGCGCGCGGCCTGGACGCGGTGTTGGTCGCGATGCATGTGGCGCCGCAAGACTTGGCCGGCATGGTCGCGAACTTCCGCGTGATGAAGAATTTCGATGGTTTGATCGTCACCGTGCCGCACAAGATCGCCGTGGCGGGCATGATCGAGCACCTGGGTGGCAATGCCGCGCGCACAGGCGCAGTCAATACCATCCGCAAGCTTCCGGACGGCAGCCTGCTCGGCGACAATTTCGACGGCGCGGGATTCGTACGTGGCCTGTCTTCCCGCGGCATCGGCCTTGCCGGAAAGAACGTTCTGGTGATCGGCGCCGGTGGCGCGGGCTGCGCGGTGGTCAATGCAGTCGCCGATCAACACGCTGCGCGTGTCGGCGTATACGACGTCGATGCGAAGCGACAGGACGATCTTGTCGCGTCGGTCTCCGGACACGTGCGCGGCGTACGCATAGAGGCCTGCAAGCCGGTTGCCGCAGGGTTCGACGTTATCGTCAATTGCACATCCGTGGGTATGAAACCCGGTGATCCGTTGCCGGTGGATATTGCTGGCATCGGCCCGCAGACCGTCGTGGCCGATATCATCCTGAAGCCTGTGCGCACGCCTTTGCTCGAAGCGGCGGCGCTGCGCGGCTGCACTACGCACGAAGGCCACGCCATGCTGGAGGGGCAGGTCGATACCGTAATGGATTTCTTCTTTTCTCCTACTCCATAGGCAAGCTGCATGACGCTCACGCTGAAACTCCCCGGCTCGGACGCACAGCTGGAAACCTATCGCCTCAGCGGCCGCGCCGCCGACACCGGCGGCTCCGGCCGCGCGCCTTTCAACCGGATCGCTTACTCGGCCGCACACGTCGTCGTCGATCCTCTGGCCGATATCGACCCCTCCAGCCGCAGCGTCATCGATTGGGACGCGACCATCGCCTAGCGGCAGCGGCTGTGGCGCCTGGGCCTGGGCGTGGCCGAAGCGATGGATACCGCTCAGCGCGGCATGGGACTGGATTGGCCGACATCACTGCAACTGATCTCGCATACGCTGCAGGCCGCGCAGGATGTTCCCGGCGCCGATGTCGTTTCCGGCTGTGGTACGGATCATTTGGCGCCGGACGCCGTTCGCGGCATCGACGACGTGATGGCAGCCTACGAACAGCAGATGGAGGCCATCGAGAAACTGGGTGGCCGGCTCGTCATCATGGCCAGCCGCGCGTTGGCGCGCGTCGGCAAGAAGCCGGACGACTATCTGCGCGTGTACGACCGCATTCTGTCCCAGGCCCGCGAACCGGTGGTGTTGCATTGGCTCGGCGTAGCCTTCGATCCGGCCCTCGCGGGCTATTGGGGTACGGCGGACCTGGACGAGGCCATGAATCACGCGCTGGCCGTCATTGCGGCGCATCCCGATAAAGTCGCCGGCATCAAGATATCCTTGCTGGACAAGGACAAGGAAATTGCCATGCGCCGGCGCTTGCCGGCGGGGGTGCGGATGTACACGGGCGACGACTTCAACTATGCCGAACTGATCGCCGGGGACGGGCAGGGCAGCCTGCCCAACCACGGGCACAGTGACGCCCTGCTGGGCATTTTCGATGCTATCGCACCGGCGGCGAGCGCGGCGCTATCGGCCTTGGGTGCCGGCGACGAGGCCCGTTTCAAAGCGATACTGGAACCCACTGTCGCTGTATCCCGTCACATCTTTCAGGCGCCTACGCGTTTCTATAAAACGGGCATCGTGTTCCTGGCGTGGCTGAACGGCCATCAGTCCCACTTTTCCATGGCGGGCGGCCAGCAGAGCATGCGCAGCTTGCCGCATCTGGCTGAGCTCCTGCGTCTGGCCGACAGAGCCAATCTGCTGGAGGATCCGGAGCTGGCGGTGCAACGGATGCGGGTTCTGCTGGCCTGTCATGGCATTGCCGATGCGTGATTTCTCGGACAGCCTTCAGTGGCTTTCCATCAACACGGCCACGTTGCGCGTGCAGTGGCCGCTCGATCGCATCATCCAGGAGTGCGCCCGCCGCGGTATTACGACGATCAGCCCGTGGCGCGACCAGGTAAACGCCATCGGACTGGACAACGCCGCGCGCTGCTTGCGGGATAACGGCGTACGGTTATCGGGTTACTGCCGTGGGGGAATGTTCCCGGCGGCGGACGGCCCGGGCCGCCAGGCTGCCATTGACGATACTCGTCGAGCCATCGACGAGGCCAAGGTGCTGGATGCCCCTTGTCTGGTGCTCGTCGTGGGGGGCTTGCCGGGCGCGCTGGCAGGCAACGCCCTGCACAAGGATATCGTCCGAGCCCGGTTCGAAGTGCAGGAAGGCATCCATGCCGTTCTGCAGCATGCGCGCGATGTGAACATGCCCTTGGCCATCGAGCCGCTGCATCCGATGTATGCCGCCGACAGGGCCTGCATCAATACCCTGGAACAGGCCCTGGATGTCTGCGATGCGCTGGAGGGGCCGCTCGACCCGAGCGGGGCGCGATGCATGTTGGGGGTGGCGGTCGATGTTTACCATGTCTGGTGGGACCCGAAGCTTGAGCAGCAGATACACCGCGCAGGACGCGGGCGCCTGCTTGCCTTCCATGTATGCGATTGGCTGCTCCCGACTCGCGACCTGCTCAACGACCGCGGCATGATGGGCGATGGCATCATCGATATCCCGCGCATTCGCGGCGTTATGGAGAGCGCCGGCTACCAGGGTCATGCCGAAGTGGAAATATTCTCATCGGCCGACTGGTGGCGCCGGCCCGGCGGCGATGTCCTGGATATCTGCGTTGAGCGGTTTCATCGCGTGGTTTGAAAAGGCTGCGCGAATTTCCGGCGCCTTTGCCAACCTTATTTCGCACTGCTGCCGGACGCGCTTTTCCCCAGGTTCCGGGTTTGATGTCTTCAACCGGCCACGTAATGCAGCCAACCCGCCGACAGCCAGTCGGCCAGGCAGGCGATGTCGTCGTCGTCCAGTTTGCGGCAGCGCGGATCGGCGCAATCCAGCCTGCGTTCGTCGGCCAGGGCGCGCAGGACGGGCGAGGGGGCTATGGGCGCGGTCTCGCCGTTGATGAACAGTTGGCGGTCGCGGTAGAGCATGCGGGTGCGGCGATCGAGCACCAGGGCGCCGTACGCCGGCCATGCCTCTTCCAGGTCCGGCGTGTCGCCGGCCGACGTGAACACGCTCAGCGCATTCGGCTCGGTGAACCAGCAGCCCAGAAAACGCGCGGCCAGCGCCTGGTCAAAGCGCAGCTTGTCCAGCGTCGCCAGCGTGGCATTCACCAGCGCATCGGGCAACTCGGCGGGGTGAGTCGAGGGGGCCTGGCCGGGGTCGCGGTACAGGCCGTCGAGTTTCGGGCCGGGCAGGGGCGGCTCGCCATAGGGGCCGGCCGCCTGGCCCAGGCGGGCAGCCGTCTGGTCGGCGGCCGCTTCGAGCAGGCCGCGCGCCAAGGTGGCCAGGCTGGGGGCGCGAAAGCCGATGGAGATCGTCATGCAGTCGTCGTCCATCGCAATGCCGTCGTGGGCGGCCTGCGGAGGCAGGTACAGCATGTCGCCGGGTTCGAGCACGACGTCTTCTTCGGGCTCGAAGTTGCTGAGTATCTTGAGCGGCAGGCCGGGCTCGAGCGACAGGTCTTTTTGCAGGCCGTAGCGCCAGCGCCGACGCCCAGCGGCCTGCAGCAGGAAGACGTCATAGCTGTCGAAGTGCGGTCCCACGCCGCCGCCCGTGGCGGCGATGCTGATCATGATGTCGTCCAGACGCGCATCGGGCACGAAGCGGAACTGCTGCATCAGCGCGCAGACGGCGTCGTCGTGCAGGTCCACGCTTTGCACCAGCAGCGTCCAGTCGGGTTCGTTCGCTTTGGGCAGGCGCGAAAAAGGCCCGCGCTCCATCTGCCATTGGCCTTCTTCGCGCCAGATGAGGCGCGATTCGACCTCGTCGCTCCTGGCCATCTTCTTCAGGGCGGCGGCTGAAACCGGCGGCTTGAAATTGGCAATGGCCTGCCGGATGAGCAGCGGTTTGCGCTGCCAGTGGCGGCGCATGAAGGACTCGGGGGTGAGGCCGTTCAGGAGCTGCAGGGGGAGGTTTGCGGGAATGGGCATGGATCTGCGCTTATAGATGCGACTTCAGCCGGTATAGGGCATCCAGCGCTTCGCGTGGAGTGAGGCTGTCGGGGTCCAGGGCCGTCAGTTCGTCGCGCAGGGTGAGCAGGGCCTGCTGCGATTCGGCGGCTTCGGCGCTGAGCTGGTCTTGCGCCTCGGCCTCGGCCGCGGCGGCGAACAGGCCCAACTGCGGCGTAGGCGCGCCTTGCGATTCGAGCCGCTCGAGTTCGCGCGTGGCCTGGCGGATGACGGCTTGCGGGACGCCGGCGCGCTGCGCCACCTGGATGCCGTAGCTGCGGCTGGCCGGGCCTTCGCGCACCTCGTGCAGGAAGACGATGCCGCCCGCCGATTCGGCGGCGGCCAGGTGCACATTGGCCGCGGTGGCCTGTTCGGCCGGCAGGCGCGTGAGTTCGAAGTAGTGCGTGGCAAACAGCGTGAGCGCGCGGTTGTGCGTCAGCAGCCGGTGGGCGATGGCCCAGGCCAGGGCCAGGCCGTCATAGGTGGAGGTGCCCCGGCCGATCTCGTCCATCAGCACCAGGCTGTTGGGCGTGCTGGCCGACAGGATGGCGGCGGCCTCGGTCATTTCCATCATGAAGGTCGAACGGCCGCCTGCCAGGTCGTCGGCCGCGCCGATGCGGGTGAAGATGCGGTCGATGCTGCCGATGCGCGCCTGTGCGGCCGGCACGAAGCTGCCGACGCGCGCCAGCAGCGCGATGAGCGCCGTCTGCCGCATATAGGTCGACTTACCGCCCATATTGGGGCCGGTAATGAGCAGCATGCGGCGCGTGGCGTCGAGCCGGCAGCCATTGGGCGTAAAGCGCTCGATGGCTTTCTCCACGACGGGGTGGCGGCCGGCCTCGATGTCGAGCTCGGCATCGCCGCTCAACTGCGGCGCCACCCAGTCGTGGCGCCGGGCATGTTCGGCCAGGGCGGCCAGCGCATCGAGCTCGGCCAGGGCGCCCGCGCATGCCGACAGCGGCAGCACGTGCGGGGCCAGGGCGTCGAGCAGGTTTTCGTACAGCCATTTCTCGCGCGCCAGCGACCGGTCCTGCGCGGACAGCACGCGGTCTTCCCAGGTCTTGAGCTCGGGCGTGATGTAGCGTTCGGCGTTTTTCAGCGTCTGGCGGCGGCGGTAGTCCTCGGGAACCTTGTCGGCCTGCCCTTTGCTGACCTCGATGTAGAAGCCGTGCACGCGGTTGAATTCGACACGCAGGTTGGCGATGCCGGTGCGTTCGCGTTCGCGCGCCTCGAGCTGCAGCAGGAAGTCGCCGCCGTCGGTGGCCAGCGCGCGCAACTCGTCGAGTTCGGCGTCGAAGCCCGCGGCGATCACGCCGCCGTCGCGAATGGCGGTGGCGGGCTCGGCGGCAACGGCGCGCTGCAGCAGCTCGGCGATGCCGGCATCGGGCGACAGATGGCCGATCAGCTCGGTCAGGCGCGGACTGTCTTGCAGATCGGCCAGCAGGCTGCGCAGTCCGGGCAGGTTGACGAGCGCATCGCGCAGGCTGGCGAGCTCGCGCGGCCGCACCGAACGCAGCGCCAGGCGCGAGGCAATGCGCTCGATGTCGGGATAGGTGTTCAGCGCTTGGCGCAGGCCGTCGAGCAGGCTGCCCGAAACGAAGGGCTGGTCGGCATTGGTGCGCGCATCGATGAGCGCGGCGATGGCCTGCTGGCGCGCCTGGGCCGGCGCATTGTCGCGCAGGGGGTGGTGCAGCCAGCGGCGCAGCAGGCGGCTGCCCATGGGGGTGCGGCAGGTATCCAGCAGCGAGAACAGCGTGGGCGCATCCTCGCCCGACAAGGTCTGGGTCAGCTCGAGATTGCGGCGCGTGACCGGGTCGAGCACCACATACAGGCCGGGCCGTTCGGCCTGCAATTGCTGCACGTGGGCCAGCGAGTGCGATTGCGTGCGCGCGGCATAGCGCAGCAGCGCGCCGGCGGCGCAGATGCCGGCCGGCATGTCGTCCACGTCGAAGCTTGCCAGCGAGTCGATCTTGAAGTGCGCCAGCAGGTGCGAACGCGCTCCGTCGCGCTCGAAATGCCAATCGGGCACGCGGCTGGTGGCGCCCTCGAAGGCAAAGGGCAGCTCGGCTCCTTCCGCATAAATGAGTTCGGCCGGCGCGACGCGGTGCAGCTCGGATTCGAGCTGGGCGGGCGCGCATTCGGTGACGCGGAACTCGCCGCTGGCCAGGTTCAGCCAGGCTAGGCCGGGGCGGGGATCTTTTCCCTTGGCGGGGAAGAAGACGGCGGCCAGGGCGCGGTCGGCTTTCGCGGGCAGCAGCGCATCATCCGTAAGCGTGCCCGGCGTGACGATGCGCACGATCTTGCGTTCCACCGGGCCTTTGGAGGCGGCGGGATCGCCGATCTGTTCGCAGATGGCGATCGATTCGCCCAGTGCCACCAGCCGTGCCAGGTACTGCTCCATGGCATGCACGGGCACCCCCGCCATGGGGATGGGGGCGCCGTTCGAACTGCCGCGCTTGGTCAGCGTGAGGTTGAGCAGACGCGCGCCGCGTTCGGCGTCGTCGTAGAACATTTCATAGAAGTCGCCCATGCGGTAGAAGAGCAGCAGGGGGCCCGCTTCCGCCTTCAGGCGGAGGTACTGGGCCATCATGGGCGTGTGGCCGGCGTAGAGGTCGGCCTGGTCGGATCGAGAATTCATGGGCAAGATTGTATCGGTCCGGCCGGACAAATTTTGCGCAGCACCGGCAAGTACTTGTCGCAAAAAATGTTTTTGCCCATGCCCTCATGCTGTCCTCAGCCTTATCCACATGCGCTGGGGAAAAGTGGACAAGTGAGCGGCGTTTTCCTGCACACGTTAATTAACGATCCACGGGCAAGATTGTCTGGACCCGGTCGGACAAATTTTGCGCAGCACGGGCAAGTGCTTGTCGCATAAAACGTTTTTGCCCGTGCCCTCATGCTGTCCTCAGCCT